>Ga0315276_10000808_pt1 | contig 27400 bp, 30 predicted proteins | sample YL17G05_0_MG_FD_204542 | JGI IMG/M metagenome (GOLD analysis project Ga0315276, IMG submission 204542) | Sediment microbial communities from Yellowstone Lake, YNP, Wyoming, USA - YL17G05_0 | ecosystem: Environmental > Aquatic > Freshwater > Lake > Sediment | place: USA: Wyoming | collected... | reverse complement strand
GGTGATCGTGAACAGTTCCCTCAGGCGGAGGGCCAGCTGATCGAGACCGGACGAGCCCATTTCGACCCGACCCCTGGGTCGGACGTCACGCCGATCGTCGATCCTAGGGCCACGGGGCGCGACGAAATGTTAGCGCACGGCGGAAATATTCGGAAGGAAGAACCGGACAGCTCCTCTGCGAGAGAAACCGGACCCGTGAATGGGTTGAACGAAGGAGTAGGGGCAGTGAGCATGGCGAACCATCGCCTCACGAGCTAAGGCGTACGCGACATCTTTCCTGAAACTTACCGTGACCATGCGGTCATAGCTCATGGCCTTGGGCTTGGAGGCGTTGGCCTGCAGCTTGGTGCCATCCAGCGCGATGTGGCCCAGCTTCACCAAGCCGGCCCGCTGGCACAGTCGTAACACCTGGACAAACAAGGTCGTCAGCGCCGCCAGGTGCTGGGTGCGGAAGTCACTGATGGTTCGAATATCCGGTCGCTGGTTCGCGGCCAGCACGCGAAACGCCACATCCTCTTCCAGTTCCCGGGCCATCTGGCGCGACGCGGCCACCCCCACCGCGTACGCATACAGCAGCACCTTCACCAACAGGCGCGGATGATAAGGCGCGGTGCGCGGGTCACGCCACCATAGGTCTGCAGGATGGGCCGCAGGTCCAGCTCCTCGACCAGATCCGACACGAAGTAGACCAGGTGGTCGGCGGGCAGCCACTCCTGCGGCGAGGGAGGCAATAGCCACAGGTCGTCAGGCTCATAGGGGCGAAAGGTTCGAGTGGTCATCGCAGGGCCTCCAGGTAGACAATTAAGATGTATTACCTACATACAATCTGGAGGCCCAGTGCAAGAGGTTTCTTGGGTCAATGTCGGACAGGCTCCTAGTCAGTCGGGGCACCGTGTTCAAAAACCTCTCTCATTGTCGAGAGCGGAGAAGTCAATTTTTCTAAGGCTTTGACGTATCCTTCAGCCTGTTCAACAAACAAATGTTTGAGGAAGCTCTTAGAAGACTAGTGCGAATTGCTTCAAGTGCCGTGGCTCTCATCGTGATTCTTTGTTTGAATGCGGGATGCGCTACCCCATTGCTATGGGAACTTGGAAAGCACTACGAAGAAGGAGAGCCGTTAATTATTGACGGAGCGGCGCTCACTGAGCGCCACATGGTTTTGGCTTATCATGCGGAGCTCCCCGTGAACCAATCCGAAAAGGAGCCAAAATCAGGTCCGCAACATTGGGCCACCATCGATATAAACGACCTAACTAAAGATCCGTGACCAGGGCACTATACATATCACGAGTATTTATATCCCACCACTGATCCCATAGCTTCTAGCAGGATGCTGAAAAAGTCCGCCAGCTTTGTTCTCGCTTCGCCCAGAGGCTCAACGTACCGAAGCGTACGCCTCGCATCTTTGCTCACTGCGGCCTTGCTGGACGGCCTTTTTGAGCATCCTGCTGACCATTCAGGCACTATCACCCTATGTATTATCACAGCACCGTGTCGCACAAAACCAAGTTTTTCCGCAAACTGCTAGTGCTGTGGGCCTGGAAGGCCGCACGCTGGTCGTCATGGCGTTCACAGTGCTTAACGGACGGGCGACCTGGAACTACGCCGGCAAACGATAGGATTTCGCTCAGTCATTATTGAGGTAGGTCTACGGATACTCCGCTGCCTTGGCCACGCGTCCTTTCCTCAAGGACATGAGCAGCAATCACGATAACGGAAATGTTTCAGAGCCGTCCGGCTCGTAGTGCGGCACCTTGTTCATGTCGTGCCTAAACTTCGATAACTCGTAATACATGCGCCGCCGTGCGCGGCTTTGATTACCCAGCGGGCGATGCTCGGCTATGCAATGCCACGGGTTGTACGACAGGCGTTTGGCGAAAGCCATTTGTTCGCACGAGTTGAATTTCTGTTTGGGAATGCGCAGCGTGGCCACCGACACGCGAGGTGAAAGTCTCTCCGGCCACAGGACACCCGCATTCTCGATCGGCATGAGATGCGGGTCGGTCTGCAACTGCACGCGTACATCCAGTTCCACATCGCCTTGGTCGAGTGCAGCAACCATGGCGTTGCGCAGATAATCGTCGGGCGGACGAAACGGCAGGCGCGGGATCGGCGTCTTTTTGTTCGACATGGGCCAGAACGAGTACTGCATGGCCTGCCCTTCGCCCATCAGATAGGGCACGCAACTGAAGTATGGCGCCTCGAATGAGCTGCTTTGCGTCTTGATATACAAGCCCTGCATGATGAAGTTCAGCACGTGCGGGCGTGCGAAATTAATGAAATGGAAAAGCGTGGCATTCTTCAAGCTCCACTCTTGCAAATGCACGTTTGCGTAGATGTCTGACGTGACAAACGTCGGCGTCGACACGCCGAACATGTCTTGCGTGAATTTTTCTTCTTCCATGAGCTTGGCGCCGGGCACATCCATCAGCTTGACACTGATGCTCATGAAGCCCACGTCGTCTATGTCCGGCGTGACGTACGGTCCGGGGCCGGAGAAACGCACCCAGGCTGGATACGATCGGCGCACAGCAAAGATACCTTTGCGAAACGCCGGGGGCAGATCGTCGTGAACGATAAATTCGGCGCGCACGATGCCGTGGGTTTTGGTGTTGCCCCCGCGCTCGAAGCCGCCGGGCTTCCACAGTCCGCTCATCTGCTGCTTAAAAGTTGTAATGATCGCTTCGAGATTGACCTCCTCGTTGGGCAGCGTCCTTTCTTCGGAGATCTTCAGGCCTTCGTCCTTGCGTTGCAAGTTGATGAGAGCAGTCGTCAGGCGCGCAAGCGGCTCGCGTAACACGGCATCGAATGCGGGATATATGAAGGGATCGATGCGCCGCTCCATTTGCAACAGGAACATCGACGTATTGCTGATCCAGTCCAGCAATGCCGAGCCGGTATTGGCGCGCGGCACCGGGTGACTCGTGTTTGAATCCATATTTGCCTCTTTCAGTGCGCTGTTGCGAGATAGCGTAGAGCGCGTATGCCGGGTAGAAAAAAATACGCCCCGCCTCGCACGGTGACAAATGACGGTAGCGCTGTCAGTCGCCTGTCGGGTCCGTTGGGGTCGGGTATCGAGTACACATCGGTGCGGGTTCCATCGGGGCTCGGCTGGCGATGTCCCAGCAAGGGGTCGCCTTCACCGGCCAAGCCGTCGAACTTGGTTCCTGCAATCCATGCGCCCTGTACGAACTCGAACTGCCGGGCGATGTTTGCGCCCAGACATATGAAGTGCAGACCCGACTCTCCGTCCGCGGGCGCGCCACCCAGCACTTGTTCCGGCGTCACCTGCGCGCCGTACTTGCGGCCGCGGCGCAGCAGCCGGTGGAATCGCGTCGAGGCAACGTGGTCGTTATCGAGCGCCTCGGCGTCGAAGCCCAGTGTCCTGATCAGACGCGAGATCAGTCCGGGATCGCCGGGCGGAAGATCAGCGTTGCGCGGATTGCTCCTGCGTATATGTGCGCCCAGTGGGCAACGCAGGCCTTGCGGATCGGATTGATAGGTAAATGCGTTAAGGTCGCCTTCGGGCTTCGCCGCATTACCGGCGATGACTTCATTCGTGCGTCCCACAAGCGGTTCGCCGTCGTGAGTCCTGCCCACCATGGACGCGGCCAGGCGTTCTCGCAGCGCTGCGTCGCCACCGGCTTGCTGGTCCAGGTACCGCCAAAAACCGTGTACATCCTGACTTAACTGTCGCATGACGAGATAGCTACCGTTGCGCCCCAGATCGGCATTTTCCGGAGCATCCTCCGCTCGCGGTAGTATGGCGGCACCGTTACGCTGCGGGTCGAGCAAGGGACGATCCGTATAGCCGCCATATTCGTTTGGATAGCCGAGCAGGAACTCGCCGAGGCAGGACAGGTTCGTATACGCGTACTGTTCTTGGTCGCAAACTGGGCGCTCGCGATCCCAATCGGGCTTGGGTTGAGAAATACCGTCTTCGAAACCGAAGGGCTCTTTGCTGCCCACTGCAGATGTTTCCAGACAAGCCAGTTCTTCAAAGCCTACGCCGAACTGTGCTTGTATGGACTGCTGAAAGCCATCGAGCGTTTCGGGCGTGGCATAAAGCATGAGCAGTACGTGAGGCACATGATTGGTCGTGCCCCAGGTCCAATGACTGGGATCGCTTGCAGCCACATCGCCCAGGCGGCGTGCGCGGCCGGGATCACTGCTCATGCCGGCGATGAACTCGTTCGAAAAACCTTCAATGATGTCAGGCACAACACCCAGGGCGCGCAACCCGTCGCTGGTCAAGGCCACCTGCAGCGCCGTTGATGGACGCGGCTTCGAAGTGACCGCACTGGTTACGGGCGCTGCCGCCAGCCAGGCGCGCGCTGCATCGCGATCCTTGACCCGCAACAGCAGAAAGCTTGCCTGTGTTAGGTGTTTGAACCCGAATCTCAGCAGCGCCTGCATGTCTTCCCATTCCAGGGGCGTGACGTTTCCCGCTGTCGGTGCGCTCATAGCAGCCTCAACCAGGTTAGCGCCTGCGTATCGGTCATCGCGGCACATTCAAGACCCTCGCGAATGTGCTGGTTACGCTTGAGATCGGTCAAGGTAAGGCCGGGGTACGCTTTATACCAAACCTGACTCGGTATATGGTGCCGCCGTTGGAAATACTTGAAGCGCTGCTCAAAGCGCGCGCCGCGCTTGATCAACCAATCCGTGCGCGGCCAGCCGATGCCGTTGCTGAACACCAGGTTCAGGCCCCACGCCACTTTATTAACGAAATCGTCCATATACGCCTCGTGGCCACCATCGTAATTGCTGGCGAACACCATCCGCGCCTTGTTGTCGATGAACACCCAACGCGCAAAGTGTATGGTCTGCACCCGCCCCAGATGGCCGCGATTAAATATATGGCGGCACGCATAGCTGATTAGCACCAGCACCACCGTCAACAGCCAACGGCGAAACAGCCCCGGCTTCACCGAACCGACCGAGGAGAACTGGTTGGTTACATCGCGGTCTTCCAGTTCCCGCAGCTCTTGCAGCGCTTGGGGATCGGGACGCGGGTAAATCTCCGGGTCGCTCTTCTCGCGTTTACGCAGCAGGATGACAACGAATGGTAGCAGCACAATGATCAAGGGTAGCGCAATCAACCCCACCAAGGGAATCGCGATCAGGTGAAAGAGTTTCGCCATCAGCCACGCGAAGGGCGTGGGCTCGGGCGGCGTTAATGTCAGCCGGCCGGCACGCCTCTCCACATCCACGAAGGCAATAAGGTCACGCCGAACCTGCTGTGCGGTTACCCCTGGCGCCGTTTGTTGGATCGCTTCTCGCGGCACTTTAGCGGACAGCACACGCTGTAGCGCACTCTCCTGCTTAATCTTACGCACCGTGCGACCGAGCCAGTTTACATAGTTGACGGCCACTGGCATATCACGCGCCATCATCCATGTCAGAACGTCACTTTGTGCGCCGAAGTCGTCACAATGGCCAAAGATTTTCCGCAAACCCACGTCCGCCCGCTGCGACAGATCGGCAAGCATTTCGCTAGCCGGCCCGTCGCAATCCCCCATGAAAACAAGGTATTTTTGAAAACTAGGTGTCGGCAAACCATGAGCAGCAATGTCGCCCAGCGTTGTATCCTCCAGTATCACCAAGCGCGCATAGTGTAGGCGGTCAAATTCGCCAAACGGCAGTAGCACGTTGCGCGGATCGGCGATGCCGGGCTCCGCATTCATGGTACTCAGCAATAGACGCAAGCTGGGCTCGCGTCTGGCCGCGATAGCCGCCACCACCATGAAGGGCGACTGGGGGGTCACGAGCTCAGAACTCCAGGCAGAAGTCGATCAGCCTAGCCTTTGCCCAGTACACCTTGCCGAGATAGAAGCCCGGCCCGATGAGGCGCATCTCATCGCGTACCCAGTGTGCCAGCAGCGAAGTGTCGGAATAATCCAGAACGATGCATTCCTTGTCGTCCAACCAGCTCTTGCCTTTGTATACCTTGGCTACTATCGCCTCGAGCCCGAACGACAGGATCTTGTTCTTCAGCACGCCTTTCTGCGCATCGAACACTTTGCCCTGCCATCCGAAGTGATTGATGATCTCGGCGATGTTCACCGTATACGCCGTGCCCGGCGCGATGATTGCCGTGCCCTTGGCCTGGCCATTCGGAATGTCGCCCGCTGGGCTGGCCTTAAACAAGTCATCGAGTTGGACCTGTGACATGGATATCAGTTTTGCCACATCGTATTCCATGATCATCTCCTGTGGTGGTATCCCGCTGTTAAAGAAGCAAACCCGTAACAATCCTCATTCAAGCAGGTTCATCATTACGCTTGTGCGGCGTCGCGCAAAATCACATCGGCCGCCTTTTCACCAATCATATAAATCGAGCTCACAATAAAGAAGCCCGGAATGCGCGGAAACACGGAAGCGTTGACCACCCGCATGGCGGCTTCCACCAGTCGCGCCGCCAAGGTACCCCCCCCCCGCCCGAGCCGACGATGACGTAGTCCCATTCGAGTCTCGATTCGCCGGCCATCGGACGGAAGGGTTGGCTCATAACGTCTTGATGAAGGCGATCAGGGCACGCTTATCCTCGTCGCTTAACTCAGGCTCGCGCCCGAACGCTTTTTCGTCGCCACTTAAACTATCCTGCTTATTGAACTCGGCGGTGCCGAAATAATGACCGCGATTGACGACGAAGTCCGGACATTTGCTCAGCTTGATCATCGGTTCGCGCAGGTTAGCAAATTTGGCGCGTAGCTCGTCGTCGCTGGCTCCGGCCGGTGCCGTCGCCAGATCCGCTTTGAGCTTGAGGAGTAACTCGCCAACGTCCTTCAAATGGGCCACCTTGCCAGTAAGCTCGTCACTCTCTGAAGGCAACTGGAGGTTTGCAAGCAGGTTGACCGGCACGCCCTTGGGAATCGGTCCGAGCACGATGTCGCCACCCGCATCGACGAGCCACGGAAACCAGCGATGCAACTTGCCCTGCAAGGGCTGCAAGGCTTTGGGAACATAACCGAGTGGAATGGTTACATTGCTGCGTTCAGTGGTCCGATCGATGGTGCCGGGAACCTTGTTGCCCAGCACCGAATCGCCCTCGCGCTTCTCGGGCCACAGCATTTGCTCAATTGAAGCCTCGAAAACCTTCATGCGGGCTTCCACAGACGGACTAGGATCGAACGGGCCGACGGTATTATTCAGAAGAAACGGCGCCGTGGACCAAATGCTAATCAGCGATGGCACACGTGTGTAGCCGCGCCCGTCCGCGGGCATCACATACGGCACCGGTGCACCGGTGTACGGGTCGCTAAAGGTCACTGTTCCTACAGACGACAACTGTTTGTACGACTGGGAGGAGAAATTATCCCAGATGTTGTCTGCAAGGGCGTTCGTCGCAAGCGGGCTGCACGCGTTGGTGCGCAGCAGGGTGACCGGAATTCGCGCATCGGTGGAAAGATAATTGCCCTGCAGGAAGTCCGGCGTCTGCACGATCTTCCGCATTTCGCCCTTGTATTCATCGGTCTGGGTCCACGTCCAGTAGCGCTTAAAGCACGCGAGGTAGCCAGCGCCCTGGCACTGCTGGGTGAGCTTGAGATCGGCCGGCGGCTCAGGCGCTTTGCTCGAATGGCAGCGGGCACAGGTATCCGCGAACACGTTCTTACCATGCTCCAGGGTTGCTGCATCATCCGCGAGGTATTTGTCTCCACCGGGTGCGTCCTTCAGCCGGTCTGGCTGCGCCGCCTTGAGGAAGAACAACGCCGTGTTCGGCGTTCCCGCTTCGGTCGCTTGCCAATAGGCTGACTTCTCCTGGGCAATGGCAATTTTAATCGGTGTAATGTCTTTTCCCCCAACCACTGCGTTGAAATGCCGCAGCCATTCTTCGCTGTATACGCCGATGTTCATGTAGACGCGATTCAGCGCGCCGAGCAGGCCCACCGAATCAGCGCCGTCCTTCAACACACGCGGCGTATGAACCATGCCGTCTTGCTTGGAATAGAAATCGAGCAGCGGGCCACTCGTGAGGAAGTCGTTGAACTGCTTGTTATTGAGTTCTCCGCCGGCAAGCTTTTCCTGGCCGATTTTTTTCGCCATGCCCATGCGCGCGATGAAGGCATAAACCGCGTTCATGGTACGCGGGTTGTTAATACCGTCGGTCGAAATGAGTGAGGTGTCCATCGCGCCCGGGCGAAACGTATGCACGAGCTGGTACATGAAATTCGTGCGACCCTCCGGCTTGTTTGAATTAAAGATGAATACCCGGTCCACCCACATATACTGCGCACCCACCGAGGAGCTTAAGTTGGCAAACTTGGGGTTCGCCGGGTCAGCCGGCGGATTAATCGGACTCGGACCAATATGGCAAAAGCCGCATGACATGCCAATGCGATAGGGCCGCACCAAATCCTTACGATTGTAGTAAGTTGGATCGGTGTAGTAGCGCTCCGGGTCCCACGCCTTCGCGGCTTTTTCGTCGAAGTCCGGGTTCGGAAACAGACGCAGCCCCATGATCCCCGTGGCATAGCCATAGAACGACCCAACCGGCTGGTTGGTGCCGTCGCCCAAGGGCTTGCCACGAGCGCCAATTGCTACGCCGGGGTACTTGCTTTCGTTTTCAAACGGATCGGGCGCGCAATCCTTGCCGCGCACATCAAGCCACAGGCCGCGGCGATTCTTGTCCGGACCCTTTGCAGGTTCGAAGCAGGGTTCATTGACAAGCCCAAGGTAATCCCAGCGACTGGTCCGGGAGTAGCCGAGGCTGGGATGCGAGCTGATAATTTTCAGCAGATCGAATGCACCAAAGGTGAACCCGGTCATGCTGTTCCAGAGGCGATCGTTGCCGCCGCTCCAGACATTCCACATATTACGGCCCTTCTCCTCCTCATCCGTGAGTGTCACCCCGCCATCCATGTCGCGGAAGTAAGGTTCCGCCGCGTGCTGGAACGACGTCACGTCGAGGCCCGCGCGTTTCGCCTCGTCCTCGACTGGAGGGTTAGTTGGTTCATCCCATGCGAAGACTGGTGCCACGCTGAGACAGCCCGCTAACGCGATCCCTAAGCCCATGAACCCGATACGTCCCATCACATGCATCACGACCTCCTTCACGGATTATGTCTGATTGGAGCAGCTTGGAAAAACAGACCGGCGAGAAGGATCAGCGTTGCCGGCATCCAGAGATTTCGGATCATTTCAGCTCTGCTTTTTTCTCTCGTTGAAAAATATTGGAAGTTCAAATGAACCTCAATCAAATCATACGTAACCTAAACACACGCTACGCTTCCTCCGCATTAAAGTCTATAGGACGATGCCTGCAAATCAATACCGATAGCCACTGAGCCTGTTGCGATAAACTATTTACATCTAGGTTAGTATACATGAGTATCCTTGCCTAGTAATGACCGAGGGAATGGCGCGATGGGCTATCACTACCTGCCGTGTGATCGTGGGCAACTCTATCTGATGCCGCCGGCGTTGCAGGACTGGCTGCCGGAGGGCGATCTGGCCTGGTTCATCCTTGATGCGGTGGCCCAGATGAAGTTGGCGGCCATTGTACGCATCGGACAAGCAGGCAGTGCGCGTGTCGTCGTCGTGCTGCGGTCACGCAATGGTGGTTCCGCTGCCTGCTCGACAGACGGCCCACCCCTTCCCGTTTCCTGCTTCTCCACATCGTGTACCCACGGAAGGCGAGCAAATCACAGACCAGGGATGCCGCCGCGACCGTCACTGTGCCGATAGTGGAGCAGGAACCAGGCTTATCCGATAGTTGTAGCTCCGCCATCGAAACTACCCATTCACGGAGGCAACGTACATCTGGATCGAGAACGATAGAACCTGGTATCCATTGAAATACGGGTGGGCATCCCGCTGCAGGATTGTGTTTGCATCAGATCCCTGCAACCGTTCGACACAGCAGAAGTCGCAGTGTGTCCCCCCTCGAACTCGTAGGGGCGCATGATGTCGTGAGATTCAGCACTGTGACCAGAATACGAGGGTGGCGGGTGTTGTCCGGCATGACGGGGTTGGCATGCGAAGGTACTGTCATCTTGCCGTGGAGGCTGACATCCGCTCGGGTTCGTCGATGGAAAAGAAAACAAATCCCTATGTTAGCCACTGCTACCCGATCGAGAACATCCGCCACGCGGTGTGGCTGTACTTCCTTTTCACATTGAGTTTCCGGACGTAGAGGAAATCCTGGCCTATCGTGGGGTGATCGTCATCTACGAAACCATCCGGCGATGGACGCTCAAATTCGGGTAAGCCTATGCCAATACCCTCCGGCGCCGACAACCGAGACGCGGGGACAAGTGGCGCCTGGACGAGGTCGTGCTCACCATGAACGGGACGCTCCACAATCTCTGGCGGGCGGTAGATCAGGATTGGGTATACGCTCGATATCCTGGTGCAGTCCCGGCGCAACCGAAAGGCCGCCACGCGCTTCTTCCCACGTGTCATCATCACCGACAAGCTCGAAAGCGATGGGGCGGCCACGCGCGACATCATGCCAGGGGTCGAACAGCGGTAACACAAGGGACTCAACAACCAGGCTGAATTGTCGCACGAACCGACTCGACAACAAGAACGGCAGATGCGAAGGTTCAAGTCACCGAGGCAAACCCAAAAGTTCTTGGCAACCCACGCGCACATCGGCAACCTGTTTCGTATTCGCCATCGTCACTCGACAGCTGCTGGCTATCTAGCCGCTCGTTACCAGGCTTTTGAAACTTGGAAGGAGACAACGTGCGCCCATAGTGTTGCCTGAGCACGCCCACCTCCTTCCGTGACGTCGAAATTCGCTCGTCAAGAGGTTCTTCGCCAGACACTCGCAGTAACTTGACAGTACCATTTGCCATACTAGCCGCATAGGTCTTGTGCCATCAACCTGGCTTATTACGTTGTCATAAATTTGTGACAGAACCTCTGTGCGGGGGGGGGGTCAGCGATGACCGTCCCTAACGCGATAAGCACTATCGGCACAGAAGAGAAGCTGCCGCGCGCGCGGGGTGAGGACGGATCTGGATGGATTACTTCTGGTGATAGCTCGTCGGGGCAGGGTCTGCCGAATCTCTGCCGCCTGCTGGTCGGCGGTCCCGCGCCCCCAAAGAATCCCGTTCATCTCACGCTCGGCGAAGACGCCTCCACATCCGAGACGCCCAATGCGATGTGAAATCCCTTCATGGATCTCCTCGCATGAACGAGCGTGGACAGGCTCCGAAATGTTGGATTGCAAGACTCGACACCCTATCTGTTCCCCTCCGATCACTACAGGAGGTCGAGCTCATCACCAGACGCCGTGCCGCAGGCCACGTAATTAGACGAAAGTGGTCTTACGTTTCTTTCTCCTCCACCGATGGGGGTTTGGGCCCTGCGGCCCGCAGACTCGCGACTTTATTCAGCAAGTCGAACCAGAACGGCGCGCCCAAGCTGACCCCGAGTCCCGTCAGCAGCCATCCGAAGAGGGTGAAAAGCCGAGTCCACATCGTCCCCGCGTTCCACCATTCCCAGGGAGTGAGATTCCAACCGAAGGGCAGTCCATGGGCCTGATCCAAGAACTGCTTTGCCTCCTTGCCGGCCGCCAATGCAGAGGACGATGCGTTTTTCGGATCGGTTGGTTGATCTATCTGGCTTAGCTTGAGAAACTTAGGATCGCTGGAATAGCCCACAAGGATGCTCCGCAATCCAGGCTCGGCCGCGATTTGCTTTGTGATGGCGATGGTGTCGATATTGAACAGGACGGCGACCAACAGGCCGAACACCAGGAGATGTTTGCGTGCGAAGGCCTTGTACCAGCCGGTCACGCGGTCTGTTTGAGCCTCATACCATTTCGCGATTTCGGATCGGACATTGTCCATGTCTTTCGAACGACGCACGATTGGGGCAAGCGCCGTGGCGATGGAAAATTTGGCTTCATCGAGCGTTGCGAGGTGATCACGCAACACCTGCAGTTCCAGCGGGGTGGTGTCGATCGCCGAGGCGCCGGTTTTGATTTTGGCCGCTCGCTCAACGACGCAATCGAGCAAGGCGTCAGCAAACAGCATGGACGGGATGTATGCCGGTCCTGGCCCGCTAATCCCTCCCTTTCCTAGCGCTTCCAACAGCGGATGATTCACCACTTGCCGGTAGAGCCCATCATCTCCCACCATATGGAGAAGTCCTTTGCGCAAAAAGTTGGCGCGCGCGCCCACCCGCTGCGCATACCACTCCAGCAAAGTGGAGCACAGCACCGACAGCAGCACAAAGACCACGATGAGTGACACGGCGACGTCCAATAAAAGCAGGCTCATGATCGTGTCTCCATATGAATGCTAGCTCTTGTCCGAGCCCGCATGAAGATCCAGGCGTCCCTGGTGATACAGGTTGACGGGGCGATAGGCCGCGTCCCCGAGGACCTTCTCGAACACGCTGGGATCGATGTCCACGTTCATGGTGAAATCGCTGGTGGCGGTGGACCCGACGCGAATTTGACGAGCAATCGGATCCGAGATCCAGCGGTATTTGCCGAAGGCGAATTCAGCGTGCGAGTTGATGATCGGAGCCAGATGATCGCGCGAGAGTGGAGCAAAACGAAATATTTTCTTCGGCCCGGCATCCATCAATCCGAGGCCCAACATTCTCGCTTCCTCGGCCATCCACTGCAACGGATGATGGCAGAGCAGATCATTCTCGTAGCCGCCGCCGACTTGCGCATGCACTCCCGCAAACCATTGTTGATGGATAGTAGTCACCGGAAGATCGGATAAGCGGACGCTAGCCCACGTGGCGCTCACGCCCTCCCACAAGCGGATGTTGAAATCAGCCCGATGCTCATCGATTGCCATGGCATGACGTGCGTGCTCCACGTGGCGGCCGACAAAAGAATCGCCGAACCGAATCGGTTTGAAAAATCCACTACCCCAACTCCACGTCGGCACTCCGTACCGCCCCACCGTGTCCCAGACACCAAGTAATCGAACAGGAACCGGCTGAGCGACATTCTCCCAATCACCGACGTGCTGACCGGGAACAGGGTGTCCAACCGAGCGCCACGCCGAACGTCCAGGTTTATATCTCGACCAGGCCAACTGGACCAATTCGTTTTCCCACGTGACCTGGTTGCGGCACGGCTTGCTGTAATTCATCACGGCCTGCCTCTTTAATAGGCCGGAGGCTCCCAGCAATCCAGCCAAGAGCCGGGCGGTAAAGGCACCTCGACTGAAACCGAAAATATAGATTTCCGGATGGGAGCCGGCTGAGGGAGAGTCGTAATGTTCGATCAGCCAGCAGTATGCTTGGAGAACGTTGCGATGGATCCCGTCACCGAAGATGCCGCCCAAGAGCCCATCTTTGATACGTTTCCACGGCGTCGTCGCCTCGGCTGCGCTGCCCACGCCTTCATCGTAGAACTTCAGTTGCGCCCCGCCGGACGCCGCACGGTCGAGGATCGTTTCAAACAGGCGGGAGACGTTGGTGCGACTTTCGATCTTGTTCCAGGTGCCGTCGAAACACAAAACCAAGCGGCGACTCGTTCGCTGATCTGTCGCCATGTGAACCTCCGATTGTCAGCTGAAATAAGGCAACCGAATGGCTGAAGCGCGATCAGGCTACTCGTTCAAGTGGTGCGAGTCAACACAACCGTAATGGAAATAGATGTAATTGCTTATTACTGTGCGCCGGTTGAAGGCTCTGGCACATTGGGATCATGGGCCGCCAGAATATCCCAAGGACATGCGGGAGTCCCGCCGACGGTTTTCAACACCCGATGCCTGCCGGGAATATCTGGTCCAGTGCCGGTGGCCCGACGGCGTTGTGTGCCCGAAGTGTTCTGGCAGGAAGGCCTGGCTCAACAATCGGCGGTATGTCTTTGAATGTTAGGAGTGCGGACGACAGACGTCTCCCACGGCCGGCACGATGATGCACCGCTCCCACATTCCGACTCAGGAATGGTTTGTGGCGGCGTACCGTGTGGCGACACACACACCGGGAATCAGTGCCCTGCAACTTCAGCGGCAACTTGGACTAGGCGGCTCCCCTCAGTATGCATGGCATGTGCTGCACCGGCTTCGCCGGGGGTTGGTTCACGAGGCCAGGTCTCGCCTCTCGGGATTGGTCGAAGCCGACGAAACATTCGGCGGAGGACGGATGTAAGGCAAGAAGGTCGTGGTCGCCTCACACGACAAGATCTTGGTTGTGGGAGCCGTGGAGGTCTTGGCGTACAACGATACCGACGGGACCCGCAAAGAACGCGCTGGCCGAGTGCGGTTTGCGCTGATTCCCGTTGCCAGAGAAGAGAGTCTCGGAAGATTTGTGGAGCGGAATGTTGATCCCGGGAGTCGAGTTCGGACGGAAGGATGGCCGGGATACTCGGCGCGGGCTCTCGCGGACTTCATGCACCACATCCGCGTCATAGGTCGGGCACAGCGCGCGCACAAGCGTCTTCATCATATCCACCGAGCTTTTGGGAATTTGAACACGTGGCTCAGCGGGACGCATCAAGGCGTAGAACCAAAGCATCGCCAGAGCTACCTGGACGGGTACGACTTTCGATACAATCGGCGCAAGACCCCTAGGAGCCTGTCCGACATTAGGAAGCACGAAAATTTCGGCGCACGCATTTGGCTCAGGATCAACGATCTCGATTCAGCCACAGTGTGATCTGATCCCCCCAAATTGGTCATTCTTGGCAATGTCGGACAGGCTCCTAGGGCGGCCTTTCAAACTCTGCTTGGGATCTCAGCCCAGAAAACGCTCGTGACACTGCACGAACTCATGACGCCGGAATCAAAGCAATAAGCAATTCCTGGTATTTGCGGGGGGTGTGAAAGAAGCGGCCCGACCCCGTTCGCGACGACATGGTGTTCGACCTCAACGGCTTCTATCCCGACAACACCGGCCATCGCGAAATTACGCATCAGTTCTTGCATGCAATCCTCCAACTCTCGGCGTGCGCTAACTGAATACGCGCGCGAACGAGTTCCACCAGATGATTTCTGGAACCGTTCTTTTTCACGCGGGAAGCGATCCGGGCTTTCAGCGAGATACAAACGATGAGGTGTGAGTGACGAACTCGAACGCTGTTGGCGGCTGGCGGAGCTGAGACGGAAATCGCGAGGCGGCTGTTCAGACCGAAACGGTTTCTGGCGCCTTCTTATCATGCAGTATGCCGGGACTCCCGATCATACTCAACGCCATTCTGAATCATCGGATGCGCTGGCAGCATGAGGAAGTACAGCATGGCTAAATCTCAAGGCAATTACTGACACCTTTCCCGCTTCTCTGATTTTCAAGAACACTCCGACCAGCCTGAGAACGGGACATAAGAAATGGGAACTCTCCGTTTAGGCTCCTGCTACTTTTGCGGCCACTTTGACGACCACATCGACCGCCTTCGCAACATTTTTGATCGCCTTGGCCACATCACCAACCTCGCGCTTGGCTTGCCTCAGCGCCTCGATGGATTCTTCCAGCCCCGCTACTACCTTGTCAAAAGCTGCAGTATTGTTGCCGATGTCTTTATCGGTCATCTCGAGAACGGCCGATAACGCTCTGTCATATTCATCTTGTAGTTGCTGTCTCCGCTCAGGATTTGGCTCAGCTCGGTACGACTCTCGCAATTCCCACAGCGCCTCATTGATACTTGCCATTGTGCCTCCCGTCCTATTTAGTCAGCAGGATTCGAGTTTTTGCGCCAATGTCCTTGACCGTCTTGGTCAACTCATTCAGTTGGGCGAGGGTTATGGTATTCCCTCCCAACACCTTGATGATGTCCTCGTGACCAACCTTCAATTGTGTAGCTCCTGTGGCGATACTGGGATAGATCGCATCTGTCTTTCGCTTGGTCTCCATCCCTTTACGATGCGCTTCCACGGCCGGTATCCGGTCCTGAACGCTGGCGTTTTTATCATCGAGAAAAGAGTCGGCTGCAGTCACCGCCAAAAGACCCATCGCATTGACATTTTTCGCCACAGCACCATCGATGGTGAATTCTGAGACGAAGAGGTCCGCGATCTTCTTCACTTGCTCATTGGCTTCAGGAACGATTTTTTCGATCGCCTTTTTCTTTTTATATTCGACGATGAAGCCTCCGACATCTTGGACCAATTCACCGACAGCAGTCAGTTGCTCCTCACTAATCTTTTGACTGTCCTGGTCGAGTCCCCGGACACTGTCCTTAAATATGGCGGCGGCACTTTCGAGCTCCCCTTGTTGTGTATCCTCAACTAACGCCAGCAAGAGCGCCGCGTACGATTGGAGTGTCTCGGCTGCTCGGATTCTGGCGCTGATTCGATCGGGCGGGAAGGCTCCGTCAATCTTGTCCCGATCCTTTATGCGCCGTGGGTCGAGAATTAGCACGGCCGTATTCAATTCCAGCACAGTGCTACGAGCATCGGTCAGTTGGGTGCTGACACTTTCGCCAAAGGCTGCAGATGAGTGACTAAACTGACTGATCGCATCTTTTTGCACCTGCGTCAGACCGCACCCTGTAACGAGTAGTAAAAAAATTAGGCACGGTAGCCTAATCCACATAAACATCCTCCTAGGTAATTGCTGGTGGAGAAACATCAATTTACTGATTCATAAGAAAGATTGATGGTTAGGTTGAGCAATCATACGTTCACATCGCTGGACTTCATCAGAGGGTGCCCCCAAGAGCCAAATATGGCGCAAGACTAGTTCTCAGGAGGGACAATGTCAACGAAGAAATTGTCGAAATGCTGGCATTTCAGACCGGCGCGGACGAGGTGAGGACAGATCTGACTGGATTACGTCGGGCGATAGCTCGTCGAGGGCCAGGTCTGCCGACTCTCTGCCGCCTGCTGGTCAGCTGTAACGCGCGCACAGTCGCCATCGATTCGGATCGGTTAAACGGGCAACTCTTGCCCAGGGCGTTGGTCTTCACGTCCTTGTTGAGCAGATCATCCGGGTTCAGTTCAGGACAGTAGCCAGGGAGCAGGATGAGTCGCAGCCGATTTTCGTTCTCGGCAACAAAGCGCTTGGCGCCGACAGACTTGTGCACCGGATGGCCATCAACGATCAGATAGGCCTTCTCGTCCGTCTGCGTGAGCAGACGCTTCATGAAGCCGACGAAGAGGGTGTCATCGAATTTTCCTTGAAACTCCATGAAGGACAATCCCCCTCGGTTGGTGATCGCCAAGATCATGTGGCAGCCGACGCATTGCCCCGTCGCCCGGATGCCCGAGGTCTGCCCAGCGAGGCGTCGCTCGTTCCGGCCACGTGGTCACTGCGCAAGTCCATCTCGTCACTCCAATAGATTAGATCGCGGCCCTGTTACGCCGGGATTGTCGCGCAATCGCCGAATTCTCTTCCGACAGCCACGTAGCAATCACCTCGTCGTTCCACTCATATGCCCGCCGCACCGGCTTCTGCGGACTCATGCCCCAGGCACTGAGATAGCGTCCTACCGTGGTGAGCGATACCGTCAAACCATATTCCCGAGCAATCAGACAGGCAACCGCTGCCCGCGTTCAGAGGGGAAACGACAGTTTCAGCTGATCCGGCATCTTGCCCACAATCAGGCTGCGAATGCGCTGCGCGTGAGCGACGCGCAATCGTCCGCCCTCTCCAAGCCGGCGGCCCCGGCGCTTCGGCTTCAAGGCGCGCAGCCCGCCGACCTTGTCGATCGCCACCCACTTGTTCACCGCACGCACGCTCACCCCGTAGGTCTTGGCCGCCGCGGTCTGCCTGATGCCTGCGCACACGGCCTTGACGGCCAGCCGCCGCAAGTACGCCTGCGCCGCTGGCGCTAACTTCCTGGCATCGTCTTGTCTGTGCATGTCACATTTTGACATACTACGTACTGTTTGGTGCACTGATAGTAATGCGACAGACCCCCCCCCCGCGCGAATCCACCGAACCCGCTCCGAAACACACCACGCACTGGACCATGCCTGATCGGCCGTCCGCCTCCCACGGAAAAGGAGTGCACGCGGCACCGCTTGCCGACTTTCGGCAGGATGTGAAAATCAACAGAACGCGACACCAGCAGAAGGTGTAACCGCAAGACCTGGCCATCAGTCCGGCTCCCGATGGTCGCGTTGACCCAGCATCCTGCTGAGCGTAAAGTTGGGCACAAAGAGCGCGTGACAGTCCTCTCCTTCGGACGGCTCCGGAAGTAACATGAGCGACGACAAGAACGACAAATCCGGGGGCTGGTTTGGCAACCCGTTGCCCATCGTGATGGTGGTGCTGCTAGCGGCCGGCGTGCTGGTCAAAAACGTGCCGCTGGAAAGCGCGCGCCCGACCGATCCCGAGCGAGTGAAGTTCGTGTCGACCAGCCAGCAGGACGTCGAAGCTCGGCTGTGGCAGGATCCGTTCGCCGCGGTCGAGAAGCACGATAAGACCCCCAACCCGGCCGTTACGCCTGCGAAGGAGATGTCACTCGCGCCGCACACTCCTAAGGCGCTGTATGAACGAATCAAGGAGCTGCACAACGTGACAGTCGTCGCTGTGAGCGTCTTCGGAGGCTCCTACGCCGAGGCAGCCGAGAGCCGGCGCCGCTCGCGCTTCGCAGTGGTCTCGGCGCTCGGTTTCCATGGCTATCACCCCGAGGACGCCGGCGCGATCGGCTACTTCCACATCGACCCGTCCGAGACCAACGCCGATAATCTGACTGTGCCCTTCGAGTGGTTCGAGAAGCGAGACAAGTCGTCGAACGTGCTGGTGCTCTGGCTGAACGAGGACAAACTCTCCACTACTACGCCACTCAATGAGCTGCACCATCTTTTTAATAAGCTGACGCCGCCCGATCTGGCCGGGGGTCTCAGATTCAAGTTAATCGGGCCGGCGGGGTCGGGAATGCTGGTAGGTCTCGTTCGTGAGAACACCGATCCGAAGCAAAAACCTATTGCATTGGAGAGCGGCAGTACGCTTGAGGTGTTCTCACCCAGCGCGACCATCTCTAGTTGCGACCTGAACGCGTTAGGGGTATCAGAGGACAAGCTGTCGTGGAGTTGCTTCATGAAGTCCACCGACCACCTGCCGGACGCGCTGAAAGCACTTCCGATCATCCGCACGACCGGCACCGACGACGTGCTCTCGGCCGCGCTGTTGTGGGAACTGTGGCAGCGCGGCGTCAATCGCGAGCTCGGCTACGTTGATCCGTTGTGGTGGCGAACATGGGCGACGTTCGCGAAGGACCAGGATGATGCAAGTTTTAAGCGCCAATGCGAGGACGGCCTGGTGCTGATCAGCGAGCGGGACACTGAATACGGGCGCACACTATCGCGGTATCTCACCGAAGGATTCAGGGGACGCTGCGGAGCCAACCCTGATGGAAACTATGATTCGCCGCGCTCCGACAAGCCGCCGGTACGTATGTTCACCTATCTGCGCGGGCTAGACGGTGTGCTGCCGGACATCGAAAAATATGGCAGCAAAGCGCCGCCCAAGGACGATAACAGCAAATCGAAGGATCTGCGCGCGCAACTTGAGGATGCCCCGCCAGAGCACGCCGAGGGACGCAGCCAGTTCGACTATCTGCGTCGGCTTGGCGACGAGATCGAACACCTCGATCAGAAGAAGCAGTTTGCAAAGAACGGTATCAAGGCGATCGGCATCGTCGGCTCCGACCTATACGACAAACTTCTCATTCTCCAGGCGCTGCGCGGCCGCTTCAAGGACAAGATCTTCTTCACCACCGACCTCGACGCGCGTTACCTGCACGCCGACCAGAAGGACTGGGCGCGCAACCTCGTGGTCGCGTCCAACTTCGGCCTGTCGCTGCATCCAGAGCTACAGCAAACGACCCTGCCGTTCCGCGATAGCTACCAGACCGCGACGTATCTAGCCACGCTGATGGCGATCGAGAACCAGGACCAGCCGTTTAACTGGACCAGCAAAATGAAGGAGATGGAGGAATGGCTGCGCCCGCAGATCTTCGAGATCGGCAGAACCGAGGCGGTGCATCTCGCCTCGCCATCGGTCAAAGACCTCACCAAATGGATAGATAGTAAATATTCCGAGGGCAGTGCCCCACCAGCGAAAGACCCGAAATGCTATGGCAACTGGACGAAATGCCAGAACATCGAGCCGGACTGGCCATCGCGAGGCCTCTCACTTGAGCACCTGCCGAAAGTTCTCGGCATGCTTGGCCTCGGCATCCTGTTGGTCGTCCTGGCGAACCGCCGCGCCAATGAAACAGTGTTCGCCGCCTTCGGCGCGCCCTCGCTGAAGCGTGATGCGGCGAGGGCGATAATATACCTGGTGACCGGCGCAGTTGTGGTGGTGTCCATGATCCTCGCGGGAGTCTGGATTCTCATGGATGACTCGATCGAGCGAGGTGATAGCGAGCCCTTCCTATGGCTGGAAGGCGTCAGCGTCTGGCCAAGCCTCGTGGTTCGCTTCGTCTGCCTCGTGACCATGCTATCGCTCTGGTATGCGTTCCTGAAAATGATTCAACAGAAGGAGAAGCCCGACAAGGACTTCGAGATCGCCCTGCCGAAAATCCGGAAGCTTGATCGCAATAAGAAGTATGCGTGGTTGCATGGTCCGCATCTCAATCTGGCGTTGTTCGACAAGGAGGGCAATGCAGAAACGAATTCCGCGCTCAGGGAGGAGAGCGCCGAAAAGAAGATCGTCGATGTCACTACTTTATGGCAAAACTACCTGCGTGCCACTAGCTGGAGAGAGATGGCGGGCTGGATTGTGGCCTCCCTGTTCATCGGAATCGTACTCTTCTTCGCAGCATTCACGGTCCTCGACAGGCCGTCGTTTCCACATCGAGGCGAGCTCGTCAAGACACTGCATTTCATTCTCGTGTTCTCCAACGCACTGGTCCTCTGGTCGGTCATTTTCTGGGTCGGGTACGAGACGCGCGCTTGCGCGCGGTTCATCGAGACCCTGAGCAACGCGCGGAGCCTGTGGTCGCCAGTGCTACTCGAGCGCGAGGAAGCCTCGACCGGCGTGCCTCGTGCACATCTCGACGACTATCTCGATTTCAAGCTGATCGTACACGCCACCCAGCGTATCCACTGGCTCATCTACCTGCCGTTCGTCTCGATTCTCTTCTTGGTGCTCGCGCGAAGTAACTTCTTCGACGCGATGGACTTTCCACTGGCGCTGGTCTTCGTTGTAGGGCTCGCGCTCGCCTACGCGCTCCACAGCGCGCTGCTGCTGCGAAGGAGCGCCGAGTCGGCGCGCGCCACGGCGCTCGAGAACTACGAAACGCGGCTGCTCGCGCAGGCCCGGGCGAAGGACAGCCAGCCGCCGGTCTTGACTGTAAGCCCGATCAGCGCGGAGCAGATCAAGATCCTGATGGAGCGCATCCGCAGCACCCGCGAGGGCGCGTTCGCGCCCTTCGCCCAGCAGCCTGCACTGCAGGCGCTGCTCTTGCCATTCGGCGGCTACGGCAGCGTGCAGCTCATCGAATACCTGTTCAAGCTCTAGCAGGATGCTGAAAAAGTCCGCCAGCAGCGTTCTCGCATCGTTCAGACCCTCAACGTACCCAGAGGGTACGCCTCGGCCCTTCACTCGCTGCGGCCTTGTTGGACGAACTTTTTGAGCATCCTGCGGGTTCGTGTCCTGTTGACCCAGACATGGGGATCATTGGATTTCCGGCAGGCAGGCCTCGTTTTTCAGCAGCCTGCTAGATGTGAAGCCGGCCCCGCCCAGTGCAACGACGGACATCGTCGGAGCATGCGCGCCACTCATTGCGCCGGAGCTCAGGCAGCAGGAGCGCGCATGTCAGGGAATGACTGCTTTCGGCGGGCGTCCGGAATTGAATGAGATGGGGTCATTGCTTGACGGCGCACCTCACCCCACCTCGGCTCCGCGTTCATGGCTCGCCACTTCGCGGGGGAATATCCGGCCGCCCTCTCCCACCTCACCGCGCGCGGCAACGACCAGCAGACGATTGTTCATGACGAGACCGACCGGACGGATTTCTTGACACGGCTCTGGCAGGAGATTCTGTAGCAGCGCTGGCGCAGTGCACAGTCAAACAATGACCCCACTCGTGAGTCGCATTTTCGACTGGCCGTTTCAGCTCACCATCGGAAACTCGCTGACCAAAGCCGTATAGTTTCCTTTGACGCCAGAACTGACCTCTGCCGTCGTTCCAGCAAGGTGATGATGCTCAGCCCAATGTTTTGGATTCGATACCAATCCCATTAAACGACTGTTGAACAGTGCAGCCTCTTGTTCGACAGAAATATCGACGCGAAGCGCCTTCGTTTCATGGTTGCCGTAACATAGTCGCCCAACGCCCACAAAGCTGGTCTTTTCGGTGGTGTGTCCCAAGAAATTCAATAGCTTTTTGACATGTTCCGGGAGCAAAGGGATTTTCAGTAAACCCTCAACGATTGCCCGGACATTTTTACTGATCAGTGTCGATGGAACGTGTGGAACAATGTCGTCCCCGAACTCTATCCGATGTACTGGAAGCGTCGCTGGAATGGAATTGGCGAATGACAGATCACCAGACCTAGGCGCCGCGAACGTATATGTTGCCGCAACCGGAAATTCCCCAGCGAGGAGCGCCCGTGTAGCAAGTGCTGCTTCGGCTCCCCCTTGACTGTGTCCCGTGACGTAAACCGGACGACTCTTGCCACCGTGCTTCAGCAGCTCCTGAACGACTTTCGCTTGGACAGCGCTGAGTTCTTCCAGGAACCCTTTATGGACGAGCCCCCCGAGACTATTCTTGACGGGCTGGTCCAGCCCCAGTTGTTCTGCGGTGAGTTTGAATGGCACCAGCAAAGCCTCGACATTTTGAGCCCAATCATCCATTGACTCTATGGCCTCATTAGGGGTGCTGAATTCAGTCTTTGTCCCCATGTAAGAGACGATGTTTTTATCCGGGTAAGCGACCACACACGCGACGGATGTGGACGGATTTCTGTCGTCATTTAGCATCACAATCGCATCAGGCGCACCCGCTTGATTGATCCAATTGAGAGCAGCTTGTTTATCTACCGCATTCACAGCCGAATTGAATGATGCGGCGTATGTATAGCGGCAAATCTCCAGCAGTAATCGAGCAAATCGTTGGTCAAACGTTATCATGGCAACATCTCCTTTGTTCTAAAGTGAAAAACAGATCTGAAATTCAGCACCACTCTTGGGCAAAGTTAATACCGAAAATACGTCGCGGTCGCCCTCCTCTAGCCCGCATGATTCATGAAGGTTCGTCGCAAAAGCGTGCAGACGCGAAACGAGACGGGCACTCGGAGGCCGGGGACTGGCTCTGCTGTCTGCGGCAGTGCCTGTCCCCAACAGTATGTCGAAGGGCTGAACGGCGGGACTGCCCGTCACAGCCGCGTACCCGCGCTTGCAGCAGAAGTTTGATGAATCATGCGGGCTAGATCTACTGTCTCTGCCTAACGAGCGGCGCTGAGCCGCAGCGCGCTCTGTCGCATCGGCGTCGCCGGCTCCAGCTCCTCTGCTGCCGATCGAGCCAAAGCTCAGCCGAGTGGCAGTGTGACGACAGAGGGCACTTCTCCTGCTTTCGTAGGGCCGCCAGGTCATACCCCTCGACTGGCCCGTGCGTCTGCAAGGATCACATCGCTAGCCTTTTCACTGATCATGTAGACCGATGTCACAATAAAAAACCCTGGGATGCGCGGAAAAATTGATGCATCCACCACCCGTAAGTTGGTCGTCCCATACACGCGAAAATCGCCATCCACCACAGCCATCGGATCGTTCTTGGGCCCCATTTTACAGGAACAGGATGCATGGTGCCCCCACGCATTGTCCTTCACAAACTGCTTGAGCTGCTCCCGTGTCTGAATCGTCCCACCGGGCACCAATTCTTGCTTCACAATGTCACCAGCGTCTTTCATAATCCGTCGCGCTGTCTCAATTCCCTCGACGACGGCGTCAACATCCTCCTCGTGACCGGCACTCCCCTCATCGAAGTAACGAAAGTTCACATGTGGCGTGTCGCGAGGATCATGCGACCGAAGCGTCACAAGGCCGGCACGATTTCGCGTGTGCGCCTTGAGAACAGCCCAGGTAAAGAAATTCTTATTCTGGACGGCATCTTTTGAATAACCCGGGTAATAGCCTCGGAATAGCCCTACCATGCCAAAAATAAACAGATCGGGATCAGGCTTGTCTGCAGTCGAGCGTTTAATCAGAGAAGCTACAGCGCCGTTTGTGGTATAGACCCCTTTACCGTTCATCCACTCGGCGAACATAGGATCGGGCTGCCCTCGGGGATCCGGCGGCGCAAACGTGGCGCCCTTCAGAATTGAGAAGTCCTCTGCCATCTCACTCACGACACCAACTTCATAGCGGTCTTGAAGGTTCTGCCCAACCCCTGCAAGCGGAACTTCCACCTTGATCCCATGCTTTTCCATCTCAGCTGTTGGTCCAATGCCGGAGAGCATCAGTAACTGAGGCGTATTGAACGCTCCACCGGCTAAAATGACTTCACGGCTGGCCCGAACGGTCCGCCGCACTCCAGACTGCGGGTTGGGATCAGCGTGAGGATCGGCCCGATAGAGATGTTGACCGTCTAAATACTCTACCCCCACCGCCCGCTTCCCACCACCAGGAAGATCCTCAAATAACACCCGCGTCGCTAACGCGTACAACGTGATCGTAAGATTATTGGGACATGCGTCATGAACTCGGCGCACGTACTCTCGAACCCCAACCCGCTTACCCTCGTTCGTCGAAAGCGGGGTGAAGACGAGACCTTCGGGACTCTGATTTGTCTCACGCCATCGCCAGTCGTTCGGATCCAGATGGCCTTCCAACTTCACTTTCAGGCGTGTCCAGAGATTGCCAACACGTAGGAGAGATTCGTTTGCCGCTGCGCGGAGAATCCGTTTGAGTGGTTTGTCTCCGATCACGAGAAAGGGATCGGCGGTATTCGTCGTCAGCCAACCAGAAAAACCATGGCGCGTGGGATTGTCCTCCGCATGTGAAGGAGCATCGACATACTGGCACCGTTCCAGGCGTTCGAAGTACTTTCGCATGTTGCGATCAGACCACGATGGATCGCCCATCAATGTGGCCATCTCATCCCAATCACTCTTGTGCGGATAAATGGTAATCATCGCATGGTGAGCGGTACAACCGCCGAGAGCCCCGGCCCTGGGGTAGAGGACACCCCCTTCTTGCTTTTGATATTTGTCGTCGTGAGCTTGTTGTGCTTCTGATTCATAATGCCGCACAAAAAAGCTCCATTTCTGAGCATCATCCTCCGATGCCAATACATGGAATGCGGGAACCTGATAGGTGAACGATTCCTCATTACTCCCCGCTTCCAACAGCAAAACCCGGCGGCCTGCTTTGGCAAGATTGGCTGCAAGTGGTCCCCCTCCTGCTCCAGACCCTACAACAATGTATTCATAGGTTGCCGGATCGCTCTCAGGAGAAACACAGTGGATGGGCGGCATAGCTGGAGCTGCGCCTCTCTTCCAAAACGAAGTACACCCGCTCATCCATACAGCAAGGCTGGAAGCGAACGCGCCACACAATTTTCCCAACGTTCTCCGTGTCAATAGAAGATCTGTCGGAGGCCCTTGCTTGCGTTTCATGACTCATTCTCCATCAATCAAGGTTTCTGCTCAGCAACTCCTTGTTCCACGAACGGGCACACCGACCGTGAGCATCGCGCGTCCCGGTCACATGGTCACTGTGCAGACCCATTTCGTCGCCCCAATAAATGGCGGCATGTTCCCGCTTGGCCTACCGGGCAATCGCCGGGTATTCCCGCTTCAGCCACCGCGCGATGGCCGCATCGTTCCTCTCGTAGGCGCGCCACACCGGCTTCTGCGGGCTCAGGCCCCAAGCCCGGAGGTACCGCCCCACCGTCACGAGCAACACCGCGATCCCGTATTCCCGCGCAATCAGGCTTGCCACCGCTGCCCGCGTCCAGAGATAGGACGGCAGCGTCAGCTGATCGGGCAGCTTGCCCACGATCAGCGAGCGGATGTGCGCCACGCGCTTCGCGTTCCGGCGCCCCTCCCCCGGGCGCCGGTCCCGGCGCTTGAGCGCCCGCAACCCGCCTTCCCGGTTGAGCCGCCTCCACTTGCTGATCGCCCGCAGACTTGCCTCGAATGTACGCGCGGCGTCGGTCTGCGACATCCCGCCGCGGACCGCCCGCACCGCCTGCCGACGCAACAGGTACAGCGCCGACGGCTCCAATGTCCTGGCATCCATTCGTCTGCGCATGCCAGCAGACTAACGCACTACGCACTAATTAGCGAACTGATCAGTATTCCTACGAATACAAGAAGCTCTTCCTCTGCCGCCTGTTCTGGCTGTTCTACAACTCTGACTTGATCAAACACCTCCGCCAGTTCAGCCGCTGCCGCGTTGATTAATCCGGGATAAACGGCGATGCGCTGACTGAATCCATAACCTGAAGCACGAAACTCATATGTCTTGATTGTCGGATCGGCGACCACGGCAACTTTTAAGGGCAGCTTGCCGCCAAAACCGGCTGACTGCTGATGGAAATCCCCTCGAAGCGCACCGTTATAGGTGCAGGCAAAATTTCCAAGAGAAGTGATACAAGGCAAAATAGAGAGAGCAATGACTCTCAGCACACCGCACCTTTTGAATAGCGACTGGCGTCAATATTCTGTACGACAAAACGACTGGATTGCGCCGGTCACTGTACCGGCTTGCCGCATGAAGGACAGAATTTCCCGCCACTCAGCTTGGAGCCACATTCCGAGCAAAAGGCGCCCTTGACGCTTCGGACGGGTTCACCGCAACCGCTACAAAATTTCATTCCCACAGCGATATCAACCCCGCATTTAGCACACGTAATCACTTGAGCTGGCGTCGTCACATCCATGTCTTTGGTAAGATCCTGCTTGCTCAGTCTTTGCCCGAGTTGTTCGACCGTAAGGTGGGTCTGTTTAGAAACGAGTTCCTCCCTGACGTTGGGCGCGCACTCTTCGCACAAACCTGCGGTCACGTTCCAACAGGCGGCCACACATACCCAATGGCCGCAGCGGGAACAATGCTTAAACTGGGGTTTAACCTCCTCCACAGCCTCGGCGTGGGCATCGCTGTGTGTTTTACCGCCTAATGCGCCCTGCACTCCTTTGACAACTTCCTTGCTCTTTCCAAAAAATGACCCGAAGTCCTCAAGCACGTCACCTGCGGTGCCCAGGAGATCGGCGGCAATGCCTAGCGATGCCGCCTTGTAACTGGACGTGTAACCGCTATGGCATTTGTCGCAGTGGAATGTGAATTGATAACCCTTCTCGGTCGACAAATCCTCGATCTCGGATACAAATTCGACAGTCTTCGCCATATCTCGCCCTCCTAATTCTCAGTGTTGTCGCTTCCCCCTGGGCTACCTAGTAGGAGTCGCCTTCTCCCAGCTAGCGCAATGATGCCATATTGACCCCCGGAGAGATAGAGTCAGCCTCTTCCAATATGAAATGAGTCTGAAGCCGGGTCGTATTTCCACCGAGCAATGAGTCTGAGCGGCGGCGGTGCTGAATCGGTCATGATGCCAGGCATGGTGATCGACATGGAAGAAGCACGG
>Ga0315276_10000806_pt1 | contig 27405 bp, 35 predicted proteins | sample YL17G05_0_MG_FD_204542 | JGI IMG/M metagenome (GOLD analysis project Ga0315276, IMG submission 204542) | Sediment microbial communities from Yellowstone Lake, YNP, Wyoming, USA - YL17G05_0 | ecosystem: Environmental > Aquatic > Freshwater > Lake > Sediment | place: USA: Wyoming | collected... | reverse complement strand
TCAGCCGAGCTGCCTGTAATTTAAAGTCCTTATTGTACCGTTTCTGTTCTGCCATATCGGACACACTCCTTTCCTTGCGGGCCATTATATCCTCCCGCCGAGTGTCCGCCATTTGTTTAGCACCTCACGAGGACACCAAGACACAAGGAAAAATTAACCACAAATTCACACGAATAGACACAAATTTATTGAGCCACGAAAAAGCACAAAAAACATCCGCCTTCGCCAAGGCTTCGGCGAGACAGGCGAAGAAAAATTAACCACGGATGAACACGGATTTGCACGGATTTTTTTTGACGTAGATTTCGCTGGTTACGCAGATTTTTTGTTTAGCCACAGAGAGCGCAGAGAGACGCAGAGAATTTTTAGCCACGAAAAAGCACAAAAATATAAAGAAAAATTAACCACGAATGGATACGAATGGACACCCGCCCTTGGCGAGCCGCAGGCCTCGCGGCCTTCGAGCCGAGGGGTCTCGCCTTACGGCGGACGAACTAACACTGTTAGTTAGGGAAAAAATACAGAGCAGAAATTAAAATGTTTTTTCAACAGCAACAATGTTCCCTATTTCATCCTGCAAAACTGGATTCCCGCTCCCTTGGGGATAAATTTCACGGGAATGACAAAACGTTGTCGTGTCCTTCGACTACTTCGACGTTGCTCAGTACAAGTCCGCTCAGGACGAGCCGACAACGGCTAAACATAAATTACCCATCGCTTACGCTCAGGGCTCTGTTAATTTTTCTTTATGTTAATTTGTAGGCGATTTGTTCATCGAGGATGTCTTTGACGGTGAGGGCGATTATGGTTTTGCCGGACTTCTTGAAAAAGGCCTGTATCTCACTCATAGCATTGGTAACCTCTAAAAAATGCAGCCATTCGCAATCAACAGGTAATTAAGGTTTAGTCGGCATTTTTACTGAAACATAAAGGTAAATTTCAGGCCGCTTTTCTGGTCCGTTTATCCGTTCTATGTTCGCGTCAATCTTGTAACCCGCCTCAAACCACTTGTGGAACGATTTTGTTAACCCACAGCAGACATAACCCGCATGAGCTCCACCAATAATGATCTTTATGGCTTTTGGATCAATCTCGTTTTCCGGCTCAGCCTGAAAAGTGGCCTCTTGCTCCGACCTGAGGTTGGCAAGAGGCAACTGGTTTACATAGTAACGATAGCCTTGGACATGCAGTAGGAACTCAAAAGGCGGGACGGCGTTTTCAAATGTGTGAATAACCGTGAAATCATCATCCGGAAGTTTTGCGCCAGAGTAACCCAAGAGAGCAAAATCAGAAATATCAGCATCATTCCATATTCTCAGCGAGTCGAGATATTTCCCGAAGTCTCCCCGTGACCTTGGAGGAAGGCGCTTAATAAACGCAAAAAGCACCTTTTCATGGGTTTGTTGGTTGGCCGAAAAACCTGTATACTCCTTAAAACCCAAAGATTGTGCCCTCTTAAACTCATCGCTATCAAGCAAGTACACAAGGTCAGCATCATCTTCTTTGCGAATCAATTCTGCAACAAACATCCTGCTTCGGCTACTTCCCGGTTGTGATGTCTGCCACGAGAGCAAAAGCCTTTCAGGTTCGACTATGTGTTCAATATACCTCATACACCAAGGGCCTTCTTAAGTAATTCCTTACGTTTGAATATAAGTTCCATCATAAAACGCAGTCTTTTCTCACTTAGACAATACTTAGTGTCAGACACTGCCTTTACAAGAGGAATCATAATTTCTTCAACCTGCGATTGGCTGAAACTCAATTGTTCTCTGATTATAGACTTAGTATTAGGAAATTCCAGCACAAACTTTTTCATAAAGTCATAGAAATTGAAATCCTCTTTTTCATCAAGAGACCATTTCATATGATGTCGGGCGCGGCGAGGATTTGTGAGATATTTTTCAAGCCGTTTCTCATCTATGTACTTGTCAATATTTTTTTCGACTACCTCATAGCCCAAGGCCGTTCCATTATCAAAGGCCGGGGAAAAACAAGGTGTCACCTCTTTCGTTGGCTTTGGCCTTGCACCTTTTAAAACTAACCCCCAGTTATCCTGATGACGATCTGTATTGCCAGTAAGACAATCCAAAGTAAATACTTCCGCCCAATGTTTATGAAATCCAGGGAAAACCTTAAAGAAATTTGCGATAGTCAAAAAGTTGTGTTGAGTTCCTTTTTGGCGGTCGTAATCTTTGACCAACTGGATCATAAACTGTCCACCTTCGGCGTAGAAATCTTCCTTGTCATCATAGAACCATTCTATCAACGCTCCGTATGTTGACTCTTCTGGATTATATTTTGTCTTTCCCAAACTGTATTTATTGTTTAGGCCAATGTGTGCTGGCGGAACTTCGACTCCTATAATTAGGCCAAGCCTGTAAGCAACGATCTCACCCCAAAATTGCCAAGGGCACCATGAACGGGAAAGTTTAAAAAGATAGCGATACTTTTCTTTCAGGCAACTTTCGTTGACAATTTCAGGAGAAAAGTAAGCACTCTTGTCTCTTGCGCCTTTAGGATACACGCCCTCGTAAGTATCATCTAACCTCCAGTCATCAATGATTATGGGCTTATCGCATAATCTGGATTTAATATCTTCAAGTTTAGCCATTTCTTACATCAATTCATAAAAGAGAGATGAGTAAGGAGTATCTTGCCCCAGCGGGGACGCATAAATTCGATGTAGGCCTGCGTGGAGGCGTGGCGGTCTTCGAATGAGCGTTTTTCCTTTGTCTCGCCCCAGAAGACCTCATAATTGCGATTGGAGTTAAAAGGCGGGTCGATATAGATAAGGTCAACGCATCCATCGGGGAATTTTTTCAACTGGTCAAGGTTATCGCCGCAATAAATGACGCGGGTATCGATTAGAGAGGATGGTTTGCCGGTTGACGGGATTTTGGATTTCTTTTTCTTTCCCATAGGGTATTAGTTTAAGCCTTGCTGGATAATTTGCAAGAGGGAATAAAGACAGCACAAGCAAAATAGTCGTTGGTAAAAGGTGTGAAGGGTAAGAAGGGGGGTTTCAATTTATTATTTATTATTTGCGATTTATGATTTAGAAAATTGGTGTGAAAGGTGGGAAGGGGGAAAAGATGGCGTCGCCGTCCTACTTCGCCAAGGCTACGAAGGACAAGGACGGCGACGGCTAACCAAAATTAAGAACCCCGGCCACAGGTGCCGGGGCTAACCGAGACAGAAGTCCGCCGTGCCCGTCACCTCTAAAGGGGTGCCGCGGCGGGCCGGCGGACGCTAAACGGAATTGACAAACCCTGCCATGGTGATGGCAGGGCTAACCAAAGACAAAAACCCCGTCATACAAGATGACGGGGCTAACCATCCTGGATTCCCGTGTTCACGGGAATGACACTTTTTTAATAGATCCTTCGACTGCGCTCAGGATGACCGTTGCTTTTAAGCAACGGTCATTTTTCTTACGGCGGTGGTGTAGATGGGGCGGTTTTCTTTGAGGTATTTTCTTTCGAAGTTAGAGCCTACCCATTCGCCGACGCTTGCGCCGGCGGTGGGGAAGAATTCGATTTTTTCCAGACGGTCGCTGAAAGCGGTGAGGACTTCCTGAATTTGCTCGAAATACTCGGCGTGGTCGGTGGCGATTCTGATAGTCCCCGCGGGGACAAGGCAGCGGAGAAGATGTTCGAGATTCGCGGGGGCGATGAAGCGTCTTTTGTGGTGACGCTTTTTCGGCCAGGGGTCGGGAAAATAAATGTGGAAACACTCCACGGAATTGTCGGGTACAAAATTGATTATTAAATCCACGGCGTCGGTGCGAATTACCCTCACGTTTTTCAGTTCCCATCGGCCGATGCGGTCAACGGCGTAGCGATAGTATTTGCTTGCCCACTCGATACCGAGGAAATTGACGTTCGGCTGGGCCTTGGCCTGGTTGAGCAGAAAGGCGGCTTTGCCTGAGCCGACTTCGATGTGGACGGGGTTTTTAAGTCCGAAAATCTGTGCAAAGTCGATTTTGCCATTCAAATCTTCGGGCTTTAAGGCGACCGAAGGATAGTCGTTTAAGATTTTAGCCATTGGTAAGCTTGTCCTGAAAAAACAGCCGTAGAGATACTTCACCGGCGGTATTATACAGGAAAACGGCATTTTGAGCGAAGATATAAATCGTTTTTTGAGCGATGGTTGCGATTAGGGCTTCGCTTGGGCCTTTGTGTCCGCTAAAGCTGAGCCGGGCAAGACGCCTGGCACATAAAGTTGATGCAGAGGGTATTCGATAAAGAACCTGGAACCTTATTATCTGTCTGTGCGTATTAGTATGTAGGACTGAATCTTAATTGAAGATGACTTTTAGGGAATAAAGGAGCAGGGGGGGTGGAGTGTGTAATATGATTCAGCAATTGCTAAAAAAACGGCGTAAGTGGATACTGGTGGATATCAATACGCAAAAAGATTTCTTCCTTGCAGGGGGCAATGCCTGCATAAAAAACCACAGAAGGGTTCTGGCCAATATTCGCCGAATGATAGCCTGGGCGAGGCGCAACGAAATTCGGATAATCTCGACCTGCGAGGTCTATCCGGATCATAACGGCGCCAGCGATCCCAATTACTGTATTGACGGGACAGAAGGGCAGGAGAAGATACGGTACACGATGCTGAGCAATCGGGCGAACTTCCCGGCAGATACCAACACAGATTTGCCGGCGGATATTCTGCGGCAATACAGGCAAATCGTTTTGCATAAACGCTGTGTTGACCCGTTCGATGAGCCGCGAATAGAGAGACTGCTCAGCGAAGTGCGGGCAGATAATTTTGTTCTCATCGGTGCCATCGCCGAAGGCGCTGTCGAGGCGACGGCATTGGGACTGCTGCAGCGAGGCAAAAGGGTCAGTGTTGTAACTGACGCGGTGGGCCTGCTGGATAATAACGAGGCGAAATTGGCGTTTCGCAAAATGAAGGCAAAGGGAGCGAACTTAATCGAGACAAAGAAGCTTGCCGGTGTTTCTCATTTGAAGCAGGTGGGTATCTGCGATTGCGAAAGTTGTCGGAAACGGATAGACAAAGCAGCGATTAAAATCACATCGTAGCATTAATTCGCCTGTGGCGGATAAATGCGAATGTCATCACTAAAAACCTGGCTAACGGTTAAGCTCGAATAAGCCGATAAATATTTTCATAGAAGGTTGGCAGTATATATAACATAATTATTGATAATGGCTTGAGTGCAGGATATAATTTCAGATATTATAAATAAGAGTTGGTTTCATATTTTTTTGGGAGGTTTATAGCTATGTCGAAGTTGCTTTGGATTTTCAGGACTCTTTTTGTTATTGTTGTTGTCGCTGTTTTACTTACCCATCTTAGCTCCAAGGAGGTTTCCGGGGAGGTCGGCAGGGCAAATTTTTATGCGATTCTTTGGATAGGATTAGGGCTGGCATCAGTCGCCCTTCTTGTCGATATTTTCACGCCGAAGAAATCTTTAGCCTCGCTGGCCGGGATGTTTTTCGGGCTTCTGGTGGGGATATTTGTCAGTTGGGCTCTGGCGCCGGTGCTGGATATGGTAAACGAAATTTACCGTTTGGGTTTGGCGGAGACGGCGATTCAGGCGGTCAAGTGGATAATGGGGGTTTGTATATGTTATCTTACAGTCAGTATTGTGATGCGGACCAAGGATGATGTTCGTTTTGTGATTCCTTACGTTGAATTCGCCAAACAGACCAAGGGTTCCCGGCCGCTGGTTTTGGATACGTCGGCAATTATTGACGGGCGGATAGCGGATTTGTATCAGAGTAAATTGTTTGATGCGCCGCTGATTGTTCCGCGGTTTGTTCTCGGTGAACTGCAATTGATAGCGGATTCCGCCGACAAGCTCAAGCGCAACCGCGGCAGGCGCGGACTTGATATACTCAAGAGAATACAATCAGATACCTCTATTGACATAGAGATTGATGATGAGACCGTACCTGGGGTCGAGGAAGTCAAAGGCGTGGACCAGAAATTGATTGTCTTTACCAAGCACTGCAATGGGCGATTGGCAACGACCGATTATAATCTCTCCAAGGTTGCACAGGTGCGGGATGTGGATGTAATGAATATAAACGATTTGGCCAACTCGCTGAAGACGATTGCTTTGCCGGGCGAGATTATGGAAGTCAGGATTATAAAGCCCGGCGAAGAGGCTGAGCAGGGTATCGGCTATTTAGACGACGGGACAATGATTGTTGTTGAAGGCGGCCGAAACAAGATTGGGCGGGATTTGATCATTAGCATAACCAGCTCGCTGCAGACCTCGGCCGGGAAAATGATTTTCGGCAAGTTCGAAGGTTTTGCGCATAAAGGCAACAACGGTAATGATCGCACGCCGAATAAAAGACCGACGGTAGCAAGTACATCAGATAACGATAAGACTTAAAATCTTGCGAGCCGGCGGTTTCGGATTCTTGCCGGACTATTTGGACTGCAAAAGACATTTTGCGAACATCGCAATGGCGGACAAGAGACCTGCAGCGAATAGCGGCCAATGGAAATTGGATTGGTAATCGGCATCGGCCGAGTGCAGCCCGGCGACACAGAAAGATATAATCACGATGGCTGCGGCAAGGGCGAAGACAAGCCAGTCGATGGGGGTTGATTTGATAATTCCGCCGCCGCGGCAGCGGTGAAGTATTACCCCGGCAAAAGCAAGCATTACAAGCGAAACAATAATAGGGGCTATGACGGGACCGGCCCAGACGGTCGGCATTAGAAATAATATGTCCCAATCCATAATAGAAACGGGCCAGCCTATTAGGACTTTCAGCCAGACGTAGTAAAAGATGTCCCAGACTGCGAAGATAGTCAGAAAGAAAGCGAACCGCTGCCGGCGATTTTGGCCGAACAGCCAGGAGCTGCTAAGGATTAAGACCAGCGTAGCGGCTTCTCTGCCGGTTTCGGTCAGCAGGAGTCGTTTCCATAAGGAGCTGTTGCCGAATTCAGTCAGTGGAAATGTGAAGCCGGAAGGATGAAAGATTTCCCGCAGATAGACTACAACAGACGCTTCGATGTATGCAAAGGCGATGCCGAAAACGACAACAATGCAAAACCGCTTGAGTATTTCTTTCAACAGTTGCGGGGATGTGTCTGATAGTTGCTCGTGCATTTGTGTTACAGTTTTTGCAGTTCTTTCAGCAGAGCCGGGATGATTTTACTTTCCGGAACTACAGCAATTTTTTTGCCGGATTTGTAGATGAATGCTTTGTTTTTTGCGGCGCAGACGGCGAGGTCTGCGTCGGCGGCTTCGCCTGGGCCGTTGACGATGCAGCCCATCACGGCGATACGCAGCGGCTTATCAATTCCGACGAGCATTTTTTTAACCCGGCGGGCCAGCCTGACTACATCGATTTCGGCGCGGGCACATGTCGGGCAGACTATCAACTCAGGCGCCTGCCGTTCGTAAAGGCCGAGCGTGATTAGAATCTCTTTCGCTATTTTTGTTTCAACGACCGGGTCGCCGGCTGCGCTTACCCGAATCGTGTCACCGATACCTTCGGTAAGCAGTGTCCCCATGGCAATTGCTGAAGGTATTTGTGCGTCTTCGGGAAGTCCCGCGTGAGTCAGGCCGAGGTGAATTGGATAGTCGAAGGCCTCGGCCATAAGGCGGTTGATTTCGATGGTGCGCAGGCAGTCGCTGCTTTTTGCGCTGAGGACTAATTGTGTGAAGCCGCGATTTTCGAACAGCCGAACATACTTTTTCATCTCTTTCAGCATCAAAGCGGTACGTTTTTGAGGCGGGACATCCTGCCTTTTCAGGTCCCTGATACTTGCTTCGTTGACGCCGATGCGGATAGCGGTCTTATGCATCTTCGCGGCGTCTATTATTCTGAGGATACTTTCCCTGTTTTTTATATTTCCCGGGTTCAGTCTTATTTTGGCGGCCCCGGCTTCTATCGCTTCGATTGCGCGCTCTGCGCTGAAGTGGACGTCGGCGATTAGCGGGACAGATACTTTTTGGACAATTTTTGCAAAGGCGGCGGTGTCGGCGCGCGTAGGGACGGCGATTCTGACCAGCCGGCAGCCGGCGCCGACGAGCTGATTTATCTGTCTTACGCAGCGGGCGACATCGACGGTCGGAACCTTTGTCATCGATTGAATGACAATCGGAGCGGATGAGCCGATTAAAACCTGCCCAACTTTGATAGTTTTTGTTTTTCTTCTCTTAATCATAATTTAACATTGATACCTTATGCTGCGGGTGTGTCCGCATTTTCAGGCATTCTCTTCCACGCGGACAGATTGTTCATGGTGCGTACGAGGGAGAGGTCTTTTTGGCTGATGCCTTTTGAGACAATTTCCTTATCCGACATTCCGCAATCTATATAGTCCAGTATAACGTCAAGGGTACTATAGCTGATGCCCAGGGCGGACTCATCCGTAATGCCTTTCAGCATATCCGGCGATGGGGCCTGGTTTAGTATTTCACAAGGCAGACCGAGATACTTCGCGAGTTGTATTACCTGGGTTTTATACAAGCCTATAATAGGCGAAAAGGGCAGGTCATCTATTCCTCCTTTGACAAACCAGCCGACCATTAACTCAGTCCGATTCGCGGCGCCGAGAACCAGCCAATTTTTTTCTTTGGCGTATTGTTCAAGCAGTTTTCGTCGATATATGTGACGAGCATTAAAGGCAGCTTCGACGGGACCAACTGTGTTTTTGTAAAAAAAGCTTTTAATTTTATTGCCGCCGAAGTCGTCCCTTCGCAAGGTAGATATAAAGTAAGACTCAGGGAACAAAAAACGATACGTATTAGTGTTAAGATAGCGATTTAAAGAACCAGACAAGGCGGCCAATCTCATAATCAGCGGTGAGTAAATCTTCATTTTTTGCATTGCCGGCGTAATATCCTGGCACTTCAATTCAATCCCAAGCCAGTCGGCCATAAGCTTTGCCCTGGCACTTAGTTCTTCGGAGCTATCTCGGTCGTGGAGATAATAAGCACAGAACCGCCCGGTGCCGACCGCGCGTACGACAAGCGTAGCGAGAACCGCCGAATCTATACCGCCGCTTACGCCCATGATTACACCCTCGGCGGAATTGGCCCGCAACAGTTCCTGTATGCGGTTTTCAATATTTTTGGCCTCGTGTTTCGCGTCAATCAGCAGAGGTGAATCTAACGCCGTCATTGGTTTCTCCTGTTTCTGAAATCCGGCTGCGGTAAGCTTTTACCCTTCTAAGTTATATAACTTTTTCAATCGTGTTAAAATTGTAGCTTGTTTTGGATTAACTGGCAAATTAAAATACGGACAACTATAGGGTCGGGGTTGAGCCCGCCTGAGGTTTGGTTGTAAAAATTAAGCATTAACGTGAGGATAAAAAGGTAAATGCTGATATTCGCCGAGATTCTTGCGGTGTTGTTTATCGCTTATTCGTGTTTGGGGCTGTCGCTCTATTTTATGCAGCCTAAGTTCTTATACAGCCCCGTGCGGGAAGTTCCTTATACTCCGGACGAGTTAGGGCTGGACTTTGAGAAAGTGGTTTTCAAAAGCAGCGACGGGCTGATGTTGAGCGGCTGGTATATCCCTGCCAAAGGCTCGGAGCTGACGGTCCTGTTCTGCCACGGCAACGGCGGCAATATGATGCACTGCCTGGACACGATAAATATACTTTATAATATGGGATTGAATTGCTTTATTTTTGATTATCGCGGCTATGGCAACAGCGAGGGCAAACCCGGCGAAGAGGGAACATATCTCGATGCCGCCGCGGCATATAAATGGCTGACTGAAAAAAAGGGGGTGTCGCCGGACGATATTATTGCCTTTGGCAGGTCGCTGGGCGGAAGCATCGCGGCGCAGTTGGCAACCAAGGTCAAGGTGGGGGCTTTGATTCTCGAAAGCGCTTTTACGTCATACGTGAACATCGGCAGGAAATTTTACCCCTATATGCCCGTGCGGTGGTTTGCGAGGTTCAGCTATAGAACGATTGATTATATTAAAGACGTTCATTGTCCGGTGTTGGTAATTCACAGCCGAAACGATGAGACCGTTCCGTTTGAATTCGGTTTGGAGTTGTATGAGACTGCGAATGAGCCGAGAGAGTTTGTCGAGATTTTCGGCAGCCATAACGACGGCTTTCTTGTCTCCAGCGAAACTTACAAAAGCGCCTGGACGAAGTGGCTGAAATCCTTGAAAAAGCACAAAGGCCATACCCATCGCACGCACGTTTCTTAGAAGTTCGCGTTTCCTGTTTCGCATAATGAATATTTGTTCGTTAAGGGTTTTAAGCTATGAAAGTCATAGTGGTTGAATACAACAAGGAATGGCCGAAGCTGTTTGACAAGGAACAAGATTTGCTCTGGAAGACATTGAGCGAGACGGTAGTTTGTATTGAACATATTGGCAGCACATCCGTGCCAGGCCTGGCTGCGAAGCCGGTAATTGATATTATGATAGGATTGCGAAATTTCGCGGAAGCGGATGGTCTTGTGCCGAAAGTCGTGGATTTGGGCTATATTTATATTCGTAAGTATGAAGATGTAATGCCCTATAGGCGTTTTTTCCAAAAGATGCAAAACGGAAAATACACTCACCATATCCACATGGTCGAAATAAACCACGAATTTTGGGAAAGACATTTGTTATTCAGAGATTACTTGAGAAAAAATCCAAAGACCGCGGGTGAGTATGCTTTGTTGAAGAAAAAATTGGCAAAACGCCAGTGGAAAGATACAAACGATTATACAGATGCTAAAACTCAATTCATCAAGGGGATTGAAGAGCAGGCACGGGCGAGGAAAAAGCCCCGGTGAAACCAGTTTAAAGTTTTATCAGTCGAAAAATTTCAGGATGTCCTGCGGATTTTTAATGAGCGTCTTGGCGCCGTTTGCGAGCAGTTCTTCAGCGGTGCGAAAACCCCAAAGAGCGCCAGCCGCGTACATGCCGGCGAAGTTGGCGGTTTGCATATCGATATTCGAGTCGCCAAGATAAAAAAATCGGCAGGGGGGTATCTGAAGTTCCCCTGCGATATCAAGCGCGGCGGCAGGATCTGGTTTTTTAGGCATTGCCGGTCTGGCTCCGCGGACGATGCGAAACGACCAGTCAGGCAGTAATTTTTCGACCATAATTCGCGTTAACTCATCAGGCTTGTTGGACAGGACAGCTTTGGGTATTTTACGCTCCTGTAATCCGCAGAGCAATTCGGGAACACCTGCGTAGGGTTTTGTATTGTCGGCCCAGTGCTTGCCGTATTCGTCCCGCATACCGGCCATAGATTTACTTACAGTTTTATCGTCAAGATGGTTTTTCGGCAGGACGTTCCTGACGAGGTTGTCCATTCCTTCGCCTATGAAATAGCGGTATGCCTCGGTCGGATGGGTTGGAAAGCCGAGCCGAGTCAAAACAGTATTCATCGAGTTCGCAAGGTCGGCAAGTGTGTCGAGCAGCGTACCGTCAAGGTCAAATAGAATCGCCTGGAATTTTATTTTGTGTCACCTTTAATCGGAGTATTGATTTTGTTATTCGCCGTATCGAGTTAAAGTTTTCTTACCAGACCCACCACGACAGCCTCGATTCGGCAGTTGTCTGAATAAATCGGATCGTAATTATCATTGGAAGGCTGGAGGCGGACGGCGGATTTTTCCTTGTAGAATCTTTTCAATGTCGCGTTCTCATTATCCACAATTGCAACGACTAATTGGCCATTGTTTGCGGTGCTGCGTTTACGGCAGATTACAAAATCGCCGTCTGCTATTCCGTCGCCTGTCATGCTATCGCCTTTTACCTCGAGGGCGAATATGTCGTCACCGTTTCCAAAACAGGAGTTTAGTGACAGCGACTCAAGATTTTCTACGGCTTCTATGGGGACACCTGCGGCGACCTTGCCCGCGAGCGGTATAGCCGCCTGCGATTGGCTGCAGGAGTTCGCGATTTCGTTATCGAGGCAGTTAAGCAGTTTTTGCGCTTTTGAAGTTAGCCTCAAAGAGCGAGCCATGGTCGGCGAAGCTGATAACAGGTCTTTTTTTCGCAGTTCTGCGATATGCTCGAATGTTGTGCTTCGGCTTATTGTCAGTTCCGAAGCCAGTTCTGCAATCGTCGGCGAATAACAACGTCCTGCCTGAAAAACGCGAATCGCTTTTAATAGCTGCAGTTGGCGTGGAGTAAGCTGGCTCGCCCATAGCGAAGTCTCGCCCTCCGGCGGATTTTCCAGTGCTGCTTTCAACGACATATTCCAAGTTCTCCTTAGACGCTAAACCGAGTAGTGCGGTTATTATTTCGTTCAGCCTGCCGAGTAAGTTAGCCGGCTGTTTCTTTGGGAGCCGGCAGGGCTGTAATTGCGGCGGCCAAACAGAAACAAAATCGCCGCCCGGTCCGAATCTGCATATAGGCTCGCCCCTGGCGAAGTCTCGCCTTTCGGCGGACTCAATTTGTTTGTTTGGATTATTGTTCATTTTAATGACTCCATTCTTAGTAATTATTTCTATCGGTAATCTGTTGATAAAAACCCTAACAAAAACCGAACAAAAATCTGGTGAATTGAAAAATTTTTCAGCTTCGGAATTGGTTATTTGACGACGGCGATAATATAGGACGGTTGAGGATAATTATCCCTGTATTTTTTGTGGTAATCAAAATAGAGGCTCAGACTACCACGATGGAAGAGGGCGGTATTTGAAATTGGCGCCCCGTTTTTCCTCAAGCTCCTTGCGGGCCTGCTCGGCGTAGGAAGGGTTCATAAAAATATCGATGGCGGTAAAGGCCATTGTCTTGGCGGCGACTATCATGCCTTTTTCGCCTATGCTCATCCCGCTTGCGGCCGTCGCCTGCCATGAGTGTGAGGTAGTTCCGGGAACCCATGTAGCCGTGAGGACCTCGGCGGTGGGAGCAATCATACTTACATCTCCGATATCCGTAGAACCTTTGATATTTTTAGGTTCGTATGGCTGAATCTCTTGTGCTGATGCAATGTCTCTGCTGTCTTTGCCGAGCGTTTTACTGACAGCTTCGGCGAAGGTCTTTTCTTCTGCTGTATATTTCACCCCGCCTATGAGCCGCAGATTCTTATCCATTAACCTGGCGAGAGTTTCGTTTGCGAACATGCTGTGATTGCCGCCGAGAATCTCGTATTCGACGCGTGTCCCTGTCCCCTTTGCGGCTCCTTCGGCGGCATCAACAACCCGAAACCATATATCTTTCAGGGTTTCTGTTTTGTAATCTCGGATGAAGTAATAAGCCTCCGCGAAGTCAGGCACGATGTTAGGCGCTACTCCTCCCTGTGTGATAACGTAATGAATGCGCGAATCGGCAGGTATATGCTCCCGCATCAGGTTCACCATATAATTCATTGCCTCGACGCCGTCGAGTGCGGATCGGCCCTGTTCCGGAGCGATCGACGCGTGAGATGACCGGCCGTAGAATCGGAATTTCGCCGATATGACCGCAATGGTGGTTTGCGGGCTTGCGTTGTTCTCGCCCTGAGGATGCCAGCAAAGCACAAAATCGACGTCGTCGAACAGGCCTGCTTGTGCCATTTGTACTTTCGCTGCGCTTTTTTCTTCAGCCGGTGTGCCGTAAACGCGGATGGTGCCGCTGCTGTTCGATTTGGCCAGCCAGTCTTTGGCCGCGATTGCCGCGGCGACTGACCCAGTTCCAAAAAGATTATGTCCGCAGCCGTGACCGGGGGCGCCTTCGACGATAGGTTTGCATTCGGGTATCGCCTGCTGCGACATACCCGGCAGGGCGTCGAACTCCGCTATAATACCTATAACAGGTTTTCCTTTTCCATATGTTGCGACAAAGGCGGTTTCTAATCCTGCGACCCCGGCTTCAACAGAAAAACCATCTTCTTTTAATTTGGATTGCAGCAGCGATGAACTTTTTACCTCCGTAAAAGCAAGCTCGGCAAATCCCCATATTTGTTTTGCGATTTCTGCGTACTCGGCCTGCTTGGCGTCAATCGAAACAGCGATTTCTTTTTTCACGGTTTCTGTTTTATCAATCGCAAAAACGCAGTTTGCTATTGCAAGAATACAAAAAATCGAAAATCTACAAATTCTTAATGCGTTCATTAGACTGATTACTTATTTTCCCATAAAAGCTTTCGGCAATGATTCGATTATGTCGGTGGCGATTAAGCTTGTCTGGCCCGTTTTTTCCGCGGCGATGTCACCTGCCAGGCCATGTATGTAAACGCCGAGAACAGCCGCGTCGAAATTGCTCAGGCCCTGCCCCATAAGTGCGGTTATAACGCCCGTTAAACAATCGCCTGCACCGGCGGTCGCCATACCGGGATTGCCGGTTTTATTGATATATACTTTTTGGCCATCGGTAACGACAGTCCCTGCGCCTTTTAATACCACGATGGTTTTAGTGTGATTCGCTAATTTACCTGCTTGTTTTTGTCTTTCGGTTGGCAGTGGTTCTCTAAACAACCCTGCCCATAATCTTTTCATCTCTCCCGGATGAGGTGTCAGAACCAGATTTGCTTTTAGTTTGTCGGGCCAGTCTTTTATTGCGCTTAAGTTGTTCAGGCCGTCGGCATCAATAAGCAGTCGCAGTTCTTTCTGTTCGATGAGTGTTTCGAGTATCGAGCGAATTGCGCTGCTGGCGCCGATGCCCGGCCCGAAGGCGAGACAATCGTTTTCGCCGACCGCTTCGAGTATGGTATTGATTGCTTTTGCGGATATTCGACCGTTGCTGTCTTCATCAAGCGGTATAGTAGTATAGGATGGTTCTATTGAGGCAACTATCGGCAAAATGCTTTTCGGAATTGCTACTCTGACAAGTCCTGCGCCAGCCCGCAGTGCCGCTCGGCCGGCAAGGGCCGCGGCGCCGCTCATACCGATACAGCCGCCTATTATACAGACCCTGCCGAAATCGCCTTTGTGAGCGTCAGGTTTTCTTGGTTTTAATTTTGGGATTGTCTTTATTATTTGCATATAACCTCGTTTCGAGCGTTATATTACAAACAACACAGGATGTGGTCAATAAGAGATTTGACAAGCAAATAGGAAGGTTTATAATTCTTGTGATGAATAATATGGTTGATATGTTTTAGCGGAGTACAGAAATGACAGGCAAGCAATTCTATGACTGGCAGACCTCCGGCGGGACCGATGATGTGATGAGGCTGGTTGACTGCCTTGAGAGAGCGGACGTGGCGTGGTGCGCCATCGGCGGTGTTGCCGTGAATCACTGGGCGGAACAAACAATGGTAACACAGGACGTGGACTTTGTCGTTACCACCGAGTCGGTCGAGCGTACAGTTTCGCTGCTCGAGGAGGTGGGATTTCGCCCCGAGAGGTTTGAGTGGTCTATCAACTTCAAAGGACGTTCAGCGGTAAGTATCCAGCTCAGTACGGAGGATTTCTATCGGGATTTCCCTTCCCGTGCCGTCGCGGCTGACGTAAATGGGATTTTGCTCAGAGTAGCTTGCATGGAGGATACTCTCAAAGGCAAAATAAAGGCCTGGTCCGAGCCGGGTCGCAGGCAGAGCAAACGATTAAAAGACCTTACAGATATCGTCCGCATGGTAGAGGCACATCCGCATTTGAGAGATATGCTCCCCGACGAACTGAAGAAACAAATACAGCATCCGGGAAAAACGTAAAACGGCAATTTCTTGACACGGATTAACACAGATTTACACTGTAAAAGAAATATGAAGAAGGTAAATAGCAAAAAAATGGCCGATGATTTGCGGCCGGAATACAACCTCTCTGAACTAAAAGGTAGTGTGCGGGGCAAATATGCCAAGCGGTTCCAACAGGGAACGAACTTGGTTTTGCTCTCCCCGGATGTTGCTAAGTATTTCCCCGACGAGCGAGCGGTGAATGCTGCGATGAGGTCATTAATCGGCATTGCCAAGGCCGAGCTGCGCCACGCAAATTAACCCGCATAAGACACCAGCGGACAGGACTGTCATAACGTGTATGAGTCCGTGGGGTGGAGAGAATCTGAAGTAGATAATTATTTTTGTTCCGCAAACGTCTTGTATGGTTTGTAAAATGTTGTTCCGCATATCATGCGGATCAATCTAATTATTGTTCGGCAAGAAAGGAAAACACATATGGCTTCCAGAGCGTGCGGCCCGGTTGTATATGAGTTGATTACAGGAGGTGGTGGTAGCCCTTTGACTGATGCCCAAGCCGATGGTTTAATCCATGAGTGTGCCAACCTCGGAATGCGGTACAAGAGGCAAATCTGGAACGGGGAAACCTGCATCATCGTGCAGGCGCCCGCAGCGCAATATGAACGTTTTAGAGAGAAGTGGTCACAGTCCTGGCGCGAGATCCACAGCCGTGTGGGCATTCAGACAACCACATCGCGGGCTAATACCTATGAACCGGGCCGGAGTACTTTTGTGCCCGGAAAGGATTGGGCTGGTGTGGAAGCATTCATCAACGCGAACTACCGACAAGAAGATCAACACGAGAAACAAAGGCGCCAACAGGAGAAACAAAGGCGGAGACAAAGGCGCATGGAGATTCAGGCGACTCGGAAGGCAGCACACCAGTGCGTGCTTTGCGGACTTCCTTTGGGGTTTCTCGCGAAACTCCTCGGGAAGGATCACCACAACCGTTGTACAACCTTCAAGTTGTCCGAGTCACAAGCGCAGGCTGACGATGCCAGGAAAGATGATGAAATTCCTGGGCTCGTAAATGATGATGAGATTTCTGCGCTTATAAACCTCGCGCAAGATGCCAGTGCAGGATATGACGCGAGAGCGAAGGCTATCCAGAGCCTTGGCGAAGTTGGGGGTTCCCGAGCCATTGACCCGCTCATGCAGATATACAACACTGAACTGCATCTCATCAGGCTTGATGCAAAGGACGCCGTCGATAAAATCAGGATGCGAGGCGAGTAGCTGAGCGAAATGATTCCGAGAATTGCCGAACAACATGGTGGAGGCGACGCGGACAAGCCGCGAACCTCTTAGTTCCCACGTTAGCGACTTTGCCAAGACTCGTCAGGGCGATGCCTGCCGCAGCATGATGTGAGGCAGGGATAATATCGCAGTTCGTACCAACTCGCTAACGCTCGCGGTTCTGTCACTTCCCTGTTTCTATTCTTTTGTTTATAAGTGTCGCGGCGACGCCTGCGGAGAAGCCATTGTCTATGTTGACGACGGTAACGCCTGCGGCGCAGCTATTGAGCATAGTCAAAAGGGCGGCGATGCCGCCGAAGCTTGCGCCCGTGCCGATGCTGGTGGGGACAGCGATTACGGGACAACTTACAAGGCCTCCTACGACACTGGCTAACGCTCCTTCCATTCCTGCTATAACGATGATGACGTTTGCCTTTTGCAGTTTCGGCAGATGCCCGATTAGTCTGTGCAGGCCTGCCACGCCTACGTCGCAAATTAGCTCCGTCCGCTGGCCCATAATCTCGGCGGTAACCTTTGCTTCCGCTGCGATGGGTAAATCAGCCGTGCCGGCGGTAACTATCGGGATAACAGATTTGGAGAATTTGATTTTTTTCTGCTCAAGGACAATTGCCTTGGCGGCTTTCTCGTATCTTGCCTTCGGAAACTTTTTTGTTTTGGCCAGAACCTTGAAAACGCTCTCCTCCGCTCGTGTGGCGAGGATATTATTGCCTTTTTTGGCTAAGCTCTCGAATATTTTAACTATTTGTTCGGTGGTCTTGCCGGGACAATAAATAACTTCCGGAAAGCCGCAGCGAATCTGACGGTGATGGTCCACGTGGGCAAAGCCCAAATCCTCGAATGGCAGGTGACGAAGTTTCTCAACCGCCTCGTCGATGCCAACCTTGCCGGCCTTGACCTGCCTTAACAGCTTTTTTAATTGTTCCGCCCGCATCCTTCACCCAGTAGCTTTCGGTTCAAGTGTCAGGTCAGCAAACAAACCTGCTTTGTATTTATAATACGCCAACGAAGCTACCATAACGGCATTATCCGTGCAATATTGTTTCGGTGCAACCAGCAGTTTTCTTGCCGGCTTCATTGAATCGCACATTTCCTGCAAACGTGTTCGCAGTTGCGTATTGGCTGCGACTCCGCCGCCGAGCAATATAGTTTTTGCGCCGATTTTTTCAGCCGCCCGCCGAGTCTTCTTCACAAGCGCATCGACTACCGCCGACTGAAAAGACGCTGCGACATCGGCGATTTGCTTATCCGTCATCGAATCGACCTTGTTTTCGCCCTTCATATCTTTGCCGTGACAGTAATACAGCACGGCGGTCTTAATCCCGCTGAACGAAAAATCCAGCGAGTCCTTTCCGAGCATCGATACCGGGAATTTGATTGCCTTCGGGTCGCCGCCTTTGGCTGCCTTTTCGATAGATGGGCCGCCCGGATAAGGCAAATTCAGAATGCTCGCAACCTTATCGAAGGCCTCGCCCGCAGCGTCGTCAATCGTGGAGCCGAGCAGCACCGGCTGCAAGGGCGAATGATAATCATATAGACTTGTATGTCCCCCCGATACTATCAAAGCTGCCGCGGGCAGTTCCGGACTATCCTGCCCGAGAAGAGCCGATTGCAGATGTGCGTGCAGATGGTTAATTGCTATCAGCGGTTTTTCCCACACAAACGCGAGGGTTTTGGCGGCGGTCACGCCGACTATCAAGGCGACTGCTAACCCCGGCTGATTTGCGACGGCGATTGCGTCAATATCCTCTTTGCCGACGCCTGATTGCGCGATTGCTTCTTCTATAACAGGATATATCTTTTCGATATGAGCGCGGGATGCGAGTTCCGGGACGACGCCGCCGTATTTTTCGTGCAGCTTTGTCTGCGAGGCCACTACAGAGGACTTGATAACCTTCCCATCGGCGACAATCGCCGCCGCAGTCTCATCGCAACTGGTCTCGATGCCGAGGATATTTATCTGCTTGCTTTTCATATTTGATACTTATCATTTTTTCCCGGATTTAGCCAGAAGGATTACCTGTTTGCAGAGACTTTTGAAGACGTGCGGCAGGGAGAATCTGATGGGAATAAGCTGAGGCATTTCGAAATCCATACACGGGCTTTGCGGCAGCGAATCGCCGAGTATTGTTATCTTGTCCGCATCCGAACATCCGAACCCCATTTGCTTAGCCGTTTTGATAATCGGGATGTCCTGCGGCTTAATATTAACTAATTTGCAGCAGACGGTTTCACATGCTATTGGTTCTGTCCCGCCGATTAACCAGCCCAGCGGCCTTGCTCTGCCGCGGATTGGGCCGGGGCCGTCCATTGCTGTCACGGCATCGATAATAGTCATCGCGGGATTGAGAAATTTGTATACTTCGATGAGCAGTTCGCAAAACTCGTCGGCGTTTTCGCCTTTTGAAAAGTGCCAGAGCGCCTTTCGCTTGCCGCTTACACAGCCGAACATATTCTTCACTGCGAACGTCGCCGCCAACTGCTGGTGCGTCTTGAACTTCGGCATATTTATAATTACGTCTGCATCGAGTGCGATTGAACTTATACCGACCTCGATGTTTTTCGCTCCTATTCGGCAGTATTTCGGTTTGTTGAGCTGCTTCACTGGCACGGACATCTTTTTCAGGGCATCTTCCATTTTTAACGCCTTTACGCACGCAAACACATTGCTCCACGCGGGCGAATCGCCGATGAAAGGCCTTGCGCCGAAATCTTTCAGCAGCCTGGCGACTTCGAGCAGCACCGCCGGGTCGGTCTGTGTGGCACATCGGCGGGCCCTCGGGGCGATGAAATTCGGTTTGAGCAGAACACTATCGCCCGGCGATACGAATTTTTCCAGTCCGCCGAGAAGCTCGAATTGTCTCGCGATTGCCCCGGCAATCTCGGCCTGGCTGTAATCGCTGCATCGTGTTAGTGACACCATAGGATTTGGCATACGGCGGCTCAGTCAATTATCCGGGTACAGAGAATCAGGTACATGCTGACGGTTGGTTTGGGTTTGGGCTTACTGAAGAACAAACTGCCTAAGGTTATCTGGTTGTCGATATATTTTTCAGGTCCGAGCAGGACAAAATCGCCGGGACTCATTTTCAATTCGAAGCCGGCCGATGGAAAAAGAAACTCCGCTGATTTACCGCGGGCCTCCAGTTGCGGAACAGGACTTGTTATTGGCGATGGGAACACCGGCTGGGCAGTAAACCTGCATACGCCTCTTTCGCCGGGGATTTTTTCAACTTTCATTCGCAGGGCAAGCCTGCCGGGGCCGAGAGTCGCCCCTTCCATTGAGCCGCCGCCTGAAACATAGAAAACGGTCTGTTCTTTGCTTAATTTTGCAACAGTAAAATCGTTTGTTTCGCCGTCGGGCAGCAGCAGCGATACTGTTTCCATATGTTTACCGCCGGCGTTAAGCAGTACATTGGCGATAGTGTTCCACATTTGGATTTGCCCGAAGCCGATTGAAAACGAGTTGGCTTTGAATGCGTCATAATCGTTGAATTGCAGCGGCTTTATGTACATCATCTGCCAGACAACGTTCAGTGCGTTGGCATCTTTGGCCGGCATTTCAAAAATATTTATGTCGATATTTATTGTCTTTAAAAGTCTGCCGCCGGGTTTTGCCTCGGCAGGGGTGGCTACATCGCTTAATTTGACCTGTTCCCATATAGGCTTTTCCTTTTCAGGGCCGTTACAACTCGTAACCATCGCTGCTGTGCAGAGAAGAACCATAATTTGGAAAAAGCGAATCATGGAAACAGGTTAGCGATTATACTGATAGCTGTCAAATGCAATTGACAATTCGCCATCGGCATCTTACAATCAGGGTTTGGTTTGGGGAATAGTGTAACGGTAGCACAAATGACTCTGAATCATTTAGTCAAGGTTCGAATCCTTGTTCCCCAGTTTGATTCTGCCGCCGGCAGAATCAAACAGAGCAATCGAGAATCGAAAATAGAGATTTGAAAAACAAGATTCTCGATTGCGGTCCATTTTCGATTATCGATTTTCATAAGATGGCGTTTATATTTGAAAATCTTGATGTTTATAAGAAAGCCATTGATTTTGCAGATGAAATCTACGAATTAACAAAAGATTTTCCCAGGGGGCATTATTATCTTGTGGACCAGCTAAACAGGGCTGCTTTATCTATTTCGGCAAATATCGCAGAAGGTAATGGAAGGTTTCACAAAGCGGACAGGGCAAATTTCTTTAGAATAGCGCGTGGCTCTGCCTTTGAATGTATTCCGTTGCTTGAAATGTGCCGCAGAAGAAAATTGCTCGGTGCAGATACTCATAGCTCGTTGAGGTTAACGCTCGAAAATATAGGCAAAATGTTGTCGGGGTTGATGAAATAATCGGCTCAAACAATCTCGCCTGCCGCAGTCCGGAGATTCCTTTTGACCTGTTCCAGTGGGCGGGGTAGGATATCCACTGGTATAGCACCAAGGCATCTTATACGGCACTCGAGAAATCATTTGGAGTAGTATAAGGATCAATGTGGACAATGTTCGGTAGAGACGAGAAAGGAATTACTATGAGCATTCTGTCGCGGTTGTTTGGATCGGGTAGCAAGGATACTTCTGGCAATCTGGGCTACAAACTGTACATAGGCATGCCCTTTGCTGACATTGTGAGTTTGCTCGGCGAGCCAAGTGGGGTGAATCTAGGCACGGAGATGTTTGAAGCAGGCCCACGCGGTAAAGTTGTGGTGTCGGACGAGATTTGCGCGCGGCTCTCACACACCCAATACTGCATGTGGAAGTGCCCAGAGGGGATGTATCTTCTGGTTATCGAGGATGGCAAACTGGCGAGAATACATAGAAAACCATGACCGGAGCCCGAACCATTCAGTTGCTCACTTAAATCGTTAGTACGTTTCCGTCTTATAGCCGGTTCTGCGACCCAGATTGAACATTGACACCGTTTTTATGGTATAATTTTTTCGGTATAATTTGCAATAAAAGGCCGATCGAGAGCGTCTAAATTAGTGAAAACAAGACGGCTTTACATAAGGAAAGGAACGGTAAAATGAAAACGTCAAGATATATGCTAATAGCGGCAGCAGGTTTGCTGATTGTACTGCCCAATTCGGCTTTCGCACGCTCCAAAGTAGATGTAGATATTAATATCGGCGGTCATTCGGATTTTAATCGTGGGCACCGCCCTGATTACAGATTTGACGGTCGTCAGGATTTTAGTCGCGGACACCGTCCTGATTACGGATTTGATGGTCGTCCCAGGTATTTTGAGCCAGTTAGGAGTTGGCGGGACTATCGTCCGTACCGGCAAACCATAATTATCGGCGGCGGAGGTTGGTACGACCAAAGGCCGGATTATTATGTTGTTGCTCCGCCTGTGGTGAACATAGTCGAACCGCCGAGGATAATTGAAAGGCAGCCGGTGATAATTGAAAGGCAAACGGTAGTGTATTCGACAATCTCTCCGCAGGTTGTTCAGCCGCAGTTTAGTGACAGCGCCATGCAGCTGAACGTAGAACTGCAATACAGGAAAAACGAGCTTCTCAACCAGCTCCAGGCAGACAATAAAGAGCTTCGCAGGCAAGCCATTAGAGAATTAGCGGGATTTTCCTTTGATAATAATGTCAGGTACGCCCTCGAGAATACTTTACTTTCGAATCCTGACCCCGAATTGCGGGTCGAAGCCGCCAATGCGTTCGGCAGAGTGAAAAATGCAAACGCCCGGCCTGCTCTTGAAAAAGCAAGGGTGGAAGACCCAATCGCAGATGTCCGCAGGGCCGCCGACGATGCAATCAGGAGCATAGAAGGAAATTGATTCCGTAGGTAAACGGGGATAGCAAATGTCAAAAAAAGGAAGCTTGCTATTTTCACAGGTGGCGGTAGATGTCTTTTCGGTCGCCGACTCTTACTATAACCACAAGTAGAATCTTATTCTGAATTTGATAAATGATACGGTAATTACCCGAACGGATGCGGTAAAGTTTTTCCTGTGTATGGAGTAGTTTACTTCCGACTGGCCGAGGGCTAACTGCCAACGCCTCTATACAGGCAATTAACTGGTGCTGGACCTTCTTGGGCTGAGCCGCAATGAATTTTGCGGCCTGTGGTTTTAATTCGACAGCATACATCCTTGTATCCGGTTAAATCCCAAGTTTCTTCTTGAGGGCTTTAAGGCTGATGAAACCCGGTTTTTTCAGCATTTTGAGGGCCTCTTCGAGGTCGATTTTATCCTCCAATGCCTCCAATATCTCTAAATCCTCAACAGGAACAACGGCTACGGCTGGTTTATTGTTCTTCTCGATGCAAATCCGCTCATCGCCGAACATTACGCGGTTGGCTATATCCGTAAAATCATGTCTGGCTTTGGTCATACTTACTTTAGTCATAGCGATATCCCTTTCCTCTATATAGTATCGCACATAATAATCCTGAATTCAAGAAAAAAGTTGTAATATTTACAAAATTTGGAAAGTTTTCAAAAAAAGGGGGCTTTTTGAGACGTTTCCTACCAGTCGAATTCCGCAACAATAGGCGTATGGTCGCTTGGTTTATCTGCAATGCGGGGTTTATGCTTCCCTTTGCCTGAACGATACAATCTTTTATAGAATTCATTCATATAACATCAGTTTCCTCTAATGGGGAAAGATTGTTCTTTCAATACTTTGGAACCTTGGCATACGATAACCTTAGTAATGGGAGCGTTTATATTTCCGAGAAACTCCTCAAAATATTTCTTCCAATCAGCATCAGAAGCTAATATTTCGCTTTCATATTCTTGATCTTTATAGATATACTTGATTTGAATTGCGTTGGTATCACCGGCATCTCCCCCTTTTCGAATGAGTGTTCCGTGTACGAAATTTCTTCCCTTATCCCAGCCATGATCCATATCATCAGCAACCCACTTTGGTACTGGGCCACCTGTATGTTCATATATCTTCGTAACAGCTCTACAGACAACATTAATGGCATTATCAGCAACAGAAGCTTCTGGAAATAGATTGCATGTATCTGAAAAACGGTGGATGCAATCTTTTCGCATTTCTTGTACTTTTGTGACCTCATTCCATATACCTGAACCCCAATCTAATTTGGGAAGCGATTTTTTTGCGATAGCTTCATCGAGATTTTTTCTGAAGCTGTACGAAATCTTATTATTTTCTAATGCATCCTGACAAGCCATCTCAAGTACCGTCCACGCTGTTATAATGGTCCAACGGACATATGTTCCTCGGTCCCACCTGTTTTTGGCTTGGTGCGCGAGGGCACGGGCATGGAGTGCATCTGTCCAAAGATGGTAGTGGTTATTATCGACAAGTTTTAACATTTGAGACCCCCATTGAATTCCGCGACAATAGGCGTATGGTCGCTCGGTTTATCTGCGATGCGGGGCTGCTTGTCGATATAGCAGCCCGTGCATTTTTCCGCCATCGGTTTTGTTGCCATTATGTGGTCCAGTCGCCAGCCGAGGTTGCGCTCAAATGAATTCGGCATCCGGTAATCCCAGAAGGTATATTGCCCCGGCTCGCTGCAGTGCATTCTGAATACATCGACAAATCCCCACTGGACGACCTTATTAAGAGCCTGCGTAACCTCCGGACAAAAGCAAACGTGTCCCATCAGTCTTTTGGGGTCATACACGTCGATTGGCAGGGGGGCCACGTTAAAGTCGCCTACCCATACGATAGGGTCAGTGGGTTTGAAATTCTTTTTGAAAAAGTCCAGCAGCCGCTCGAACCACTTTAGCTTGTAATCGAACTTCTCGGATTCGGGCGAATCACCCTGCGGAATATAAGTATTAACGACGACGACGCCATCGATTTCAGCCGCGATCAAACGGGCCTGGTCTTTCGGCTCATCGTCGAAGCCGAACCTCGCGTTTTTTATTTTGGTCTTACTGAAAATCGCTGCGCCGTTATAACTCTTTTGCCCCTTGAAGACATATTTATACCCGGCGGCCTCGAACGCTTCCGTCGGAAAATCGGCGTCCTGGACCTTGGTTTCCTGGACAGCCAGAACGCTCGGCTGATGCTCCGCGAGCCACCGAAGCACTATTGGCATACGAACACGCAGCGAATTGACGTTAAAACTGCCGATTTTCATTTAACTTTTCTCCCGCATAAATTGTTATGATTTTAATTATTTTTGCCGATAGTATTATACGGGTTTGCCAAGAATGTGTATAATATTAAGATGTTTTGTGGTTTTTTGCAAATATCTTTGAATGTTCTTAAGTAAAGTGGAGTTTGAGAAGATGGTAAAGAAAATAGTTCTGTATGTTATTTTAATTGTCCTGACCGTTTCGTTGATAGGTTGCCAAACTGTCGCTGGTGTAGGCGGTGATATTAAGTGGACCGGCCAGAAGGGCGGTGAAATATTGGGAGGGAAAAAGGCGGAAACGGGGGGAGAGGACAGATATTAGCATAACCTGTCTGTTCAGCCGGGTAACGTTTTATAGTGCCTTCAAAAAGCAGGTTTTTCTACCTGCTTTTTTTATGTCTGGTTTTGACGGGCTTACTTTTTGTCGTTTCAACTATGGTCAGCAGACTTAACAGGAAGCTCAGTGTGCTTTCTGCGCCCTCGTTGGGATTAACGCCGTCCGACATAAGGCCGTCGCTGCATCCTTTACTTTTAAAGTCATACAGCGGAAGGTGCAAATCGTTTTCACCGAGAAACCACTCGAAGGCCTTTCTTTGCAGCGTTAGGAATCTGTCGTTTCCTGTTGCGTCATAAGCGGCCTTTAGCATTAAACCAGTGCTTGCGGCCTCTATCGGCTGCTGGTCAAATTTGGCCCTTGTCCCTCCGCGCTTATACCACCCCATGCAGCCGATAAAGCTGAAATAGTCGCCGTTGAAAATATTTGCCAGCAGGAACTCGCACGTTTCTTCCGCAACTTCGATATATTTATTTCCGAGGACTGCCCCGGCGGCAAACAGGGCACACGGCAAAATGGCGTTGTCATAAGTCAGGGCGCCATCGAACCACCGCCAATTGGGGAAACTATTTTTTTCGTATTGAACTATTAGACTATCCGCAGCTATTTCCATCCAGCCTTCGAGGTTGCCGACCTGAGGGAACTGCTTGAGATACTCACTCATTCCGAGTATCGAATACGCTTTACCCCGAGGCGATTGCTTCTCCACATGCACTGCTGAGTTTTCAAAATACTCTTTGATTGTGGGCTGATAGGCCGGTGAAGGTGGTTTTGCCAAAACAGTCCCCAACGCCCATAATACTCTGCCCAGAGCGTCATTGCCAGGCTCATTCTGTCGCCAGGTTCTGTCAAAGTTCATAAGATTTCTAATCGAGCCGTCACTGTTTTGAGAATGTAAGACAAATGCCAGGTATGTATTAAGCAGTTCAAGTGCTTGTCCGCCTTCAGCCTGCCTCGCCGAAGACGGTGAGTCGAGGCGGGCGAGACCTCGCCTGCGGGCGGGTGGCTCATGGTGCAGGGCGTAATATTTGGTTGCTGCGATTACCGCTCTTGCGTTGTCGTCCGTGCAGTAGCCTTCCTCGCGATATGGTATTATGTATCTGGCGTGCTGGAAAAGTCCCGTATCATCGGTTAGTTGCTTCAAATGTTCCAGGGATGGTTCAGGCTGCTTAATGCTTGATTTAGCCATATATCTTTTTACCCATACATTCAAAATTAAAACAACGACTTATTCTCTGCCTGTTTTGTCGGCCTGTCAATCAAATTGACCCTGTCGACCGCATTTATAAGGTAGTTTTTGAGGGTGCCGGTGCTAAAAAAAGCGGTAAAAATGGCTATTTTTCGACTTTTTGCTATTTTTTTTGCTTTTTTGCAAACAAATCTTGACAATTCTGTATAATATACTACTAATACAGTAGGAATACTTCGGAATAAGTGGCGTAAGCCGTCTTGATGATTATGAAACTTTCGACTCGGACAAGATATGGAGTAAGGGCTGTATTAGAACTGGCGGCAGGTCAGGACGGGGAGCCTGTGCAGATTAAGACCATTGCACATCGGCAGGATATATCCTTTAAATATCTCGAACAGTTAATGGCCATACTAAAATCCGCAGGGTTTGTAAGAAGTATCAGGGGCGCAAAGGGCGGTTATATCCTTGCTAAACCCGCCAATCAGATTAAACTTAGCGATGTTTTTAACGCCCTTGAAGGACCTGTAACCACCGTCGAGTGTCTTGAAAATGAAAATTACTGTACGAGAGTCGCTGATTGCGTAACAAGACAGGTCTGGGCCGAGGTCCAGCAGGCAATTATGAGCGTTCTGCAATCAATGACCCTGCAGGATTTAGTAGACAGGACAAAAGACAAAAAGACATTGAATTATCAAATATAGATTAAGGACAAATTATGAGTGCCATATTCGAAGATATAACCGCAGCGATTGGATTTACTCCATTGGTGCGAATCAACAAGCTCGGCTCCGGCAAAGCTGTAATTTTAGCGAAGCTCGAATCAGCTAATCCGTGCGGCAGCGTCAAAGATAGAATTGCCCTGGCAATGATTGAGGCGGCGGAAGACAAGGGACTGATAAAACCTGAAACAGTTATAGTTGAGCCGACCAGCGGCAATACCGGCATAGGACTTGCCTTCATTTGTGCCGCCAAGGGATACC
>Ga0315276_10000805_pt1 | contig 27436 bp, 26 predicted proteins | sample YL17G05_0_MG_FD_204542 | JGI IMG/M metagenome (GOLD analysis project Ga0315276, IMG submission 204542) | Sediment microbial communities from Yellowstone Lake, YNP, Wyoming, USA - YL17G05_0 | ecosystem: Environmental > Aquatic > Freshwater > Lake > Sediment | place: USA: Wyoming | collected... | reverse complement strand
CACCAGCTGGATCATTCCCCACTCTCCCAGCGTGACCTGGCTATTATCAGTGAGTCGATCATCTCCACATTACAGGTCACCTACCATCGACGCCTGGAATATCCAAAGGAACAGTCGGAATCCCAGCACTCCGCTTCCGAGCAGGTGCCGACGACACCCATCGCTCCCCTCAAGAAGAAAACCAAATGATATCCATCGAAATCATCCCTGAACTCAGGCGGATGGTTAAATCTATTGACCTGGAGCGCGCCGCCGGGGCTGTGCTGCAGCAACAATCTGCCCCCGATGCTGACCTGAGTCTGGTGCTCACCAATGACGAACGGATCCAGGTTCTTAACCGCACCTATCTCGGCAAGAATTCGCCGACAGATGTGCTGGCATTTCCCGCTAGCGAAACCGACCCGGAAACAGGCCGCCGGTATCTTGGGGATGTGATCATTTCCGTTCCCCGAGCCGAGGCTCAATGCAAGTCAGCAGGGCATGCATTGAAAGACGAACTATCCTTGCTGGTTATTCATGGCGTGCTTCACCTGCTGGGGTTCGATCATGACGGGAAAGACGAGAGATCCCGGATGTGGGCAGCCCAGACCAGAATCCTTTCCCTGCTTGATATTTCCCCGACCATCGTGCATGACTAAAATTCGTTCGTTTTTCAGCGCCCGGGCGCATGCGTTCGGGCATGCTTTTCGAGGCTGGTGGTATGTGATCCGCACCCAGCGCAATGCCTGGATCCATGCCATTGTCACCACCATCGTCGTCGTGATGGCTGCCTGGCTGCGATTGCCGCTGCGCGATTGGGCCGTTCTGCTGGTGACTATTACGCTGGTCTGGACGGCTGAATTCATAAATACTGCCCTGGAAGCAGTGGTCGACCTGGCCAGCCCACAGCACCATCCCCTGGCGAAGATGGGCAAGGATGTGGGCGCTGCCGCCGTGCTGATCGCTGCACTGACATCGATTTTCGTCGGGATGCTCATTTTGGGGCCACCCTTATGGGAAAAGATTAAGTTGCTTCTTTCACATTAATGGTCTGAATGAAATCGAAACGCCTCCTTCCGATAATTCAAGGATTGCTGGCTGCCTTCCTTTTTGGAGCAAGCGCACCAATATCCAAATTATTACTGGCAGATATCTCGCCCGTATTCCTGGCGGCATTGCTCTACCTTGGTTCCGGGCTTGGTCTTCTGGGAATCAAATCCCTTACTGTTATGGGGCACCAGGAAAACCAGGAAGCCCGTCTGGCAGGCTCCGACTGGCTTTGGCTTGCGGGGGCGATCGTATGCGGAGGCGTGATCGCGCCAATCCTTCTCATGGTAAGCCTGACCAAGACTCCCGCAGCGACAGCCTCACTGCTTTTGAATTTTGAAGGGGTTTCAACCACTCTGTTAGCTGCGATAATCTTCAAGGAATCCATCAGCCGCCATGCATGGTGGGCGATCGGATTGATCACGCTGGCGAGCATCCTGCTTTCCACTGACTTTACCAAGCAATGGGGTTTTTCCTTGAGCGCACTGGGGGTTCTGGTAGCCTGCCTGATGTGGGGAGTGGATAATAATTTAACGCGCAATATTTCAGCCAAAGATCCGCTCGCGAGTGTGGCCGTGAAAGGTTTGGGAGCAGGGATGGTTTCACTCCTTATTGCTCTGGCGCTCGGAAATCCCTTCCCCAGGCTGGGCAGCATCCTTCTCGCCCTTTTACTGGGTTTTCTTAGTTACGGGCTGAGCATTTTCCTGTTCGTGCATGCGATGAGGGGCTTGGGAGCCGGGAGGACCAGCGCTTTGTTTGGAACTGCACCGCTGGCTGGAATCCTGCTGTCGATAATAATTTTTCGGGAGAATCCCGGAATTTTCTTTCTATTCGCCCTGGTGATCATGGCATCCGGCGCTTATATTCTCATCAAAGAAGACCACAGTCATGAACATCTGCATGATGAATTCGTTCATGACCACCGCCACGCACATCTTGATGGGCACCATGTGCATGAGCATGCTGCCGGTAGTGCCAACCAATCACATTCCCATATCCATATCCATGACTCGTTAAAACACACCCATGACCACGCGCCCGATCTCCATCATCGGCATTCGCACAAATCCGATCCAGTCTGATTGAGGATCATCTTCCAGGACTGACCATGACATTATCTTTTAAATTCGGAACCGTCGGATCTCCTGAAGGGACACCTCCCCGGCCGGGCGGGACGGTGGGCGGCATCCAGTATGCGGCTTCCCTGGGTCTTGATGCGCTGGAACTGGCTTGGGTGCATGGCGTACGCGTGGGCTCGACAGCCTGTGCTGCGATCAAGAAAGCAGCTGAAGAGACCGGCACGGCACTTTCCGTCCATGCCCCGTATTTCATCAATCTGAACGGGAATATAGAAAAATGGCCGCGTTTGCGCCAGTACCTGATGGACGCGGCACATTTTGGAAACCTGGCCGGAGCGACGGATATTATCTTCCATCCGGGTACCTACTTCGGGCAGCCGGCAGATGAGGTGCTCAAGGTGATCTTGCCGCGCCTGCAGGGCTGCGTGGACGAGATCCGAGCGGAGGGAAACCCGGTCACGCTGCGACCGGAGATCAGTGGCAAGGCAGCCATGCTGGGCTCATTGGCCGATGTGCTGGCGATGGCGCAGTCCATCCCAGGCGTGGTTCCATGCATTGATTTTGCCCATCTGCATGCCCGCCTTGGAGATGGAGCCATGAATACGTATGCTGAGTGGCTGAAGATGTTGGATCTCTACCGCAAGTCGCTCGGTGACCAATCCATGCAGGAAATGCATATCCACCTCTCAGGCATCAACTATGGACCGAAAGGGGAGAAGAATCACCTGGTCATGGAAGAAGCCAGCCTGAATTTTAGGGACTTAATGCGGGCTTTGCATGAAGCACGCGTGAGCGGCCGCATCATGTGCGAAAGCCCGGTGCTCGAAGTGGATGCATTGAAATTCAAGAAATTGTGGATGGATGTGAGCGGGGAAGAGGATAACCAGAGACAGGCGTAGCATAAGGTCTCGAAGAATAGGAAGGCCAAACAGCCCCGTCAAATCGACGGGGCTGCAAATATGCTAAGAGTGAGAATCAGTGCATTTTTTGGCGCGTAAGGATTTGCTGATTGTATTCTGCATCCATCAAACCGGGAAACAATAATTCGTCCTAGACTGACTTTTGGTTCTCAAAGAAATCCAGCCACATGTGACCGGTTGTGATCCGCACCTCGGGATGTGCAGCCGCGAAAGCGCGCAGGCGTTCGACATGGGGTCCCAGGACGAAATTGACCAGCCATACAGGAGCATAATCCTCGAGTGCCACCGGGCCTGCATCCGCTACATGAAAATGCCAACCAGTCTCTGTGCGGATAGCCACCCCGCAGTGACCGCGGGTGTGCCCAGGTAAAGGCACTAGCCACATTTCGGGCTCGAAGGGCAGCCGGACGGCAGACAGCCCGTACCAGGTCTCGCCTTTGTCGGTATACAGGGCGAGCTGCGGGTGATGCGCAGTGTGGCGGCGTACATAGGCCAGATCTGTGAACTGCCTCGGCTTCCCTGAATATGCTTCATATTCATGCTGATAAACATGCACCGTAGCAGCGGGAAAATCGCCCAGGCCTCCGCAGTGATCGAAATGCATGTGGGTGAGGACAAGGTGACGCACGTCTTCCGGCTTGTATCCCAGGCGGGCAACTTGAAGGACCGCAGTTTCATCAGCGTCCATGAGAACCTTGGTGATGACCTGGAACACACGCAGGATTGCCGGCGGGTGAAGGTAGTCATCCAAGCCAGGACCGGTGTCTATCAGCACTGGACCTTGCTCGGTCTCCGCCAGGATGCACAATGTGCCGGTGTGCCAGCTGCTCGGCACACGGGCGTTACAGGTGAAGCAGTTCAGGAAGTAAAGTGTCATTGAAAGCATCCTCTCCTCTTCGTCTGTCTCGGACTGGAATGTGAAGACTGGCAACACTTACATTATGAAATAAATGAAGAAAAGAGTCCTCCAAATCAAGAGGACTCTTTTTCCTACAATCTTTTTATTCCAGGCTGAGACAACAAATCTGAACTTATACCCGAACAAACGACTCGGTTCGCGCGGTAGATGCGAGAGTGTCGATCTAATGGTTTGGATCACCTGCCGCTGATTCGGACAAGACAAGACTGCATAAAACCACTATTTCTAACAAATTGCCGCTGAGTCCCATGGATGGTTATAGTCGATTAGCATCACTTGTGACAATCGGCTTTCTGGAAATGATGGCTAATACCATCCATGTCGCCACACCGTACAAGAGTCCCTCGATAAAAAAAGTGGCTACGGTTATATATATGTTGTAACGATATACCATTGGCGTATTGAATAAGATGAGTCTCGCAAACCATGGAGTGATGGTTGCTGCAAGCCCTACTGCGATGGTGGTTGCAACGATCCACCATTTAGAACTCTTAAAGTACCGACGAAGGATGATCCATTGGGAGGTGCCAAGAACAATTGGGGGTATAAAAGCTGAAGCAAGCCTGATTAGAATCTCGATCTGAGAGAGAGATAGGTTGAACCACATTAGTGATTGGCTAAAAAAAGATATCAGTAGTTGGACGATTAAGTAAAGTATGAGGCCAACCATGGTAGCAAATAACCATCTATTCCCTTTCATAACAAAACATCGGGCAAGGATCCATTGCTGAAGCCCTCCAACGATCGCTCCCCAGCATAAACCACAAATTACTAATGCGATCAATGTTCTGATTGACTCACCTCCAAGAAGACGGGATACCAGTCCATATCCAAGAGTCTGGTAATATTGCCAAACAATCCACCCGGCAGCTCCCGCGAGGAGGAATAATATCCCCCAACTGAAGGTATTGGCGATGATCCACATGAATCCGAAAAAACCTTTCCTTTGAACCTCGTCGTTTCTCAAGTTTTCCTCCTGTTCATAAAAATTACAGTTTATGCCTCAGCCGCCCAACCGATTGCGTCACTGGCGCTGGAGCGGGCGTGCATTCGCTACGAGAGCAGGAAAAAGCCCGAAGCCAGAGAAATGTTTGTAAGTCGGGACGAATCCCACCAGTCGGCTGAACGCTGTATTGGGCGGCAATTCACGTATTCAGACAAGTAAATCCTCTTCTGGCGACCTGTTCAAGGCACTGTTTCACTATCCCTATGAGGACTTCGGATTATCGGATTCTACCGTTCTTATCGTTGCGCAACACCATCGAACCACGCCAGTGAACTGTTTGCTTGACTTTGCGCACAGCCAGTGATTTCAGAGCATCCAGGAAAGGTTTAATATCGCCAATATCATTCTCGGTTGGATTTCCGAAATAAAATTCGCCACCTTTCCCCAGCCACAACTCCTCAATGCTGACATCGTTCCACATGATCGTCGGATAGTCGGCGTCCGGCGGCCCGTCGAGTGAGGCAATATACTTGTATCCGAAGGCGGGCGTCTTGGTTGACTGGGCGCTTGCAGCCTTGCGTATCAGCACGTTCTGCTCTTTGAGCGGCAGAGCGATGTCGATCCCGAAGAGAAGGTGGCCCCACAAGGACGCCTCGCACCTTAGATGGCCGTCGTTCAGGATGCGGATAGAAGAGATGTCCGCGAAGATCTTGGGCATTCCCAGCCACTCTCGCCCGGTGAGGATAGGGAGGGTACTGTTTTCGGGCATCACCAGGACGTAGTCACCATCCAGATGACCCACTTCGCCATCAAACTGGGCTGCCACTGAAATGGCTGCGAGTCGGTATCCACCACCTGCCATGAAGTCGACGCCATTTGTATCGTTGAAGAGGACGCTCACCGTCGGTGACTTGCCAGGTTTGAATGGTTCTGGAAGCAATGGAGGGATAGCATCAGGGTCAGTTTCATATTGCAACATTATCGACTCCACGCTTGCATAAACGTGCCTGGGCAAATTGTCCTGACCCCATAGCGGACCTCGAATCAGTGGCATGAAGTTTATCTTGGTATGGTCTATTTGCATGTCTTCCTCCTTTCAAACTAATCTGTTCCTGCGCCGCCCAACCATGATTCGACAAGAGCATTTACATAACTTATGAATTGGATTGATATGTAAATCCAGTATAGCAAATATTCCTTTGAAAAACACACCTTTTTTCATTATGCAGGGAGCTGTTAACACAGGGGTTTGAGGTTCGTATCCTAGAGAAGGACAAAAAGGGAATTAAAAAGCGACGGATTGTCTAGAAATGCGTCGCAAAAGGCGAAAAAGCTCCTCGCTGAGGATTTGAACCTCGAACCTAGCGGTTTATGGTTCAAGTCCTAAACGAGGTAAATATTGAGTTGGATTCCCAATTTATGTTGGATTATCCCATTGCCAATAAACATAAGGAAAATCCTGGAAAACCGGGATAGTTCAGTACCAGATGATGCCAGGGTGAGTAAAGTCTTCATTTCTTTGTAAAGGAGCGGCACAGAACCGCATTGGTCAACTTCTCACTTCGCCAATCTACTGATGAGCAAGCCAGCGCAGAAGCAGCATTTCATCAGTCATTGTAAGATAAAACATCCATTGATCTTCCTAGATCAGTGATTGACAGCTAAGTGATTGACAGTATTGAATATGAGGTAGCTTTATGCTATTATGGATCTGCTGAAAAGTGGGGAGTAGAAAAGTATGTCGTCTCAAACCCGATCACATTGCAGATGCATCGAGGTTGAAAAATCGGCTGTGATATGGAGAGGAGAAGGAATGAAAGCTCAAGGTTCAATTGAAATCGCTGCACCCCCAGAAAGAATCTGGCCTTATCTTGTAGAACCCGGACAAGTCATGCTCTGGTCAAGTACCTACAAGAAATATGAATATGCTGGTGAGCAACAGGAAGGAGTTGGGACAAAGTATTATCTTGAGGAACAAGCCGGTGGACCGTTGATGAAAATAACCTTTGAAGTAAAAGAATGGGAGGTCAATAAAAAGCTAACACTGAAGATGAAATCGGGTATAGGGGTCAAGGATTATGAACAGATCTATTCACTTGAAAAAACAACTCAGGGTAGTAGATTGGATTTTGTAGAACTGGTCGAAATGCCGATGGGATTCCTTGGTAAGCTGATCGGACGTCTAGCAGAACCTATGTCGGTGAGGACAATAACCAAGATTCAGTTGAAGTTGAAAGAGCTTGTCGAAGCAAAGTAAAGGAGACTTCATGATTGGTTTATTGTCACCCTACTCAAATTTATACTTGTACATCGTTGGTGTGGCCATGGTGGTTGGATATGGTCTGCCTTTAATCTTCATTCCCCAACAGTGGGCAAGAATCTTCGGTTGGAAAATTCCTGAAGAAAAAAAGTTGGCGGTGTTTCTGGGCCAATCATTGGGGATTCTTCTTACAATTATTTCTGCTTTTGCGTTCTTTGTACCAGGTTCACCGGAAGTTAAGCCTTTCTTTTTTAATTTCCTCCTAACCATCATTGGGGGGATGACCCTCCTCCATGTTTACGGGGCTATTCGTAAGTTACAACCAAAGATGGAGACCTGGGAAATCCTCCTGTGGATCTTTTTATTCATTTTAACGCTAAGCTTTTATCCGGTTTAATAATTGAAAGATGCCATATCAAGACAAGCGAGCGAAAAGGTTTGTTTCTCTTCGCTGAGCGTTTATCTTTTTGGGAAAGTTTAGTAATTCGCCCGAAATGGTTGATGGCAGTTGTAAGCTACCTCGACCAGCCAATTCTACATCTTACTTTTCCTAATAATCAAATAACTTTCTCCTATCAATTTTTTTATACTTTTTAAAATTGGGAGTGTACACGCGCGGGTGCAATGTACTCTCCAATTCAGAAAATGAGCAAAGGAAGATCCAAATGGAGCAAGAATGCTCCTAGGAACAGCCCCCAATTTCATTTTAAATTTTTCTAAGCGCTTTTTTTCGCGTTTTATTGGCCACAAGACCGCCTAAACAGGTGGGATTTGGCTGTTAAAAATCTGTTATTGCAGGGAAGTCATGCTATGGAAATAAAGTATAGCAAATATTCCTCGGAATAACATGCCGATTTTCATTAAGCGGGAAGCTGTTAATCCAGGGGCTCGCGGCTCATGTTCTACAGGAGGAGAAAAGGGGATAAGAAATGCGACGTATTGTTTATGAATACATCGAAGAAGGTGAAAAAGCTCCTCGCCGAGGGCGGTCAAGGGAAGCTGGAGTTGGGTACGTTTTTATCTATGAATGAGCTAATCGAATTTGGAGATTAGCACCAACTGCATCTGCATAGCGCCGTAATGTTGAAAGACGTACATCATCGGCATGGTTTTCAATACGGGAAATTGAAGACTTCTTTGTCTTTAACCTTCGAGCCATTTCGTCTTGAGTTAACCCTGCGGATTCTCTTGCCTGACGCAGAATAACGCCTATTTTGAAATCAGCATAACCGGCTTCATAGTTTTGTGCAAATTCCATGTCGTTTTCTGTGCGCTTTTGAATATAACGTTTTACTTCGCTCATGATATTTTTCTCCTTGTTATATATTCTTCCCTACGGCGAACAGCGAGTGCAATTGCCTGTGAGGGAGTCTTTTGTGTTTTCTTGGAAAAGCCATTTGTCAATATTAACAAAGTGCCACCATCGAAGAATCCCAATAATCGAAAAACGTCATTTCCAAATTGTATGCGGACTTCCCAAATACCTTCACGATCAATTAACTTTTTAAAATACTAACGAGGTATTACCTCCAGCTCTTCAATCAACTGCAATACCCATAAGACTTTTTGTGCTTGCTTGCCAGTCAGAGAATCAAGGAAATCTTCGACAGGGCTTTTGCCATTAGGAAGGCGATAGAAATTTACTGTCCTCACACTCGTATGTTATCATAAATGTGAACATGATGCAATGGTTTTACCGTCATAAGAGAAACACCTAATTCCTTGAATTGAATAAAATGCCAATATTCAAAAAGCGGGTAGCTGTTAACCCAGGGGTTGGAGGTTTGTATCCTACAGGAGGTGAAAAGGGGACATAAAAAGCGACGTATTGTCTGTGAATACGTCGCAAAAGGGTAAAAAGCTCCTCGCCAAGGATTTGAACCTCCAACCGCTAGGTTCGAGGTTCAAATCCTATACGAGGCACATTTGATCTCAACGGTTTGCGTTACATGTGTGTGGGCGGGCGTGGATTCTGTTTGGGAGCAGGAAAAACTCGAAGCCAGAAAAATGCCTGAAAATGTCGCAGAATCCCATACGTCAGGTGCACGCTTTGTTGGGCGCAATTCACAGGTTTGTTTCCACTTGTGCAATCAGCATATTCTCCAATTCGGGAATGTTATCAGATAATCTCGCTGCGGCAACAATCGATAGCCAACAACGGTATTCATCCCGGTTACCTGGACATAACTTGAAATAGTAATTGAGGTATGTGGGATAAAAAACGCGGACAAAGACTTGAAGAAGTAAATTCTTTATTTGGGAGATTGTCGATGAACCATAGGAAAGGAAAGGTCTTTTAGCTTGACGGGATTTTATGAGTCCAAAGGCCAGGTTGGTTGTGCGTGCAAGATCGGCTAGCGGGTTTCCGTAAGAAGCATGAAGCCAGTCGATAATAATTTCACCTTTCAATGTCATCAGTATATTACCGGGCCAGAAGTCACCATGACATAGCTGTTTGCCATCCGGCATAGCTTTCAATGCGGAAAGAGCCTTTAATCGAAGATGGGCAGGGAGGGCTGCTGCGCGAAGGATGTTGCTCTCAAAAGTTTGTCGTTGAGAGGGGAGACTAGTTTGAATCGTAGTTCCATGGACTGCAACTTGCAATTCTGCACACCGGCGTGCATACCGTGACCAGTTCCAAGGTCTATGTTGAAACCCTTTCCACATAGACTCACCATATATACGTTCATATACGAGACCGTAACGATCATTGATACGAATTATTTCACCTACTGCAGGGGTTGGCAATCCACTGGCATGGATTCCTCGGCTAATCCGTGCTTCGTTTTCGATATTCTCCAGCTCAAACCAGTCATAAAAAAGTTTGAGTACCTCTCCTCGATGCCAAGTATATACTTCTGCCGTACGACCGTAAGCAATTGGCTGACCAAGGTCTTGAGTCATTTCTAACTTTCTTTTATGTACCCAACTATGAATCAACAAGAGTATTTACATAAAATACGAATTGGTACGATATACAAATCAAGTATAGCAGATTCTTCTTAATACAATATGCCCATTTTCATTAAGCGGGGAGCTGTTAACCCAGGGGTTCGCGGCTCATGTTCTACAGGAGGTGAAAAGGGGATAAGAAAAGCGACGTATTATCTATGAATACGTCGCAAAAGGCTAAAAAGCTCCTCGCCGAGGATTTGAACCGCGAACCTAGCGGTTCGCGGTTCAAATCCTACAAGAGGCTGGTTTTGGGGTCGAAAACTATCAGTTGCCCGGTCAGGTGCGAGGGGTTGATGTTCGACCTAGAAGAGTTTACAGTCTCATTGAATATATGCCAAGGCAGGAGGAGGGTTGAGACTACTGACCTGTTTGCTTGGAAAAAATATAAGGAAACGGTATCGCGATCAGATCAAACACAATGAAAGTGGCGAATAAGGGTACAACGAATGAGGCATAACTTGGATATCGCCCGCTGATCAACAGGGGCAGAACAACACCAAGGAACCAGATTGCCTTATAGCATAGTTGTAGTACGAGAATTGGCGCAAATTTGAGCGGTGCTCTCAAGCCGAAGATTGATAAAATCCCGAAAGCCACATAGGCACTGCCTGCGATTCCCAAAGTTATTGGCTCTTCAACAGGCCAACCGAACACGGAGGTCATGATATTCGGGAAAAATAGTATTCCCAATCCGAATGCTCCTGCCACAACAATGGTGTATATATACGCAAACTTCAGCCATCCCCAGCGAACAACAGTATCTTTTGCCATGGTTTTCTCCTTTACAACATGGTCATTACTGCCGGCGGAATCCATGTGGATTATATACCAAAATGATGCGCAGATTACTATTGTGCGCATCATGAAGGCTTAAAAGCTCCTCGCCGAAGATTTGAACTTCGAACCTGGCGGTTCGCGGTTCAGTTCTTATGCGAGGAATTCGCCATTAATCGTTAAATTATGCCTATCTTCAATGTCCCTGTATTGAAAAATACTTAGAATCCACATGATCAAGGGGTCTGCTGCCCGGAAACAAAACAAAGTTGTGTAATATTCGAGGAAGCGACCTCTACAATTAGAGAGACTTCTGCCTATTTGCTGAACTGCTTTTAAGAAATGACTTTGATTCAGTGCGGGAAAAGAATATCCAAAAAAGCCGCTCTTTGCAGAGCGGCTAAAAAAAAACCATCATCAGGTTACTTGGAGGGAGCCATGAACTGGAAATAGGCAAATCCAAGCGTAAACACAAGGTAGATCCCGAACGCTGACCAGCCGACCGCGTTCATGACACCGCTGAGGGTTCCCATGAGGGCAACGATAGCACCGACGGCATCTCCAATCAAGGTGCCGAGAATAATGGGCTTTATGCTGGCGCCAGTGAGATCTTTTGCCAACCAGGTGATCAGCCCAAGCGTCAGCATGGCAACACCGAAGAAGCGTCCCAGCAGTATCTCAGAGGCGCTTGTCCCGAAGCCATAAGTTGTGGCCATGAACGATGTCAACAGGAGCAGACCGAGGCCATAGAGAAGAGCGACAACTGCTACAATCATGAGGAATGTGCGAAGTTTCATTAGATTCTCCTTTTTCTTAATAGGTGGAAAGAATTAAACTCACTATTTACAATACTGGCTCTAGGGGGAAGGTTCGATGGTCTGGACGCCTGCGCCGGAGGTTGGTATCTCGTTCGCTTCGGGATCATAAACATCATTGATTACCGCTTGCGTACCTTCGATGGGAAGGAGACCCTTGGACTTGACCAATTGGGCAGGACCTTAGATTTTATAAAGAACAGCATCAAACCCTTCGGTGTTCAGGTGAAGGTCATCTTTGAGCCCGTTGTATTTGGCTGATAAATAGTATAGCAATTTTTCCTTTGTAAAACACGCCTACTTCCATTATGCGGGGAGCTGTTAACCCAGGGGTTCGCGGCTCATATCCTACAGGAGGTGAAAAGGGGATAAAAAAAGCGACGTATTGTCTATAAATACGTCGCAAAAGGCAAAAAGCTCCTCGCCGAGGATTTGAACCTCTAACCTAGCGGTTAGAGGTTCAAATCCTGGCCGAGGTACATTTGATCTAAACGCTGGGCTTACCGGGCGCTAACGGAGCGAGCGACCGGCGGAACCGGTGTTGGGCGCTTCACTTCGATTGGCAATTATATTTTTAACGGTCCTGATTTTTTCTCTTCAGACCTCGCCAATAGTAGAACACGCTCTATGAAAGGAGCTTTATTATCCAAGTATGCCTGACGATCAGTTGGATATTGTCGGGCTAGCTCCATCTTAAGTTCAGCATATTCTTTGGCTACCTCCAGGTGGAGAATCAGATAATTTCGAAAGCTAATCTGGTCATTCCACTCACGACTACCAAACTCATTCATATGGATATGGTGAGTCCTGGGATTGCCTTTCGTAAAAAAGTGTCTTCGCGGAATGCCATTTTCTCCCTTGTATTCATATCCTAATTGCTCGATTGCCTTGATGCAAATGCTGGCCTTTTCAAAATTCTTGACTGCGATGGCAATATCAATAATGGGCTTTGCGACCATACCTGGGATGGACGTGCTACCCACATGTTGAATATCAAGCACATACTTCCCGATTGCAGCTTGTAAACGAGATTTCTCTTCTGAAAAAAGTCGCTCCCACTCATTGGTAAAAGGGTTTAGCTTGACAGTACCTCGTTCCAGCCCAACCATATTTTGTATTACTCCGAATTCCTGAGATTATCGATCTAGAAAGCGCCTAACGATTTGCGTTACCCCACATAGATCGTGGGGCAGGACTGGCGCTGGGGCGGGTGTGGTCTCTGTTTGAGAGCAGAAATATCTGAAGCCAAAATTAATGCTCGAAATTGGTATCGAATCCCACATGACCAGTGCATGCTTGGTTGGGCGGTAACATATTCACGGCATTGACTTACACCAACCTGAACACCATTGGACTGAAATAAGGTATAAGCCAAATCACCCACATCACCACACTGAATTTATGGAAACTGACAATGAGCTTCTCGTCTTTCCTGAGTAATACCACGGTAGCCCATACAGCGTGAATGAACATCAGGATAATGGCGAGCAACCCTGTCAAGCCGTGGAGATCATAGGTCAATCCACCGGCCATTTTGAACATTAACCCGGTGCCCCAGGTATCGCAAATGAGGCCGAACCAAAAGAAAATCAAATGCCAGGCTTTGAGTCTGCCTGCAAAACGTTCACTCCAAACACCAATCGAATAGAAAGCCAAAGCGAGGCTGATAATAATCATAGGAACAGTGACTGACATATGCACCTCTCTGGTCAGGTTAATGATTTATTCTCGCCATAGTGAAGCCGGAGGTTTTCTGCATTCCTTGAGAGCTTGTCTGTGATTGGTCCCGCCAGCAATGATTCAATGGGAGAATTTACTTTACATAATTATTGAGATGATAAATAAAATAAATTATAGCAAGGTTTTTGATCTAAAAAACCTTTATTAGATAAGCGGGGAGCTGTTAACCCAGGGGTTCGCGGCTCATGTTCTACAGGAGGGAAAAATCGAATAAAAATGCGACGTATTGTCTTTGAATACGTCGCAGAAGGCAAAAAACTTCTCGCCGAGGATTTGAACCGCGAACCTAGCGGTTCGCGGTTCAAGTCCTGGGCGAGGTAATTTGTGGAGATGAACTTATCATAAGGATGTTTTGTGTTACTGATATGTGGGCGGGCGTGTACTCTGTTTGGGAGCAGGAAAAACTCTAATCCAGAAGAATGCTTGAAAAGTCGCATGTACCCCAGTGTCAAGTGCACGCTGTGTTGGGCTGTATTGCGCTAGGATTCAGCTAAACATCTTTTTTCATTGCTTTAAAAGTGACATTGGCGTACTCTAAAAAATTAAATCCTTCGACCTCTCGAATCAACCCTTCATTTTGCATTCCCTGCTGCAAAAGACCCCACATCGCGGTGAAAAACATCACCATGTACTTCATACCTTCCAACCGTGTCCAGTTCTCTTTCTTCACATCGCCAAAGTAACACTCAAGCATATATTCTTGAAGCTCTCGCGGCAAGCTGTCTGGCGAATCGTATGCATATGTTAGCGTAGCCAGATCGTAATAAATGTCACCTACCCCAGAAAATTCCCAATCGATAAACCATATTTTTCCATCGTCAAGTACATTCACACAGAATAAATCATTGTGACAAAACCTTTGCCAGGGATATGTATCACGGGCTTGTTCTTGCTCAATCTTTTCCATCTTTTCAAGCCGCTTGTTAAAACCTTCGGGGAATGGAACCCGCATAGACCGGGCTTGTTCGGCATAACTTTCAACGCAACGGAATGGGGAAAAGGCGGCTTTGGTTAATGGTAATTTGTGGAGACGTTTCACTGTCTTTACGATGCGCTGAATATTTTCAGGTGTACGATATTCTTCCAACGTCAAATGGTGGCCGTTGATAAATCGTGTCACCAGATGCCCTTCAGGAAGCAAATAGTACTCAACCTGCGCCCCAATACCTGCCTTTGATACTGCTGATAGTGCTTCATATTCATATTCGCGATTGATACCAAGTTGCAATGTGTTCTGCCCACTTACCCGCAATACGAATCGATCCCCATTGACTGTCACTAAATAATTAGTATTGGTCAGGCCTGCAAGAGGTTCAACCTGGAATTTGTCCACATCTTTCCAAGCAGGGATCTGCTTAATGATTTCATCCACCTCCGATTGCATTTCTTTTCACTCCATATCGTTTAAAATTGATTCTCGGCAGCCCAACGGTTTGGCTCACCTGCCGCCGATCTGAACAAGACAATACCACATAAACCAGTTTTCTACCAAATGGCTGCCGCATTCCCGCGCCGAAGATGGTAGGGTGTTAGCCGGTAATGAACCCTTGAAATTATGCCCACCCTTCGTTGACAAGAGCATCATGCAGTTCATCAGGATGGTGGCGGCAATGAAATTCCAGTTGGCTGGACTCAGTGTGAGCTTTGCTGTAAGGCAATCCTTCTGCCATACGCTTGCGTTCGTGCAACTCGTGAAGCAATACAAATCCCCTTTCGTTTTCTTCGATAGCATCGTCGATCCAGACTTCACCCTCAGGAACAAATTCATAAACATGGTCATGGCCACCGGCCGTGAAGTCAATGTCGAATGCGCTTCGCACCAACCGGCCATTCACAATCCACACACTCACACCATCCTCCAACTTCTTCCATAAGTGTTCGTGTACTTTGTTGGCATCAGGGAGTACTTTACCTTGATGTGTTACCTTGCGAACATCTCCAACTCTTCGCCTTTCTCTGCGCTCGACCCGGTCAGCCTGAGTGAGAGCATCACTGTAGGATGCGCCTTTCGCCATCAGATCGTGCTCTATCAGCAAATGCTCGATGAAGAATGCGGTTTCGTCATGTTCAGCTTCTTTGTCAATCCAGAATTCCTTCTCAGGAATATATGGATACCTGTAATGTTGTCCGAAATTAGTAAATTCTTCATCAATATGCCCGCGTATGTATGCGCCATCGACTATCCAAACCTGATAGTCACCTCGCGATTCAACCGATTGAATGTAGGGTGGTTTAAGCGATTCTGTCATAGGGCGTTCTCCCTGTTGTATTCTTATCGAGCAACCCAACGGTTTGGACCTTCTGCCGCTGGGGATGGCAAAACAATTATCTCATTAAGGTCGAAACTTGCCAAAATGCCGGTGCATTCCCCCGCCGAATGCGGTCAGGTGGAGATGGTGTTGGGTGCTCTTTGACATTTTCCTATATCAATACCCATAATAATCAAGTACCTCGGTCGCTCTTTCTGTGATAAAGGCATTCGCGCAGTCCTCCTGACCGATTGATACGATGATATTCATTGATTTCTCAAGTTCCCAGAAACCGTCGTCCTTCCTCCTGGATCGCAACAACTTCAAGGAGTGTGACATTTTTCTGTCGTGCACCTCTTCTCTTGCCAACAGCCACAATATTTCGAGAAAATCACTCTTATAGAAATTGGGAAATGTCAGTCTGCCGATATCACGGTGAAGGAATTTGTCTCCATGATGGGAACTAAAGCAGACGTCGTGATCCAGAACAAAATCAATGCATTTTTCGATTAATTGTTGCGCTTCTTTTGTTCTTTGGGTTTTGGGAATGAACGATATTCCTTTGAGCAGTTTTATCACTCCCCAATAACAGGTATGCTTCCCGTAGCAGGAGATGTTTGAACAATAAGGATAGGATCTCGGGTTCTTGAAATCACCGTCGTCAAAACGTTGGTACGTATTGAAAAAATTGATGGTTATATCCAGTTTTTCCGGATGAGATGACTTGAAATAATGGTGGATATGGATCATATTGCCGTTCAGGCAGGGAATGGGAAAATGACTCATGCCCGGCAACCTGAAAATCCCATAATCAGGATCATAAAATCGTTCCGTAATAAGGTGGATGGATGGTTTGATCTGCGGAATATCGACAGGCGCTTTGATATCAGCGAGCAGGAGCAAGGTCCATAAAGTGGATTTGAAATTGGGCGAATAGTACAAGTACTCCGGGCGATCACGGACCTGTTTCTCATCAAATCCCCACCGGAATGAAGCATCCTGTTTGACGAGGATTCTCTCGATGGTGTCCTTTCGGATCTCTGTGATATTTGTATCCATAATTTGGGTTGTTATTTCATGTTTGAGATGGTACGCCAGACTACTTATTATACAGATTCTTGAAACACTACAATTATGCCATATAAAAAAACGCCCTCCTGATCAGGAAGGCGTTTTCATTCACTTTCTCATTGCCCTAGGCTGTGATCACCGGCCTGAACTTATAGCCGTAGATCAACATACCGCGTTCATCGCCGTCCTCTCGCAGGCGGCGGGTAACCATCTCGACCGGCATGCCGATCTCAGGCAGGCTCTCCCCCAGGTCGGTCAATTGGGCGGTCACCATCGGGCCTTCCACAAGTTTGACTAGTGCGACTGTATAGGGTGCGGTTTCGTCGAAGCCGGAGGGTGGCTCATAGATCGTGGAGAAGGAGAATACCTCCCCGCGCCCACTGAACGCGTAGGAGGTTTTGGCTTCCTTCCCACAAGCCGGGCATATATCCCGCGGCGGAAAGATCTTTGTCTGGCAATGCTGGCAAACCTCACCGATCAACCCAAATCGTTGTTGATTTAGTCGCCAGTGGCGGGGAATTTCCATATCGTTTACTCCTTGACAGCCTTCTCTACCTATTCTACTAAATCGTTCTATCAGGAACTATCAGGACTTAGGCCCGCAGCGGTTGACGCCTCAGGCTAAGCCTTCCAGCAAATGGGTCACAGCAATGGAAGCGGGTCCGCCGAGGGATTGAATCAGCGCATATCGCGCCTTCGGGACCTGGTTTGCTCCTGCTTGACCTCGCAATTGTACAGTAGCTTCAACAGCCTGGTAGATACCTGTCGCGCCGCCGGGGTTGCCGCGCGCTTTCAGGCCGCCCATCGTGGCGCAAGGGATAGAACCGGTTAAAGCGATCGAGGCATCGCGAGCCATTTCCCAGCCTTTTCCCCGTTTGGCAAATCCAGCCGCTTCCAGCGACAGGGCTGCGAATATTGCGAATGCGTCATAATATTCGAACAGGTCTACTTTCTTTCTTGGGATCCCGCTCACCTGGAAGGCTTTCTCGACGGACGCCTGCGCGGCTGAGAACCATAAAGGATCCCTGCGCTCCGATAGGGAGAATGTGTCGGAAGCGATGGTCGAAGCCGCCAGTCGGACGACCGGGTGGGGAAAATCCTTCGGAAGCAATTCGCGGCGGGTGAGAATCACTGCTGCAGCGCCATCTGCGTTGGGGGCTATATCATAGATGTTGAGCGGATCGCAGACCGGTTCCGCCTGCTGATAGGCTTCCATTGCAACCGGTTTGCGGTACATGGCGTTTTTGTTCCCGGCTCCATTGGCATGGGCTGTCAGTGGGAAACCCGCCAACCCGTCAGCGGGGACCTGATTCTCGTGCATGTACCGGCGGGCAATGAGCGCAGCCTGGGCGGTGAGGGTGAGCCCGTGGATGGATTCGTAATCCGCGTCCGCCACGGTGGCGAGCGCCGCCTCCTGCTCGGGCCCGATGACATCGGTGAATTTCTCCACGCCAGCCACCAAAGCCACGTCCACCATCCCTGAAGCTACAGCCAGGTAACCCTGCCTCAAGGCCGCTCCACCGGAAGCCCCTCCGGCTTCAACGGTCACCGCTTCGATGCCGGTTCTCAGAACCGGATCATCCTGACGTAATCCAGCGCAATCAGCCAGCAGAGTCCCCAGGTGCGTTTGGCGCGACAGGCTGGGAGCCAGCATATTGCTAACATACAGAGCTTGCGGTCTCAACCCGCCTGAATCCTGGATGGCAGCCTGTATGGCTTGCCCTGCCAGCGTGCGCAGGGATTCATCCCAGTGTTCTCCGACAGCGGTCTGACCAATCCCGGCAATGATGATCTCTGCCATGATTACTTCATCGCAATCTTGCCGCGCAAGCGGGCATACATGGCGTAATCGATCTCGGTACGGCGTGCAATGTAATCCTGTGTTTTTAGTGCCCTGTCGCGGCGCGCAGGCAGGTGATCGGTGACCGTGATATCGAAGGCATCCGATCCTGCACCCGAACCGAATGAAACCATCAGGATGCGATCGCCGGGCTGGGCCACATCCAGCGTGGCGGTCAGGCCTATGATGGCTGCCCCGGCATAGGTGTTGCCGATGACTGGCGAAAGGAGACCGGGTTTGATCTGTTCGGGGGAGAAGCCAAGCAGGGAAGCCACCCGCTGCGGGAACTTGGTGTTCGGCTGGTGGAAAATGGCCCAGGTGTAATCCCCCGCTTTCAAACCGAGTTCTTCCATCAATATCCTGCCAGCGGCAAGGCTGTGTTTGAAATAGGCAGGCTCGCCTGTAAACCGGTTGCCGTGCTCGGGGTAGTGCTGGTATTCCCGCCGCCAGAAATCGGGTGTATCGGTCACATAGGAATAGGAGGCGTTGATGGTTGCCAGGCTTTCCTCAGCCGGGCCGATAATGAATGCCGCCCCGCCCGCTGCCGCGGTGTATTCGAGGGCATCGCCAGGTTTCCCCTGGGCAGTGTCGAGACCGGCGGCGACAGCATAACGCGCCATCCCCGAACCCACCAGCCCGATTGCCATCACCATTGCTTCCGTTCCGGCCTTGCAAGCAAATTCCATATCCGCTGCCTGGACATGGGGCGCGGCGCCGATGGCTTCGGCGACGATCGTTGAAGTGGGCTTAACCGCGTACGGGTGCGATTCGGAACCGATCCAGACTGCCCTGATCTCTGCTGGGTCGATCCCGGCGCGTTTGATTGCATTCCGCACCACTTCGAGTGACATGGTGACCACGTCCTCATCCAACCCAGGGACAGCTTTTTCCTTGATGGGCAAACCGCTGGCGCGTCCACCGATCCAGACGCGGGCAACCTCCCGGGCAGGCAGGCGGTACCGCGGCACATAAGCTCCGTAACCGATGATACCGACCGGACGGGATGGTTTTAATAGGCTGTTGTTTTCGGCCATTTGATCTCCTGAAAAATAGACATACTAATAGAGTAACCAGGTCAGGCGAATTTCCTTGCCTGCCCTTCCATTAATTGGTTTCCTTGGAGGAGCGTAAAATTTCCTCGGCGCGGTCAATCCGTATGGTTCCATCCAACACCATTTGCGCAGCGACGGTTTCGATCAAACTGCCAGTGGCACCAGCAGCGATCGCCACCTGCCGGGCGTGCAGCGTCATATGCCCGCGTTGTATTCCCTCGGTCGCCAGGGCGCGCAGTGCTGCCAGGTTTTGAGCCAGGCCGACCGAGGCGATGATGCCAGCCAATTCATCTGCTGTCCTGACAGCCAATAATTTTAACGAAGCCTTGGCTGCCGGATGGACCCTGGTCGCACCACCGACGATACCGACCGCCATGGGCATTTCCAGTTCACCGGTTAAATTCCCATCCGCGTCCTTGCCCCAGGTGCTTAGGCTGGTATAGCGACCATGCCGGGCGGCATAGGCGTGTGCCCCGGCTTCAATCGCGCGCCAATCATTACCCGTGGCGATGACCACAGCATCCACGCCATTCATAATGCCCTTATTGTGGGTGGCGGCGCGGTATGGATCGGCTTCTGCGAACGCCCAGGCTTCGATGATCCCATCCCGCACTTGTTCAGCAGTGAAATCATGCTTCTCAGAATTTGTGAATGCCAGTTCCTTGAGCAGGACGGTGCAATTCACTTTCGCCAGCCGCCGGTCTGCCAGGTTGGAAAGAATGCGTAAATGAACCTGTCCAGCGGTGATTTGTTCGATCGCCGGAGCCAGTTTTTCACAGGCGGAATTGACTACATTGGCGCCCATGGCGTCGCGCACATCCATGATCAGGTGCACCACCAGGAAAGGGCCGATGGGCGAGTCTTCAATGATGCGGATCTCGAGATCGCGCGCGCCGCCTCCGAATTTCTTCAGGAGCGGATCGATTTCGTCCACCAGCGCGAGCAGCCTTTCCTTTTGTTCCAGCAGGTCCATGCTGGCTGTCACCAGGTCTTTCACATCCAGCACCTGTATCTGACCGATCATTTCCGGAGAGCTTGTAGTTGCCTTGAAGCCGCCTGAACTGCGGGTCAATTTTGCCATGTAGGATGCACCCGCCACCACCGAGGGCTCCTCGATCGCCATCGGCACAAGCACCTCGCGTCCGTTGACTATAAAATTCAATCCGATGCCAAGCGGCAGACCAAGGATCCCGACGGAATTTTCGATCATCTTGTCAGCCTGATCCATAGACAAACCGGAGGTCTGAAAGGCTGCGAGATCCTCGGCATCCAGACCGGCTGTTTCAGCCAGTTTTTTTAGTCGTTCTGCCAATGGCAGGTTGTAGAATTGTGTAATCCGGGATGAGGCCATGCGCCCATTTTATCAGGGAGGGCTGGCAAAATCTATCAAACTTGGCAATAACCGGAAATGTAGAGTAAAATTGTCTATATTGAGGTCTCCAGATGCTTCTAACGCGTGAAGAACTTCAGGACAGGCTGATTGCATTACATCGGGCGAGTCTCGAACTGGTCAAGGATGTATCACTCGAGACATTGCTGGAACGCATCGCCTCCCTGGCTTGCGAACAGGCTGGTGCAAAATATGCTGCCCTGGGCGTTCTGGATGAAGAGGGAAAACTCAAGCAATTCATCACGGTCGGCATGTCTGCAGAAGAGATGAAAAAGATCCCCCATTCCCCACGCGGCCTGGGTCTGATCGGAGCGCTGATGCACGGCGATTCCGGCAATATCCGCATCACGGAGATTGCAGACGATCCTCGTTCGGTCGGCTTCCCGTCCGGTCACGCGGAAATGCATTCGCTGCTGGGTGTGCCCATCCGCATCGGGGGAAGGCAACTGGGCCAGATCTACCTGACCGAGAAGGTCGGTGATTCCGGTTTCAACCCGGATGATGAAAAGATCATCGAAATCCTGGCAGCTTATGCGGGCGCGGCCATCGATAATGCCCGCATATACGAACGCCTGCAGGAGCGGGAAGCCACTCTCACCCGCAGGAATGATCAGCTTGCCTTATTAAATGAGATCGGAACCGCCCTCGCCTCCTCGCTGGAACTGGAAGACATCCTGAATAAAACACTGGCCCTGTTAATGGCGCATTTCCAGGTGGAGGCCGGTGAAATATTCCTGAAGGAAGAGGACGGCGAGACCTTGCGGCTGGTGCTGCATCGCGGCGAAGCAGCTGAGGCATTCTGGACTCGCAACCGTTTCAAGATCGGCGAAGGGATGGTCGGTCAGGCTGCACAGACCCTGCAGCCGGTCATCAGCAACCATCTCGACCGGGACGATCAGGGCACTCGCCAGGCAGTGGTGGCAGCAGGTTTCAAGCAGATCACCTGCATCCCACTGACGGCACGCGGCGAGGTGGTCGGTGTACTGACCTTCGCAACCCGCAGCCGGAAAACAATCTCCAAGACAGAACTCCAATTGCTTGTATCAGTCTCCTCGGGAGCGGGAACCGCAATCGAGAATGCCCGCCTGCATTCCAATGTCCGCCGCCTTGCGGTGCTTGAAGAGCGCGAGCGGATCGGGATGGACCTGCACGACGGCACCATTCAATCCATCTACGGAGTAGGCCTGGCATTGGAGAACGCGCGCATCCTGCTGCAGGAAAATCCCAAGATTGCCGAGGATCGCCTGCAACAAGCCATGGAAGACCTGAACCACACCATCCGTGATATTCGCAACTATATTCTCGACCTGCGTCCACGCCAGCTGCAGGGCGAGAGCCTGATCGATGGCCTGGGGCGGCTGATCTCGGAATTTCGGCAGAATACAAGGGTAGAAGTCATCCTGGCGGGACCAAAAACACCCCTTTCTGACCTTCCGGAAATGAACGCCATGTCGCTCTTCCACATCTGCCAGGAAGCACTGGCGAATGTTGCCAAGCACGCCAACGCCTCCAAGGTCACGATCGATCTCTGGACGACAGCGGATCGCGTGTTGTTGGAAGTCTCGGATGACGGGCAGGGATTTGAAATTGGCAAAACCAACAAGACCGTGGGACATGGGCTGGCCAATATGCAGACGCGTGTGCAAAATGTGGGCGGCGATGTGGATATCACCTCCGAACCTGATGAAGGAACATCCATTCTCGCCTGGGTGCCGCGCCTGGTAATCCAACCAAATGCCTGATTTTCTGCGGAATCCTCAAACGAAACGCGGAATTTAGCTATTATTTGATTGTCTCAATCCAATCATAAACATAAACCGAAGAGTCAAAAAGATGCAAAACCAATTTCGCACAATGGGCAAGCGATATTTAAACCTATCATTAATAGTGTGTTTATTATTTGTGACATCTTCGGCATGTGGATCGACACCAATACAAGAGATTCCAACCCATACTTCGACCAATACCCCAACACCTGTCCCCCCAACACCAGCTACCTCAACAGCAACCCACACCATGGTTCCAACGATGACCGCTACGCCACTCCCAAAGAGCTCATTAAGGAGCATTGGTCTGGAAGGCGGACCCATCACAGCACTTGTAATTGACCCACAAACACCTACCACCCTATATGCAGAAACGCCAAATAATGTTGTATTCAAGAGCGTGGATGGAGGTGAGCACTGGAGCGGGGTCAGTATCGTAATGGATGAACAGAACGCATCTTCCTGGGACGACAGCGGAGCAAGAAGTTTGGCGATTAATCCGTTAGACTCCGATACCCTGTATGCCGGGTATTTTAGGAGCACGAATGGTGGAAAAGATTGGTATAGAAGCTTTGGTCCCATTTTGGATGTAGATATTTATTTATTGCATAGTTTAATGATAGACCCACAGTCACCATCCACCCTCTATATGGTAACAAATGCAGGAATTTATAAATCCATGGATGGAGGCGGAAGTTGGTCCTCGAGCATTGTTGGATATTTAGGTTATGTTAGAGCTTTAATCATCGATCCTAAAACACCTACCACCCTCTATGCAGGAAAACCCACTGGAATATACAAAAGTGAAGATGGCGGTTTGACGTGGAGCAGACTAGAAACAGGAAAAGCCCATGTTTATGCATATGCTCTTGCTATCGATCCTGTTACACCATCCATCTTATATGCGGGGGATGAGGCAGGAAATATATATAAAAGCACAGACAGTGGTCAAAGCTGGACCGTAGAAGCTATCGTAGGCCATGAAATTAGGACTCTCGTTATAGATCCGTCGACACCTTCCACCCTTTATGCAGGGACAGAGTATCACGGCGTAAGTCGTAGCACCGATGCTGGTGCAACATGGTTCCAAGTTAACTCAGGGTTGAACAATTCTCATATCAATGCATTGCAAATAGACCCTATCGACTCCTCAATAATCTATGCGGCAACGAATGATGGCGTTTATAAGAGTTATGACAGAGGGGAAAACTGGCATCCAGAAAATACTGGTCTAACAGCCTATTGGGCAAGCAGTTTGGTCTTCGACCTCAGCCTGACATCCACTATGTATGTTTCCACAAATATAGGTTTATATGAAAGTTTCGATAATGGAAGCAATTGGAAATCGGTCGACCTCCCCCCGATTAATAATGCCTGGACTTGGGAAGGAGCTTACATGGCGAGTGACCCATCAAATCCCGCAACTCTATTTATGTGGTCACAATTTGGTGTGCTCAAGAGCCTTGATGCAGGGGCACATTGGAATACGAGTAGCACTGGTCTGCCTCAAAGTGGATTTAATCCTACAGCGATTTTCGTTAATGACCTTGCTATCGACCCGTTGACACCGACAATTTTATATGCAGGTACAAATAACGGTATCTATAAAAGCCAAGATGGCGGGAACCATTGGGGTGTTACTGGTCAAAACAATCAACGTGTTGGTAACTTGGTGATCGATCCAACAACACCAAGCACAATCTATGCATCAACCTTCTATACGGATTGTTCCCTCCTACTAATGAGTATAAATAGCGGTGCGACTTGGAAAATAATAAACAGCTGTTTACCCACATGGTATCCAACCTTCCTGGTCATCGACCCGAAGACACCGACAACACTTTTTTTAGGAACGGATTGCAGAATATTTAAAAGCACGGATGGCGGTGTAAACTGGAACGAAACTAATTACGGTCGGAATTATACGGTGTCTTCATTGGTGATCAGCCCAATATCGTCATCGACCGTATATATCAGTACAGATGGTGGTGTCTACAGAAGTGATGATTACGGAATGAATTGGAATGCCATTGATACCGGGTTAAAATACATGATTAATTTCCTAACAATTAACCCCGCCTCGCCAGACACCCTCTATGTGGGAACAAATGGAGGCGGTGTATATACGATAATACCGGGATTTGTTCCAGAGGTTGTCACCCTTAATCCAGGACCGACACCGTTCCCGACACCAGTCCCAACCTGGGTACCATTGCCTCAACCACCCCTGTATGATGATTTTGAGGGTGCAAGCCTTGATTCTTCGCGCTGGCAACCGGGTAATTACCCCATCCCTCTTAAGTTTTCCTATTTGCAGAAGGATGGTGTTCTTGTTTTTGAAGGGCAGTCAAATAATGAAACCTCCTATTTCGAGCTAAATATGATCCAGCCAAACTTGCGTACCATTGATCAGGTGAGAGTTTTTGAGGCTCAACTAAAGGTGCCAATGCGAGCCGATGGTGTTGGGGGCGAATCCATTTCCATGTATTTATGGGCTGATCTACCATTTCAAGGGTGGCGGGTAACCGAATGCAACCTCGCTGCCTTGAATACTGACGCACCATTTTTCGCGTGCATGACAAGGAGGGCTCCACCGCTGACCGACCCCGTACATGTTTCCCAATCCATACCCATTCAATTTGGCCAATGGTATACGGTGCGGATTGAGATGAATCCAGATAATGGAGCAATCCAAACCTATCTCGATGGAATATTGGTTGACCATTACATGCCGATGGATGCTTCAGTAATTCTTAATTTATACTTCAGGCCGTCATTCGTGTTTTATACAAATCCTCTTTCATCTTTGATGTTTGAGATTGACAATGTTAGGATCACCGGAGGTGCTCTTCCATGAACAGACGGTAATTTCTATTTAACATGAGGAACATGCTATGAAAACACAAAAAAGGAAAATAAACGAGACTCCCCTTCAGAAGGAAATTCGACTCTTTCAAGAAGCAGTCGCTCGTGGAAATGAGTATGGTTACGCTTTTGAACCTGGGGAAGATGTTCTCCCTGAAGGCACCACCATCGAAAAAGTCCGGACTGCCAGAAAGGCCATGGAGCGAAAAGTCGGCACTGCCGATTGTCCGGTCGTAGCAAGGTAAACAGCGGCATTGACATGAATAAAAGAGCGATCATTTTCGCAAGGGTAAGCAGCGATGATGTCCGCGAGGGAAAAGAGGGGCGCAACCTGGCTGAACAGGTAAAGATGGGCCGGGAGTATGCTGAAGGTAAGGGATATTCAATTGTCGCAGAACTGGCAGAAGATGACAGGGGTGCGAAGGCTTGAATATTTGCCCATAAAGAGAAGCCCGTCCAATAAACCGGGCTTCTCATTATGTTATGCTTGAAAAGTCACTTATTGGTATATACTTTGGTCGGCGAAACGCGGATTCTTGCGTTTCACATTTCGCCCAGGGGAAGGAAATTAATCCGGATTTCTTAAGGTTCGAAGAATGACCTGTAACTCCCCTCTGGGAATACCTGTTTAAACCCAAGATATGGCATGTGTAAATAGTGTTCCTGTGCCTGTGGGGGGAGGTAATACGAAATTGCACAACCTGGTGAAGGAGAATGCCGGAAAGCCTTGTTAAGGTTACTAAGACCTTAAATTTTTGGATGTTTTTAAGGAAGCGTAGGTTTGGCGTATGGAACAATCGCCACTTTTCTGCTAGAATGAACTCGTGAAGGGTAGCGAACCTATCCTCCCCCCTGAGTAATTTTTTAGAACGAATTTAATAACCGGATACCTATTCCCACTGCGCAGGCAGTGGGCTTCTATCCCTCTACCAACACGCCGAAATCGAGATGTTCGGAGGAAGAAATGGACGCCGAGAAAGCCTGGCAGTCGGCACTTGGTCAACTCGAGATGGAGTTGCCAAAGGCATCATTCGATACCTGGGTGCGCGATACCCGGTTCTTTTCCTATGATGACGGCATATTTACGATCAGCGTACGCAATGCCTACGCTCGCGACTGGTTGGATAGCCGCCTAACCAGCACCGTGGCACGCCTGCTCATGGGTATCATGAACCGCGCCGTGGACGTGGCTTTTGTCGTTAATGGCAATGGGACTGGAGCAACCATCTCTGAACCGGTCCTGGCGGAGGAATCCCCCAATAGTTCAGCCAGTTTGCTGCAGGGGGAGCGCAGCCACACACTCAATCCCCGATACACCTTCGATAATTTCGTCGTTGGTTCAAACAACCGGTTGGCGCATGCCGCCTCACAGGCTGTCGCTGAAAACCCGGCTACTGCTTACAACCCTCTCTTCCTGTATGGGGGAGTGGGGCTGGGAAAGACACACTTATTGTATGCGATCGGGAATTACTGCCAGGAGCATGGCCAGCGGGTGCTGTATGTCTCCTCGGAAGAATTCACCAATGACATGATCAATGCCATTCGCTCGCACACCACCCAGGCGTTCCGGGATAAGTACCGCACCGCAGATGTGCTCCTGGTTGATGATATCCAGTTCATCGCCGGGAAGGAATCCACGCAAGAAGAATTCTTCCATACATTCAATACACTGCACGGGCAGAACAAGCAGATCATTGTCTCCTCAGACCGGCCTCCCAAGTCACTGATCACTCTGGAAGAACGCCTGCGGTCGCGCTTCGAATGGGGTT
>Ga0315276_10000804_pt1 | contig 27487 bp, 32 predicted proteins | sample YL17G05_0_MG_FD_204542 | JGI IMG/M metagenome (GOLD analysis project Ga0315276, IMG submission 204542) | Sediment microbial communities from Yellowstone Lake, YNP, Wyoming, USA - YL17G05_0 | ecosystem: Environmental > Aquatic > Freshwater > Lake > Sediment | place: USA: Wyoming | collected... | reverse complement strand
CGCCATTAGTTACAAGAACTCCAAATCCCGAAGGAAAAGGCGAGGTGAACATGCTTGACTTACTGATTAATTCTCTGAGAATGAGGCCAGACAGAATTGTTCTGGGAGAAATGAGAAGACAGCAGGGAGCAATGGTCTTGTTTGAAGCAATGCACACAGGACATTCAGTTTATGCAACTCTTCACGCAGATTCCGCTTCAGAAACAATCTCAAGATTGACAAATCCGCCATTAAATGTTCCTGCAAATCTTCTCAAAGCGGTAAATCTTAATGTAGTGATGTTCAGAGACAGAAGAAGGAAGATTAGAAGAATATTCCAGATAGCCGAATTTGAATCAGAAGGAGACAAGGCAGAGGCAAATATAATTTACAGATGGGTTCCTGATGAAGACAAGATAATAATGCACAACGAGAGCGCAAGATTTTTTGAGGACATAAGCAGAAACACCGGAATGTCAGAGAGCGAGCTGCATAAAAATTTAGAGAATAAAAAGAATATTCTTTCATGGCTGATTAAAAATAGTGTGAGAGAGCTGAATAATTTTGGCAAAGTAATAAATCTCTACTATGCCGACCCAACATTGTTAAATGAACTTATTGCAAAAAACGATATAAAAAGAATATTGGGAGGATAATGTGAAATTCAAAATCCCATTTACAGCGGGAAACATAGACCGGCTGAAGAGTAGGTCTAAATTTTTTGCTTCAAAGATAAGATACAGAAAAGAATCAAGGCTTGGAGCATATTTAAAGAATTCCGGTCTTGATTTGACAAGAGAAGAGTATCTGGGGATTTGCCTGAAAAGTTTTGTAATTGCATTTGTCTTTTTGTTTATTATCTCAACAACAATCCTTTATTTTTATCAGATAAAGCAGTTTTATTTTATAGGACTTGGAGCCTCTTTTATTTTTGCTCTATTTGTAATATTCTCGCAATCAGTTTATCCCAGAATTTATGTCTCAAGAAGGCAGAGAAACATCGAAAAAAATTTAATTTCTGCCCTTGAAGATATCTCAGTCCAGTTAAGTTCCGGAATTCCATTATTCACCATCCTCTCAAACATTGCCGGACAAGATTATGGTGAGTTAAGCATTGAGTTCAAGAAAGCAGTAAGAAGAATAAATGCGGGAGAATCAGAAACCGAAGTATTAGATGATTTAGGCAAGAGCAACCCATCAATTTTCTTCAGAAGAACTTTATGGCAGATAAGCAATGGAATGCGCGCAGGAAGTGACATGAACTCTGTAATTAAAGACAGCATCAAAGCGCTTAATGAAGAGCAGATGATACAAATTCAAACCTACGGAAATAAGCTTAATCCCCTCATGGTTTTCTACATGCTTGTCTCAGTTATTGTTCCAGCCTTATCAATAGCTTTTCTTACAATAATCGCTTCAATGATAAACCTTCCCGGAAGCATGGTTAGTTTAATGTTTATAGGGCTGTTCGTCATGGTTTTTCTTGTCCAAATAATGTTTTTAGGAATGATTAAATCAAGGAGGCCAAGCTTGTTGTAAACGCGCAATTAGCATTAAAACATTAGCATTAAAACATATGCTAACTGCATTTCAGCGGAAAAAAATGAGAAAAAAATGAAAAAGAGAATAAAAATAAAAAATAAAATTATTGTGTTTATCTTAGCATGCATTATAGCAGCAGCCTTATTTTATTTCCGCAGGAATTACATTATTTCTGCAGCTTCTTTCGTGGGCTTTATCATCTTGGTTTTTGCCTATAATTTCTTCAGCAAGAGTCTAAAAGAAAGTGAAAGAAAGAATAAAATGGAAGCAGTTTTTCCAGACTTTCTTCAGCTCATGTCCAGTAACTTAAGAGCAGGAATGACTGTGAGCAAGGCCATGCTTCTTAGCGCTCGCGAGGAATTCTTCCCTTTGGACAGCGAGATACTCAGAGTTGGAAAAGACATAACTACCGGAAAAGAAACTGAAACAGCATTGATAGATATGTCAAAGAGAATAGGAAGCGATAAAATTACAAAAACAATTCTCCTTATCATTTCAGGAATAAGGGCGGGAGGAAATTTATCAGTATTGCTTGAAGAAACCGCTTCAAACATGAGAGAAAGAGGATTTATTGAAAAAAGAGCTGCAAGCAACGTTCTGATGTACATAATCTTCATATTCATCGCGGTTGCAATTGCCGCTCCAGCTTTATTTGCTCTCTCAAACGTTCTGGTTAGCGTTTTATCAAGCCTGTTAAAAGAGCTTCCTGCAGCTTCAACTCAGGCTTCAGTTCAAATGCCGTTTACAATGACAAGTGTAAGCATATCCCCCGTGTTCATAAATTATTTCTCAATAATATTCATAATAATGCTTGACGTTCTTGCTTCCATGATTTTAGGATTAGTAAGCAAGGGAGAGGAAAAAGAAGGAATAAGATATCTTGTGCCAATATTAATTCTTAGTTTAGGGATTTTTTTTGCAGTCAAGTTATTCTTATCAGGATTTTTAGCAGGTTTGTTCTGATAATTTGAAAACGTATTAAACGCCTAATTTTATCTCAATCATAAAATTTATGATTACAGCTAATATAATATTCTAATAATCTTTGAAAACCCATTAAACGCCAGCCTATCTCAAGAGAATTAAACGAGGATTGCCATTAACAATTTATTTTTCTCAGTTCTAGCAATGTTTTTATACTCTTCTTATTTATTTATGCTATGAAAAAGAAAGTGAAAATAAAAGAAATACGTCTCAAAACAGGAATTTCTAATTTTGACAGGCTTGTTGAGGGGGGATTTGAGAAAAATTCAATAAATCTAGTTGTTGGAGACAGTGGAAGCGGAAAGACAATATTTGGAGTTCAATTTTTAATGGAAGGAATTAAAGAAGGGGAAAAGTGCTTGTATATAACCTTTGAGGAAAAAAAGTCTGATTTTTTCAAGAACATGCTTGACTTTGGCTGGGATTTGGCAGACTTGGAAAAAAAAGGGAATTTTATTTTTCTTGAATACACTCCAGAAAAAGTAAAGACAATGCTTGAAGAGGGAGGAGGAACAATTGAAAGCGTTGTTCTCAGAAAAAAAATTAATAGAATAGTCATAGACTCAATTACTTCTTTTGCATTGCTTTTTGAAGATGATTTGAAAAAAAGAGAAGCTGCTTTAGACTTATTTAGCATGCTCAGAAAATGGGGCTGCACCTCTTTGCTGACTTATGAAGAAGAGCCAATGGCAGAGAAGAAAGCAACATCTAAAACCCTAGAATTCGAATCAGATTCAATAGTTGCAATTTATTTCTTAAGAGTTGGAAAATCAAGAGAAAGATTTATTGAAGTTCTCAAAATGAGGGGGACAAAACACTCCAGGGAAATTTTCCCGTTTTTAATCGATAAGAAAGGCATCTCAGTAAGCTCAACAGCGTTTAAGGGGCAGTGCAAATAGGATGTTGTCAGATTAACAGCGCAATAGCCAAATAAGCAATCATAAATTAAATAATTTAAAAACAATAAATCCTTTCGTTTTTGAATAATTAAGTTAATAAGCCTGATTAATTTTTGATATTGAAGATTAGGCTGCAAACAAAAAATAAATATCTGTATTTTCAAGCAACAACGCCATAAAGTAGGGTAATGTTAATTTAACGGGTGATAAATTACGACTTCAAAAATCACGGATTTTTGACAGCATTCAAGAACTTGCGTTTCTGAGTTCTCGATGTTTCCGACGGCATTTTTCTAAATGCCATTTTAAACGAAGTTTCGTCAAGAATGTAAATTCTTGAACGCCCTGAAAATCCGAATTTATGGGGATTTTCTTGGTGTCGGAAATCGTCGATAAATTAAGTTCTATCACCCAAAAAGTTTTCACTTTAGTATGTTAAACTTGATATTCAAAAGTGAAAACTTTTTCCGCTATCTTTACAGAATCTAAAGTAGAATATTTTATAAATCACAGATTCCTTGCTAATTAACAGAAAAATGAATAAAGAGGAGATTGACGCAGTTCTTGAACCATCAAAAGTAGCTTTTCTTGGAAACTTCCCGCCATGCGAGTGCGGGATTGCAACTTTTACCCAGGATCTTGTTTCTGCTATGAACAAAAGATTTAATCCAAAATTAAAATCAAGAGTCATAGCCCTGAATGATAATTCTACAGTCTATAACTATAACAAAAAGGTGATAATGGAGATAAACCGGGAAGATATAGAAGACTTTATCAACAAAGCCAAGGAGATAAATCAAAGTGATAACATAAACCTTGTCTGCATACAGCATGAATTTGGAATTTTTGGAGGAGAGTATGGGAGTTATATCATTCCGTTTTTAGAGACAATCAAAAAGCCTGTTGTAACTACCTTTCACAGCGTTCTCGCATCCCCAGATCCAGTCAGGAAAAGAATTGTGAGATTTATCTGCGAGAAAAGTTCTGCAATAGTTGTTATGGCAAGCAAGGCAATTGATATTCTTCATGATGATTACGGTGTCAGCAGAGAGAAGATTCATTTGATTTTTCACGGAATTCCTTTAGCGCCATTTAGGAACAGCTCATGCTACAAGAAGAAGCTGAGGCTGAATAACAGAACAGTTATTTCCACATTCGGATTGTTAAGTCCCGGGAAGGGAGTCGAATATATGATAAAAGCCATGCCGAAATTAATAAAAAAATACCCAGACTTATTGTACCTTATAATTGGAGAGACTCATCCTAAAGTCAGAAGAAAAGATGGCGAGAGTTACAGAAACCGCCTCATGGAAGAGGTTGAATCTCTTGGCCTGAAAAATCATGTTAAATTCTGCAATAAATATCTGAGTCTGAAGGAGATAGTTGAATATCTTCTTGCGAGCGATATCTATGTCTGCACAAATCTCGACCCTAACCAGATAGTAAGCGGAACATTGTCATACGCGCTTGGCTGTGGAAAGGCTGTTGTCTCAACTCCGATAGAGCATGCCAAAGAGGTGCTTGCTGAAGAAAGAGGACTGCTGGTTAAATTTAAAGATTCTCATTCGCTTCAGGAAGCGATTGACAAAATTCTTTCTGATAAGGAATTCAGGGAAAAAATTGAAAATAATGCATATAACTACAGCAGAAGAATGATATGGCCGATGGTTGCTTCTAAATATCTTGAGGTTTTCAATAATGTAGTCAAGCTAAGAGAAGAAGTGACTGACAAATATCCTTCAATAAAGCTTAATCATCTGAAGAAACTCACAGATGAATACGGATGCATACAATTTTCAAAGAGCTCAATGCCTGACAAAAGTTCTGGCTACACCCTGGATGATAATGCGAGAGCGCTTATTGCTTCTTCATTTCATAAAAATCTTTTAAAATCATCAAGTTCGTCAGAACTTAGCAAAATATACCTCAATTTTATAGAAAGAGCTCAGGACGAAAACGGGAATTTTAAGAATAATTTTATGAATGAAAATGAATCCCTGAAGCCGTATAGTGAAGACGCATTTGGGAGAGCAATCTGGGCTCTTGGATGCTTCATTGAGAAAGAAAAAAATGAAGAATTGGCTGGCAGGGCAATAAAAATATTTGATAAGTCAGAAAAATTAATCAGCGAACTGAACTCTCCCCGGGCAAAAACATTTGCGATTATGGGGCTGTATCACTATTTTAAAAAAAATAGCGATAGTGAAAAAATAAGTCAAATTGCGGGATTAGCAGACTCTCTTGTGCAGGAATATGAGAAAAACTCCTCAAAAGACTGGAAATGGTTCGAAGACAAGCTTACTTATTCAAATTCGAGTCTGTCAGAAGCCTTATTCCTTGCCTATGCAGTCACTCAAAATAAAAAATATCTTGAAATTGCAGAAGAAAGTCTGGAGTTTTTGTCAAGCATTGTTTTTGTAAACGGATATTTGTCTCCTATTGGCGAAAGCGGATGGTGCAAGAGGAACGGGGAAAGATCATTTTTTGACCAGCAGCCTCTTGACGCCGCATCAATGGCTGAAACCTGTCTTGAAGCATATAAGATCACAGGCAAGAAAGACTATTACAAAAGCTCAATTTTAGCATTCAACTGGTTTTTAGGAAAGAATCATCTTAATCAGATGATGTATGACGAGACCACAGGGGGATGCTATGACGGTCTCTCAAAGAATAATGTTAATCTTAACCAGGGAGCAGAATCCACAATCGCATATCTGACAACAAGACTTATACTTGAAGATTTCAAGAGGAACTCACAGAACCGCGCGGTGCAAACAAATGTATCATAAAGATAATCTTTTCTAACGATCTATTTATTTACTTGAGTTTTTAGCCCAATTACTTCCTTGATTTTCTTGGTAGGAAATTTAGGAATTGAAGGAAGTGCAGAAAATTTAGATATATCCAAGGATTATTGTTTATTCCTAAAAATCCAAGAAATCCTAAAAATCCTAGAAAACCAAGATATTGTATTTTTTCCATTATACTTTTCACCTCTTGAAATTTAGAGCTTTTGTTATTTTAAATATTTTTAGTTTATATGGGCGTAAGAGGAGTTGAACCTCGGAATACTCGGCGCAATCAAATATATCCTAAAGGATATACTCTGTAATTTTTCTCATAAATTCACAACATATAAAATCTTTTGCCAGTTATCAAGACAAGATTTAGAAGAAAATAAGCGGTTGGGATCGATTAGATTGGCCTTGATTGAGTTATCTTCTTAATTTTCTAATTAAACTATGTACTCCCCACCCTAATAAGAATCCGATAATAATTGCAGATAATAACTCAAAAAGACCACCAATCATATCAATTTCTTCAAGATTAAATGTATAGGTCATCGTATCAAATGAATTAGAAATTACATTAGACAATTTACAATTAAATTTACTTATTTCCCGAATCTTATATTTTTCATATACATCCATCTGATTCGTACTAATGCATCTTAAGGTTTCAGTTACTATTGGACCCCCACATAAATTTCCTACACACCCACATCCGATTGTATAACCATTATCAAGTTTACTTTGCATTTCTTCAGCAAAGGAATAAAAACTGCATTTATTATTTATGTGATAAAGTTGTGGCATAATCACAATACTCATAATTAAAAAGAGGATTACAATTATCCAAGAACCCCACATCTTAAATGGATTATATGATTTTGCTTTCATTAGCTTATTAAGATATTTCTTATTAAAAACCTAACGATTAAGACCAATTAAATTTATCGCTCATTGAATAGAAATCTTTAAATATGTAGTTACCTATTAGGTAACTACATAAAAACATCAAAATAAATGCAAAATGACAACAGAAATACCTCAATATGGCTTGAAAGCTTATGCTTTGTTTTTTGCAAGGCATAAAGATAAAGAAGAATTCAAGCAATCAGAATTAGATTGGATAGTTGGGCAAAGCATGAAAAAGAAGATATTTTCATTATTGTTAAGATCTGGCTGGATTAAAAAGCAATCAGATAATACTTATATTTGCATAAATCCTGAGATTGTAATTAAAAGTTTATTGGAATTTAAAGTTCCTCAAATGATAAAAAAAGCAGAGAAGGACTATGCTTTTACTAATTTGTCTGCTATAGAGATTTGGAGCGATTATTCTTATGTTCAAAGAGGAATAGAAAAATCACCTTATTTTATTAAAGTGTTAAAGAAAGATTTAAAATACTGGAAAAACTTTTTTAATAGTCATAATATTCCAAATTATGTTAATGAAGGAACTACAATTGGTGAATATATTATTTTAATCCCTGTTAAAAAATTAAGTTATGTAGAAAAAGAAGGTTATAAAGTTGAAAGTTTAAAAGAAACAATCAAATTAGCAAAATTAAATGAAATGTATTTGTATGCTTACAATTACATAAAGAACAAATATAAAAATGTTACAGCTTAGAGAAAAAGAAATTTTTGAAACTTTGAAAAAGATGAGTAAATTCAAATTTGTTATTATTGGGGGATATGCTGTAAATGCTTACACTCTTCCAAGATTTTCAGTTGATTGTGATATTGTAGTTAAAAATACTGGTGAATTAAAAGAAATTAAAGAAACTCTAATAAATCTTAGTTATGTAAAAGAAGAAAATAATAAAGACAAAACATCTTGCTATGGAGATTTTTTAAGATTAGAGAAAGATTTAGGAGGCAATATTAAAGTAAGCGTAGACATTTTGATTAAAGAAGTTTTGGACAGGCAAACAAATGCTGCTTTTTCTGCTGATTGGGTCTTTGATAATTCAGAAATAAGGACCCTAAGAGGAAAAACTATTACAGAAGAACTAAAATTAAGAATAATAAACTTAGATGCTTTATTTGTCTTGAAATTTGTAAGTTGTCGTTTAACAGATATAAGAGATATTTTTATGTTAGCTCCAAATATAAAAAACAAAGAATGGGTAAAGGAAGAGATTTCAAAAAAATATGATTTTAATAAATTATTTTCAAAGGTTGAAGAAAAAATAACCTCAAAACAATTTAAGGATAGTCTGCAAGGAGTTTATGGGATTATTGATGATAGAGTTTTTGAGAAGCATCAGAAAGCTATTTTAGAATTGGGAAAAGTTAAAGAATTAAAATAAAATCAGTCATAAGAAAGTATATCTTTTTTGATATACTCGGTGTAATCAAGCGGAGCTCACTCGCCCCAAATCAACCCTGAAAAATCAAACTTAAATGTTATAGCTTTATCCCCGAAATATCTCTTCAGCCTTGCCTTGTCTCCAAAAAATAAAATGCTTCCTCCTCCCCCAGAACCCAAAACTTTTGCCGCGGTTGCCCCATTTTTATTTCCTTGTTGTATTATTCTCTTCGTTGATTCAGGAACAATCATCTCATGGAGCTTGCTTCTTTGTTCTGTTTCTTCATTTAAAAGTTCTGCAAATTTTGCTAAATCCTGCTTCTCTAATGCAGATTTCATCTCAATTGCAATTTGTTTTATCCTCTTCAAATTAGAAGTATTCTTCCCCTTTATCAGGTTTTTAATAACCGCTCCGTTAGTATCTCCCGAATAATGAGGTTTTCCAGTATAAACAAGAATTAAAGAATCTTCTAGTTTTTTTATAAAATTTTTTGATAGTTTCAATGGAGTTATTTTTACTTTTTTCCCAAATTCCATAAAGTTTATTCCTCCAAAGGCAGAAGCATACTGGTCTTGTTTTCCATCTGCAAACAATTCTCTTGCTTGTGAAATATTATAAACTTCCTCGCAAAGCTCCTCTTTATTTTTTTCTTTTGAAATTAAAGCAAGCCAGACAAGTGTCATTGCGCCACTAGTGCCGAGTCCGGATGAAGTGGGGATATCTCCAGAGTATTCTAATGAAACTCTTTTATCTGTTGCTTCTAAACTTCCAAAAACATAATGATCTATTGCGGCATTTAAGACTGCTCCCCCGTATTTCGATGCAAATTCTTTTATGTCAGTAGTTCCTCCTGCAAAATCAATTCTTACCGGCGCTCTTGCTTTTTTTATCATCTTTTCCTTGATTTAGTTTTTAAATTTAAAGCTAAGAGGTAAATAAGATGAGCAATAGAATATATTAATAGGATTCCCCCTGTATAAACAACTGCAGGTTGATAACAATTTCCAGATGTAGATCTGCAAAAATTAGTAAATCCAAAGAACAAAATCCCCCCTATAACAAAGATAATTGAATCAATTAAAGCTAATTTAAGCGCTATTTTCATTTTATCAACAAGCTTGCTCCTAAAATACCCGGATGCTCAAGATTAGACCATTTAATTGGAGTCTCTTTTGGCAGAACAGAATACTTTTTCACCTCTTTCCTTATCATTTTAAGAAATGCCTCTCCTGCTTCTTTTAGCCCGCCATTTAAAATAATAACTTCAGGATCAAAAATATTTATTACAGAAGCAATCCCCTGTCCAAGATAACGTATCATATTATCAAGAATAACGTTAGACTCAGGGCTGTTCATTTTAATTAAGTCTTTTACAAGCATCTCTTTGCCAAGATTTTTTTTCATAATCTCTCTGGATTCCTGCCATAATTTTTCAAAAGACTTCCCATCGTCAATAATGATGCCCCCTAATTCTCCTGCGAACCCCTGTCCAGTATACAATTTTCCGTCTATGACTATACCCCCGCCAACACCGGTTCCAAGCGCAATTACAATAAAATTCTTTTTTCTGCATCCCAGTTTTAATTCAGCAAGCGCAACACAATGAACATCATTGTTGATTACTGTCTTTTTCTTAAACTTGCTTCTTAACTCTTTTTCAAGATTATAGTTCTTCAAAGCAATATTTGGAGGATTTTTTATTATCCCATCTTTTAATGGTCCAGGAGAGCCAACTCCAATGCCAACTGCCTTTTTGGTTATAATCTCTGAGATAGAATCTTCCATTTCCTTGATAAGAAGATTTTTCTCTTTTGGAGTTTTCTTTTTTATATATTTTAAAATCTTATTATTTCTAACAAGAGCAACTCTAAGATTAGTTCCTCCTAAGTCAACTGCAATTACCTCTTTATTTCCTGCCATAATTGTCCTCCAGTCTTATTTCATCACTCTCGCTGAAATTTCCCAGAGCAATCTCAATAAATTCTACTTTTTCTTTTCCTGCAATAACTCTATGAGGGGTATTCCTTTTTATCGTAATCATATAATTTCTCCTGACTTTTATTTTTTTATTTCCAAGCTGAACAATTCCAGGAGTTAGAAAATACCACTCCTCAACCCGCTTTTTGTGAACTTGGAGGCTTAATTCCTGATGAGGATTAACTTCAATAATCTTGACAGTGCATTTCTTATTAAGAACAAATTGCTTAAACACCCCCCACGGCCTTTTCACCTCTTTCATATTTCAATGAGCTTTTTCATGCTTAAATAGTTTTTGATTCGAGCATGCGATATTGCTAAATTAGCTAATCAGGATTAAAGACTTTTAACAATTTCAGGGATATTTTTTAAATGAAAAATAGCGTTAAAAAATAATATCGAGCATACTCCTAAAACTCCCGCAGAGATAACAAAAACTGCCCCCATAACAATAAAGTCATCTAGTTTTATTTGTTTTGTAAGAATAGCTATTCCTATCCCAATAAAATAAGTAAATGCTATTATAACAGAAGTCGTAGCGACACTAAGATATTTTTGAAAATGCAAGTCTAATACGTTCTTTTTCTTAATATTCTCTTCCATCTTAATCACTAAACGCCCAAGCCATCAAAATTATTCCAACAATCACTGAAATCGCAGTTATTGGAAGACCTAAGACATATTCTTTGGTTATAAGTATAGGTATCGTGCCAGTAATTCCAAATAAAGTCAATATAACACCAATCACGCCCCAGATAGTTTTGTTATTTTTCTTTGCCATTCCACCCTCTTTTTCATTGCTGTAAATATGATTTCTATACTTTAAAACCTTTCTATTTTGGATTCCGTAAAGATAGTAGGTGATGGAAATTATTAACGACGGAAAAAGTTTTCACTTTTCAATATAAGATTTAACATACTAAAGTGAAAACTTTTTGAAACAGAGCAACTGCTCAAAATGCCCTGAAAGGGCGTTTCCGTCGTGAAATCTATAGCATCACCCATTAATTTAACAGAACCCTATTTTGCGGGATTTCTTTTTCATGATTTTTTATTCCCCCTGTTGTCCACCAACCGATAAGCTAACAGAGCCAAAGCATGCAAAAGTTTAAATACAAATAAAGGATTATCCTTGGTATAGCAAAAGAGGAAAAAATGTTTAGCCTATTGAATAAAGTTGCGATTGTTACAGGTTCTGCCCGAGGTATAGGACAGGCAATTGCAGTTGAACTTGCAAGAGCAGGCGCAGACGTTGTTGTTTCTGACATAATTCCCGGAGACGAGACAGTAAAAAAGATAAAAGCGCTGAAAAGAAAGTCAATTTATGTAAAGACAGATGTTACAAGCAAAAAAGATATAGAAAGCCTTATTCAGGAAACTATTAAAAATTTCAGGAAAATTGATATTCTTGTGAATAATGCAGGCGTCTTTATCACTCAACCAACTCTTGATTACAGCCAGGAAAACTGGGATAAAACACTAAATATAAACTTAAGAGGCTACTTTTTATGCGCCCAGGCAGCGCTGAAATACATGAAAAAAGGCGCAAGCATCATTAACGTATCTTCTGTTGCGGGAATGGCGGGTTATGCCATGGCTGCTGCCTATTGCGCAAGCAAAGGCGGTGTAAGACTTTTAACCAAATCTCTCGCTGTGGAATTCGGGCCTAAAGGAATCAGAGTTAATTCTATTCATCCCGGAATTATAGAAACAGCAATGACTCAGGACATTTTAAAAGATAAAAATACAAAAGAAGGAATGATCTCTAAAGTGCCCCTCAGAAGAACAGGACAATCCATTGATATTGCCGGTCCGGCAGTTTTTCTCGCTTCAGATGAAGCATCTTACATCACAGGGGAAGAATTAGTTGTGGATGGCGGATGGATAGCAGGCTTGTAAATCTTTCAGTTTCTTTCTCGGATTTTTAGAAGTGGTTACAGCAGAAGAAATAACAACGCCCTCGCTTCCTAAATTAACCGCTGTCGCAATATCCTTTTCAGAGTGTATTCCTGCTCCAACAAGAAATTTCATCCTGAGCGCTTTCTTAAGTCTAACAATCAATTCAGGCTTTGCTTTTGAAACTGAAATCTTTCCTGCAACTAATTCAGGAGGTTCAAAAGCAAGATAGCTGGGACGCAGCTTCTCAATTTTTTTTGCTTCTTCCAGCGAAGATGCGAACACAAGAGTTTTTAGATGAATCTTCCTGCACCTTTCAATTGTCTTCTTTAAAACAGAAAATGAAAGTTTGTGTTCTGAGTGATTAAGGAAAGTGCCAACCCCCCCATCTTTCTTTACAGCTTCAGGAAGCACAAAACCCGTCTCTCTTCCTTTCTTAAAATAATCAACATGCTGCGAGTAGACTTTTAATCTGGTATTTTTTGAAATCTCTTCAATATCTGTTGCCTGAACACCCACAATAGCGTTCATATTGCACCTCTCTATCTCTTTTGCAAGTTTCAAAACATCTTTGCCCTGCTTGTAAGTTTTAAAGTTTATTGCAATTATCATTTAAATTTTCCATTGAAACTGCGCGCTAAAGCGCGCAGCATATTTAGTTGCATTTGTTTCAATGCTATTGCAATTATCAATTGAAGATAATCCTCCTGACTTTCTCTGAAATTTTCAAAGGCTCTTTACTCTGCCATATATTTCTTCCTATTGCAAGTCCAATGCTCCCAGCGTTCATAATCTCTTTAACTTGCCTTAACAAATCTTTTTCGTTTGTTTTCATCCCGCCTGCAATAACAACTTTTGCCTTTCCTGCCGACTTGACAGCCCATTTTAAATCTCTTTCATTCCCATCATACTGTATTTTAATAATATCTGCGCCGATTTCTAATCCAACTCTGCATGCATAAGCCATAAGTTCTTTTTTTGATTTTCCTTTTATGCCTTTTCCTCTTGGATAAATCCACACAATGACTGGAAGTCCTTTTGAATGAGATTCTCTTTGAATTTTTTCAAATTCTTGAAACATATCATCCTCATGAATGCTTCCAATATAGATAGTATAACCAACAGCAACAGCCCCAAGATTTATTGCTTCTTTAACAGCGCAAAGCTGTTTAGAAATTGGATCTCCCTCAACAAGGTTAGTCTTTCCATTCAGCTTAACTATCAATGGAACCTTGGACTTTTTTATTTCTTTGTTGTACTTTTCAGCAATCCCTTTTTGGAAAATTATTCCAGTAAATTTTCCTTTTCGCGCTATATCCATGATATACTCTGGATTCACATTCTTATCATTAAAATCCTTAGGCCCATGCTCTAATCCTTGGTCATAAGCAAGGAGAAAAGCCTTTCCCTCTTTTGTTATCTTATTTAGACTTATTTTCATTTTTTCTCTTCATAATTTTTGAAGATATAATTGAACAAGATAGTGTATAGCTTATTATTAATTCAGATAAAAAAATTAAATACTGCACAAGAACTGTGAAACTTAAAGAGATGAATCTTAAAGAAAATATTCTAAAAAAACTCAAGGTATACCATCCGCAAGGAGCATCTTTAAGGCAGGCAAAAGGAACGATTTTATCCATTGCAGGCCCAATAATAGAATAGAATAGAATAAAGATTATAATCGCTAAAGTTATTTTCCATATTGTCGGCTTAAAAAATTCTTTCCAATTCATTTTAATTTCATCCTCAGTAGTTTCTCTTTAGCCCCAAAATATCTTAATACAGACTCGCTGTCTTTCAATCCAATCTCCAAACTTTCTTCAATGCTCCTTCCAGCAATAATTCCAGCAACAAAACCAGAAGCAAACGCGTCTCCTGCCCCTGTTCTCTCAACTACTTTTATATTAGAATGAGGCAGGATTGAATGCTTCTTTTTGCCGTCATAACACCATATCGTTTTATCTTTATCAGTTATCACAACTATCTCAGGTCCTAACTTATGCAATCCTAAAAGCAAATCACTCTCTTTTGTTAACATGCCTGCTTCCTCTTTATTTAGAACAAGAACTGTTGCAAGTTTCAGAAGAGGAAGAATATTTTCTTCCTTTATAAGATACGGGCTCGGATTAAAAGCAAGTTTAACTCCTCTCTTAACAAGCATCTCGGCAAGTTTTTTCTGTGTCCTAAAACTCTCTCCAAGAAGAGCAGAATAATAAATCCACCCAGTTTTAATCCCCCCCAGTTTTAAATCAGAAAATTTTATCTCGTCATTTATTCCCTTATATGCCAGAATTGTTCTGTCATTTCCATTGCTGTTAAGAATTATTGAGCATCCTGTTAAATCTTTTTCCTGCTTTCCGAGAAAACTAACTTTCTCTTTTTTCAGCATTCTAAGAATTTGTTTTCCATTTTCATCATTCCCTACCTTGCCGATATATCCTGTTTTTAATCCCAACCGGGAAAAAGCAACAGCAGTGTTAGTTCCCCCTCCCCCAATATCAAATCTAAGCTTATTGACAAGAATCTTGCTTCCTTCCCTGTAGCATATAAAATCTTTTATCTCTTTCGCTTCAGTAGACACAAAAATATCAACCACGCCGCTGCCAAAAGTAATTACATCAAACATTTTTACCTCTTCTGATATAACCAGCAGATAGAGATTAATAAATCTTATCTTTTTATTAGTTAGTATCAGCTTTATTAATGTCTTAATAGCTTAAGTGATACGTCTTAAATTATCCTTATTAATCGATGAAGTAAAAATAAAAAAATATAGTGTCACATATGATAACTGTGCTTGCCAATTAACTTTTAATAGTTTAGATTAGGTTGTTATCTTATGATTAGTATATACCCCCAGCAATCACCATACTTTTTTATACCGCCTCAAACACCCAACTCTATGGAAAAAGTCTTGGTGATTGTTGCGCATCCTGATGACGAAACAATCTGGATGGGTGGAAGCTTGATAAAACATTGCGTTATTAAAAAAGATTGGAAGGCGGAAATAATCAGCCTATGCAGAAAAAATGACGCGGAAAGAGCTGAAAAATTTTTTAAAGTTTGCAGTTTTTTGAATGCTGAGGGTTTTATTTCAGACTTGGACGATTCAGAAGAAGGACATTATAAGGAGATAACATCCGAAGAAATAACCAAAAGAGTGAAAAAGTTTGTCAATGGAGATTATGACATTCTTTTTACTCACGGAGAAAACGGGGAATATGGGCATATAAGGCATAAAGAGATTCATAATGCTGTAAAAGGACTGCTGAAATCAGGAGAATTAAGAGCAAAAAAAGCTTTTTTCTTTTCTTATGCGAACAAAGGAGGAATTTTAGACATTAACTCCAGTGCAGATAATCTTATAAATCTGGATAAGAACATTTACTCAAGAAAAAAATTTATTATTCAAAAAATATATGGTTTTGACAAAGGAAGTTTTGAAGAAAAATGCAGCGGAAAAAAAGAGGCATTTGAATTATTAAAATGAACAATATAATCTAAAATGAAAGCTCTGATTTTATTCCCATATCCAGTAGAAGCCGACGGGCAGAGTCTGCAGGGATATTATCTTATGAAAGGATTGCAATATCACGGGGTAGATGCAATCCCTTGCCATTTTAATGAAAGCATTCAAAAAGAATTTTACCTGAGGCATTTTAAGCCGGATGTTGCAATAGGCATCGGATTCTGGGGGAATGTTCAGGATATAATTCAGGAGCCGTTTAAATTTGGCGTTACTCCAATTCCTTGGTTTAATGCAGACGGATGGGTTGCAAATTACCAAAATGAATTTAACAGGCTAAAACTAATGTTTACAACAAGTTCCTGGGTGAAGAGCATTTATGAAAGAGACGGCGTAGATGGAAGCAAGATAGTTCCAATGCACATAGGAATTGATACCGAACTGTTCAAGCCAAAGGAAGACATAGAAAAAAGGCTGGCATTAAGAAGAATGCTTGGAGTAAAAGACAGTGAGATTATGATTCTGACAATTGGGGGAGAAGTCACATCAAAAGGCGCGCAGGAAATGTTTAAAGCTTTAGCAGAAATAGACAAGGAATTTAAAGACTGGATTTATGTCTGCAAGTCATGGCCGGGTGAAAATGCCTATGAGTGGAGAAAAAAAGAAGAGCAGCTGCTGGATGATCTTAACCTTAAAAATAAAGTCATTTTTATTGATGACATTTTTACTCCTGAATTTATGGCGGATATTTTAGATGCCTGCGATATTTATGCAGCCCCTTCAAGGATTGAGGGATTTGGAATGATACAAGTTGAGGCAATGGCTTGCGGAAAGCCCGTGATTTCAATAAACGCAGGAGGCCCTGCTGAAACTATTATTCACGGTAAAACAGGATTCTTGGCAAAAGTTGCGGAAGAAATTATCCTGAATGAAGAGTGGGCTTATCCCTCAATGGGTTTTTCCTCAAGGCAGATAGTAAAGTTTGACAAGCCAAAAACATTTGGATACAGGGCAGACATTGAAGATTTAAAAAAATACACTTTAATGCTTTTAACTGACAGAGAATTAAGAGAAAAAATGGGGAAAGAGGCAAGATTGCATGCAGTTCAAAATTTCGATTATAAAGTCACTTCAAAAAAGATGCTTGATGTTATCAGGGAAAAACTGAGGTTATGATCTTATTCGTTGTTTCTTCTCTTTTAGTCGTCTATTCGTCCCCCATATCGTTCTGCCCAGAGATAAGCCAAGCCATCAGGCTTGGGTTCTTGATCGCCCCAAAAATGCCTTTTCTTAAGAGCATTTTTCTGGTGTTAAAATTCACCTGTCCCTATCGGGCTTCTCCTCTTTCAACAGTAGTCAAGAACTTCGCTCGCCTGCAAGTGTTCGGCTCGCTCACCCGCCACCCATCCCCTACCCCTTCCCTCAATGGAAGGGGACGATAGAAAAATATATTTAAACTAGTAACCTAATAAAGAAGCATAGAAAGATTTAAATTCAAACTATTACTAAATCTTCCATGGGCAGTAATTCTCCGGAAGAAGTAAAGATAAGATTCAAGAAAGCGTTTGCAAATCTTCCTGATAAGATTAGAAACGAGGATGTTATCTTAGTTGTAGATAAAAAACCATACACTTGGAATGCTGCATTTTTTGAAATAGAGAATAATACCAATTTAGGAAAGAAAATGCTTAAAAAGCTGGAGGAACTGGAATTAATATGAGCGAGGAAAACAAAGAGGATAAACTAAAAGAGTTGGTTTTGGCAAGAATTGACATAATGCCCCCAAATCTTAAGTTATCTATTGGAGGATTTGGAACATTTACAAAGCAGGAGCTGTCGGAACATGTAAGAAAGGGAGATAAGGCAGGAAAACAGATTGTCCAAATGCAAGTTAATTTTATTAGAGCCCTAACAAGTGGGAAATTAATAGAGACTTTAAATCAAAATGGGTGATATTATTCTTGTAACGAGGTCAAAGTATGACGATGGTACGGAGTATCTATCGTACTATGCTTCTCTGATTCTAAAAGAAGCAGGAGAAAAGGGCATACGAGCAAAAGACTTTGAAGGCAAAGAAGCGAATAAAGATAGCATAATCAAGTTTATTGAGAAGAAAAATCCTAAGCTAGTTTTTATTAATGGGCACGGGGATGAAGATTCTTTATACGGGCATGATAATAAGATGATTTTCTCATCAGACAATGTACTCTTACTGAAGGATAGGATAGTTTATGCAAGAGCATGCAGTGCAGGTGCAAAATTTGGAATGGATGTAGTAAAGAACAACAGCGGGTGTTTCATAGGGTACAAATATCCATTTCAATTTTGGATTGATGAGAGATGGAGCGCTAAGCCCTCAAATGATAATATAGCTAAGCTTTATCTTGAGCCATCCAACAAAATTGTTTCTTTTATCCTGGATGGAAACAGCCCAAGATATGCGGATGAAAAATCAAAAGAAATGATGTTAGAGAACATGAAGAAGATTTTAAAACTAGAAGAGAAGAAAGAGCCCGGAGCAATGGGCATGCTTCAAGTCTTATGGAATAATTTTGATGGGCAGGTTTTGCATGGGGATGGTTCCAGTAGATTCACATAGCAGAAAGGTATACCAACTTCGGCTAAGATAGAACATCTATTTAAACTTTCTTCATCGCATTCATAATATCCTTCAATGCAACTTTTTTTACCGAGACAACAACATCTCCTCCTCCGGAAAAAACAAGAACATCTTTGCCATTCTCGTCAAGCACCATTCCTGTTGGGAATACAACACTCTTGTTTTCAAAAGTCCCTCTTTCATAAGGCATGCCGGGAATCAGAATAGGGCAAGGAGATCTTGCAATTACTTTAGAAGGATTCTTCAAATCCAAAAGCGCGGCCCCGACAGAATAAACATATTTTTGTCCTGCTTCCTCAGTCAGCCCCATCTTTATTTTTTCCCCTTCAAATAAATTCTTAACACTTTCATATTCAGCTACAACATGATAGAGAAGAAGCCAGCCATCCTTCGTCTTTATTGGCGGTGGCCCAGCCCCATTCCTGCTATAATCCCACTCACCTTCTTTTGAGATTGCGACAGATTTAGGCTCGCCCCAAAACTCGAGGTTTTCTGAATAAGAAACCCACATATGCGGAAGTGAGAACTGAAAATTTCCTTCAGGCCTGTCAAAAGCAACATACATATTATTAATCATCTCAGGAAACATCACAACATCCTTGTCCTGCTCTCCAAAAATTATCCCCCTCCTGTACCATTTAAGGCAGTCATTTGAAATAGCATAACTTGTCGAGATATTTTCATCCAAAGAAAGAGTAACATAAGTCATAACGTACAAATCATTTATTTGAGTAATTCTTGGGTCTTCCACTCCCAGCTCGCCGTCCCATTTCAACCCATAAAAGCTTGGCTTGCTGTCTATCGATTTTATTCCAAATCCACTTCTGTCAAGAATAACTCTTCTGAAATGAGATATAAACGTTAATCTTTTTGTGCCGTCTTTAAAAACAAAATCAAGTTCAGATTCTCTCTCAACAGTTTTCTTTTCAAACTTATCCAATTTCATCTTATACTCATTTTCTCCTATCATTCTTGGAGAATAAATATATTTTTTGTCTTCAAACTTAGCAAGCTTTTCCATAACTCTCACGTAAAGAACTATGTTTCCATTAGGAAGCCTTACAGCCCCTGGATTAAATGTTCCTAAAATCTCAAGTCCCGGAAGTGACGGCTTAATCATGTTAGGAGTTATCAGCACCTTCTCTTTTTTTACCTTAATCATTTCCATAAATTTTATTTATTTTTTAAATTCCTTATAATAACACTTTTCCTTTTTTAAATGATTCGTAGGCTAGAACATACATCCCCGCATTCCACGCCTGATTTCCTCCGCCACTTGCCTTTCCAGTTTCTCCATCAATCCACTCGCTGAATTGGCTCATCAAATTCGCTTCAGCCAGTCTTATCAGCTCACGCTCTGCCTCTTTAGTCTTTCCAAGTTTTATCAGCGCAAGAACGTAAAAGCCGCCTATAAAAGTCCAAACCCCCGCGTTTAGATAGTGATACGGAGCTCTTGCCCCGCAATCATTAAAATAATCCTGCCAATCCGGACTTTTCTGCGTTATGGGGGGATATATTGTCTTCATCGGAAAAGGAAAGTTTATCTTATTTTGCTTAATGTGACTAAGAATCTTTTCTGCCCGATTTTTATCAGCCAGCTCAAATACAATTGCAAGCAGATTTCCAAGCGAATCAAACCACTTCCCCTCTTCTTTATATTTTCCATGATTCTTCCACCTCCAAGGCAGATAAAAATCCCCATTCCAGAGTTTTAAATCATCAATTTCATTTACCGCTTTTTTCAGCTTCTCTGCTTTTTCTTTTTCTCCAATTAAGTTTAAAACTTTATAATACAAAGCCTGAGTATTTATTGTATGTCCGTATCTATGGGGAAATGCATCCTGCCAGTCTGTAGTCGGAAGCTGAGCCAAAATTCCTTTTTCTGAAAAGTCTTGATAAGCAAGCCACTTAGCTGCCCTTTCTACATTCCCAGTGTGTTTCCCAAACAGTTCATTTCCAAACCTTTTTCTGTAGACATACTCGCCTATAATAAACCATAAAGTTGAATCAATAGAAAGAAAATCAACCTGTTTCCTGCCATTATGCTCAAGTACAGCATTAGGAACCTGTCCTAACTTGCTTTGATGGTTTGCAAGAGTTATCAAAGAATCTCTGAATGGTTTTTGAAACTTCAAAATAAAACTCCCGCCTAGTGAAGTAATCATGCTGTCTCGCGCCCATATAGCATGATATCCTGGAGAAGCAAAGAAACCCCCAGGAAAAATATTTCTCTCTAAAACGCGAACTGCTTCTTCATAGCATTTATCCAGAATTTCTTTTCCCATCTTTATCTTTCCTCTTTTTCTGATATCTTAAGCAGAATGAAGGTTTTAAATTTATTGATGAAGCAAACTTCCTGCTTCTTTGTCTATTATCACAACGAGATTTTTGTGCCCCTTTAAAAAACTCACAGGCCATTTTTCATCTTCTTTTCCTTCAATCAAACGTTTTATTGCTTCTGCCTTGCTTCTTCCAGAAGCCAAAAGAATTATTTTTTTAGCATTCATTATTGTTGCAATCCCCATAGTTAAGGCTTTTTTGCTTTTTGTTTTATTTATCTTTATTGTGCTTTTGCTTAGGTTTACAAGTCTAGTTTTGGACGATTTTAATGAGCCAGGCTCATTAAACGCAATATGTCCGTTTACGCCAAGCCCAAGGATTTGTAAGTCAATCGGATTTTTTTTAATTTTTTCTTCATAATTTTCGCACTCTTTTTTAGGATTTTTTGCCTCTCCGTTTAAAAGATGAATATTTTCTGGATTTATATTAATCTTGTCAAATAGATTTTTATGCATAAAATAATAAAAACTATTTCTGTCTTTTCTCTTAATAGGATAATATTCATCAAGATTAAATGTTTTAACCTTCGAAAAATCTAATTTTGATTTTGCCAAATGAGAATACAAGCCTAATACGGTTTTTCCAGTTGCAAATCCAACCACAGAATTTGGCTTGTTTTTTATCTGTTTTATAATAATCTCCGCTGCCTTCTCGGACATTTCATCATAATCTTTTGTTATTGCAACTTTCATGTTCTTTGTTCTAAAGCCACCAAGCCCGGAAGCGCTTCACCCGCAGCATAACTGAGAAGCGCGCCCCCTGAAAGAGAAATATGGGAGAATCTTGATATTGGAATTTTAGATTTTGCAATTGCATCGCTTAAATGCCCCCCGCCAATTAATGAAAATAATTCTCCCTTTGATGTCTGTGAGGCAATTGTTTTCAAGACTTCAAAAGTTCCTTTTGCAAATTGTTTTTTTCCAGCAAAACCAACAGGCCCCTTCATATAAACTGATTTAGCTCTTCTTATTTCTTCTTGATATTTTTTGATTGTTTTTTCGCCAATATCATAAATTACATAATTTGTCGGAAATTGTTCTAAGTTTAATTCAACTCTTTTGCCAGAAACTTCAACTGCATAGTCTTCTGGCGTAATTATGTTCTTATTTTTTATTTTTTTTATTTTGCTCAATACTAATGAATAATCTTTAGCCATTTTCTTGTTAACTTGTTCATTATTCCCGCCAAAATTTATCCCTTTAGCTTCAAGGCACATCTGCCCAAATATTCCTCCAGCCAAGATTTTATTTTTATTTTTCAGCAATTTTAAATTATCTCCGGGTTTTGCTCCTCCGAGAATATATAGGCAGTTTTTAATTGAAATCTTCTTCAATGCCGTAACCTCTTTTTCAAGAAGCAAGCCTGCGCAGGCGGGCCTATATTTAGGAAATGAAACTATAGAAGTATGCTCTCTATGGCAAACAGAAAAAGCATCATTTACATAAATATCAATTAAAGGCAAAAAGAATTTTAAGATTTTATTTTGTTTGTTTTTTGGATTGAATTCATCTTTTTCAAATCTAATGTTTTCAAGTAGAATTGCCTGTCCTGGCTTTAACTCTTGAATGGCCTTTTCTGCCTGTTTTCCAATCAAATCAGGAATAAATTTTATCTTTGAGTATTTATCTAAAAGTTTTGAATGTTCTTTTAGACTGGTAAAATCATCTTTTCCAGGATTGCCCTGATGCGCAATAACAATAACCCTTGCGCCTTTTTTCTGCAAAAACTTTATTGTTTCACTGGCGGGTTTTATTCTTTCGCTTTCAATGACTTTTCCATTAATAACATCAGAATTCAAATCGCTTCTTAACAAAACCGTTTTATTCTTGAAATTGATATCAGAAATTGTTTTCATTTTAGTAGTTATTTCACTAACCTTCTCATTTCCCAATTAGCTTTATCATGTCCGCTAATTTGCATGAATATCCGTACTCATTATCATACCATGAGAGAACCTTTACAAGACTGCCTATCGCTTGAGTTGATAAACCGTCAACAACAGATGAGTTTGAATTTCCAACAACATCGCTTGAGACAATTGCATCTTCTGTATACTGCAGAATCCCCTTGAGACTTCCCTCTGCTGCTTTTTTCATTGCCCTGTTCACTTCTTCTGCTGAAACTTTCTTCTCAACCTCTGCAACAAAGTCAACTATCGAGCCGCAGGCAACAGGAACTCTTAATGCCAAACCATCCATCTTGCCCTTCAGCTCCGGGATAACGTCTGCAACAGATGTTGTCGCTCCTGAAGATGTCGGGATAATGTTTATCGCGGCAGCCCTGCCTCTTCTTAATTTTTTATGGGGAACGTCAAGTATTTCCTGATCATTAGTGTATGCATGTGCTGTTGTCATAAACGCCTTTTTTATTTTAAAATTATCATTCAAAACTTTTGCAACAGGGGCAAGGCAGTTTGTTGTGCAAGACGCCATGGATATAATTTTATGTTCTTTCTTCAGCTTATCCTGGTTTACTCCAGGAACAATTGTTACATCCGGATTTTTTCCAGGCGCGGAAATCAGCACTTTTTTTGCGCCCGCTTTCAGGTGCTTGCTGGCTCCCTCTCTGTCGGTAAAAAACCCGGTTGACTCAATAACAATATCAACATTAAGTTTTTTCCATGGCAGGTTTATAGGGTCTTTTTCAGAAAAGACCCGTATCTTTTTTCTGTCCACAATTAAAAAATCCTTTCCCGACTCAACTTTTTTCTCATAATTGCCATAAACCGAATCATATTTAAGAAGATATGCAAGAACATCCGGGCTTGTCAAATCATTTATTGCGACTATGTCCATGCCTCTTTCGAGGGCTATCTTAAAAAAAGCTCTTCCTATTCTTCCAAACCCATTAACAGCTATTTTCACCATCTTTTTTGTCCTTTGAAAAAGAGGCAGAAAAAATCAAAGATTTTTTCACCATCTTTTGTGTCTTCAGTCTCTACGAATTTCTTATTTATAAGACTTTTGCTTTTTCATAGTTCGCTCTTTTGATTAGAAGATAAATGTGAAGGGTAATTCTTACCAAGTAAGAAAATTAAGATAATAACTCTAATTTTTCTTACCAAGTAATAAAAACATTTATAAACCTCCTTTATTTTATTACCAAGTAATAAAATGGAGATATCCAGCCAGAAAAAAGAAGTTTTAGAGAAAACAGCAAAAGAATACTTTCTTTCAGCTGAAGAAGAACTTGCAAAAGAAAGATATAACTCATCAGTTGTGCTTTTTTTTAAAGCCCTTGTTGCAATGACGGACTTATACATTTTGCAGGAAACTGGAAACACTCCTTCTTCTCACAATGAACGATTTAGAACAGCTCAGGAAAAGTTTCCAGAGGTTTACAATCTTCTAGACAAAGACTTTCCATTATGTCAGAAATGCTCACGGATATTCGCATTTCTGATCATCCAGAAGTCCCGCACAAACACTCAAGGACTTCTTGATATCAAAACAGTTATGTTCAATTAATGTCTAAGGAATTAGCAGAGGTAATAAAAGATGACGCAAAAATTATGGCAGGAAAAACCAAAATTAAATTATAGCAAAGATGTTTTTGACATTGTGCAGTTTGGCTCTTCTATACTTGAAGATTCCAAGCCAAATGACCTAGACATAGCCATAATATTCAACAAAATTCTAGTTAAAGAGCAGTTAAACCAGGCGCAGGAAATAAAGAAACAGCTTCAAAAATATTCAGATTTGCCAATTCATGTTTCTTCATTTGACTTATACAGTTTTTTTGATTCAGGTAATTTTGCAAGAGATTCTATTCTTTTTTATGGCAGGAGCTTAGTTTCCGGAAAGTATTTCTCAGAAAAATTCAACCTTTTTCCTAAGATGCAAGTCTCTTACTCATTAAAAAACCTGAAGAAAAAAGATAAAATAAGGTTTAATTACATGCTCAATGGAAAAAAAGGCAAGTATGGTTTACTGAGGCAGTATGGCGGAAAGATAATCTCTCCAGGAATAATTGAAATAATGCCCGAATGTGAAAAGATTTTTATCAACTCTATAAAAAACATAACCGATAAATTCACTTTGAAGAAAACCTTTTCTTTGTAAAAATAATTTTCACTCTTGCTCTTTTTCAATTCTAGGTTTTAACTCACTGTATAAACCACTACGCACAATTCCTTGATTATCATCATGAAGTCTTTTCCATTCTATAACATATCCTGCCTGCTGATTTCTTGGATAATCCCAATTTTTGTTTCCTTCTCTCTCGCCAACATAAACATCTTCACAACTCTCTCCATGAGGAGAGACAGATGAAACACTAAAGAAATATTTATATCCAGGGTTATAATAGGTGTAAGTTTCTGTCTCCATTCTAAGTTCGAGGTCTCCATCAGCATCAATCCCTAATCTCGGGACAGTTCTTATTCCAGTATGCGCAAACTGCGTTCCCACTGATTTATGCCCAGAAACATAAGAAAATCTTTGTTTGTGCAGTTCATCATAATAAGAATCCAACTTGCTAAGCGATTCATCTCCTTTTTTTATTTCAGCAATTGTTCTTCTCTGCCCTTCTAATATTTCAGAGTATCCCTTTACATTAACCTTTCCGTCATGCTTTCCAGGCCGATACCAAACCAATACACCATTCATCTCTCCAACAGGAAGATAAGCTCTTATTGCCTCATCATACATATTCTGCGCTGCATCTTTCACTCTTTTTGTTCTTCCATTAAGTATCATGTGTTCTAATTTCGGCTTATGCTTCAGTAAGTTTGCTCCCATACTATTGAAAAGAGATGGTGAAAGCTCTCTCAACTGACTCTCAAATTCAGCATTAAGAACCGGAACCAAATCAAAAAGCTCTTTTGGCAATAAGCTCAATCTTTCATCTTTTTCAAGCATTTTTTCATGATAATACGGGCTTTTCAGTCTTGCAACTAAAAATAATTCATTATTCCACACCTCATTTCTTATACTCTTTTTTCCCTCACAGAATTTTATTACTTTTGTCATGTCATTAATTTCTCGTGCAGTTATGTCTATCAGGGTATCTTTTCCATTTCCTGAAAAACCTGAATCAAGTTTTTCCCTCACTCTGTTATAATTTCCCCTTTCAAACTCCTCCTGCCTTTCTTTCATCTCTGCTCTCAAATTTCCAGCAATATCCCTTGATTGTTCAATCTCACTAATCTGAGAGGTTCTCTCTTCATCAGTTAAAAGGTACAGGCTTCTTTCATAGACTTTTTGAGTCTCCTTCACTTTTCCTTCAAGTTTTCCAATTTCTGCAGAAGTTGCATGTAAAATATTTCTCGCAGAACCCCTTTGATAAATTGTTCTCGCTGTAGGAAATAATACTGATGTTGCCAAAATCAATGCAATGGGAATTCCCGCCCTGCAAACCGCTTTTGGAACATTTGATAATCTATTTTTAATTCTTTCTAAAAATCCATGCTTTTTTGGTGACTCTCCTTCTCTTCCTATTGGAGCATACCGTGCTGGAATGTCACTTTCTCTGTTATTTTTGTCCATCTTAATCCTATCAGAACTCTTTTCGCCTTAGGCAAAAATACATCTTTATTCTCCTTTTAAACTTTTCTAGAATTAAGAATAAAAATGCGGGAGGTAGGATTCGAACCTACGAAGGCACTAAGCCACAGGATTTCTTCCCTTGGAAGGGTCTTAAGTTTGGCATCCCAAAATTATCTTCTGGAACCTGCCCGTTTGACCACTCCGGAACCCCCGCGTACAAATCACAAATATCACGAATTTAAAAAGCTTTATATATCCCAAATCTGCCTCATTATATGAGATCAGAAAGAAAAGAGGGATGGTTTAGAATTATCGCCTTGATTGTTTCAGGAATTATTTTGGGCATATGGAGTGCGCTAATTAAGATTCTCGCGATAGTAAACTGGTTCATAGTCATCTTTTCTGGAAAGAGAAATAAGGGAATTGCAGAATTTTCAGAATACTGGAATACTGAATTTTACAGGTTCATGAAATACATTACATTTGTAAGCAATGAAAGGCCATTCCCATTCACGCCAATGGCAAAAAGAATAAGCAAGTTCAGCTAAAAATTAATTCTAAAGCCACTAGGGGGACTCAAACCCCCGACCCTCGCTTTTTTCATACACCTTTAGGGTGTTGCATGGTTTTGCCATATTTGCTGCAAGATTTTCTAAATCTTGTCTACGAAAGCGATGCTCTATCGGCTGAGCTATAGTGGCTTAACAAACACAAAGAAATCACTTTTTTATATCTTTATCTTTTCCCTCTTTCTGACAGCTTGAGCAAATATACACTTTCTCATTCTTGTCATTCTTTTTCCTTTTAACAATAGTTCCTAAAAACTTTCCAAGTTCATCAATTTCTATCTTCTCCCCGCAACTCTCGCATCTTTCGCTCATTTGAATTAATACTGAATCAAAGGTTATCTTTGATCCCTATATTACTTTAAAATAACAATAAAACTTTATAAACTCTCCTAAAATAATTTTAAGGCTATAGTACTTTAATAAAGTTTAAAAATACTGAAAATTAAAAAGTAATAAAAAGAGGAAAATACAAATCACTCATGAAGCTAAATCAGTGGGAAAATACGAGAGAAAACCGGAGGTTGTCTATCAAATGGGAAGTTGCATAGACTTAAGAAAATATCAGAATCCCAGCAATATCGAAGATGCGTTTGCCCAGTTAGTTTCAGGGGGAAAGATGGGATACAAA
>Ga0315276_10000801_pt1 | contig 27562 bp, 38 predicted proteins | sample YL17G05_0_MG_FD_204542 | JGI IMG/M metagenome (GOLD analysis project Ga0315276, IMG submission 204542) | Sediment microbial communities from Yellowstone Lake, YNP, Wyoming, USA - YL17G05_0 | ecosystem: Environmental > Aquatic > Freshwater > Lake > Sediment | place: USA: Wyoming | collected... | reverse complement strand
CACGTCTTCATATGTCTTTAATGATTTTCGTATCTTGTCCCGCTCGATCGGTATGTAGCCCTGGATCCTCATATACGTTCCGAAGATAGGTACATCAAAAAGCTCTTTTTTGGCTACAAACAGATATTGGCCGGGAATGGCCATGAAAATAACGGGCCAATCCAGATCGCTTTGATGATTGGCCATATATACAACGGTTTCATTCTCAGGCAAGTTCTCCCGGCCCCTGATCTCTAACTTTACGCCTCCCAGCTTCATGAGTGTCCAGGCCCAGAAATACTCGCTCTTCCTGTACATGGTCCTGTTGCCGGGCCAGACCACAGAATCAAAAATAATGCCCAGGAGCACTATTATGATCCAATCTGTCCACCATAGTATTGAATGCAGAACCTTGATCGATCTTTTCAGCATGCTTCCACCCGGCTCTTATTCATAAGATCCACGACCAAACCTCTAAGCTCATTGCCCAGGTCCAAGGAAGTCCTTTTATCTATATCGCCATAATGCTTTTCGAAATAGACCGGCTTGCCGACGATCACTCTGACTTCCGCGGGCCGCAGCTTCCAGTCGCCTTTGGGTAAGACGCCGAAAGTCCCGTCGATCGATATCGGGATCACCGGCTTTCTGCTGCGCTGTATGATGATCGAGGCGCCTCTGCCGAATTCACCGATGCTCCCGTCTTTAGTCAGCTTTCCTTCCGGGAAAATAACGAACGATTCATTCTTTTCAAGCAGGTCTATTATCATATGGATCGTCTTGATGGACCCTTTCCTGTCTTTGCGGTCCAGAGATATGAAACCGGCCCGCGAGATATGGTAGCCTATGAGCGGGACCTTGAAGAGATCTCTCATTATAACAAATCTGAAGGGATACGGCAGATATTTCAGCAGAATAAATATATCGAGATAGCTTTGATGGTTCGGCGTAAAGATGACATTTGTGTCAGACGGAATGTTTTCCAGCCCGGATACTTTTACTTTCATAAGTAAAGCGTCGAACAGCAGAGAACCCCACAGCCTTGCCCCTTTCTGGTAAAACCTGTTCTTATCGTCTTTATTTTTTATGAACAGGGCCGTAACGTAGGAAACCGTATGTATGATCGCGCTGTAAAAAAATATCAGAAAAAAGAAGACGGCGCTGTGGAGATACCTGAGGATCCCGGTCAATTCACTTCCTCTCTCTTCTTTATCCCCATCCGGCACACGATACGGTCGGAGCACAGGTGAACGCCCACATATAACACGGCTGTGACGAGCGCTTCCGGGACCGGGGGGATATAGACGATAGAGCTCAAGAGCATGGCTCCCATTATCCAGTCGAGCTGATCCCATGGGAACCATGGTCTGCCGGACGGTTTATCGAGCCTTCTTTTTATAAAACTTTTTACCAGATCTCCGCAAAGAGCGCCGGAGCCCATAAGAAAGCCGAATAGGACAAAATTGACTTCCCGGTAATCAACCAGGGTGTTCCGTTTAAAAAAATCCGTGTTGTAAAACAAGGCGGCCTGGATTCCGGCTACAGCTACTCCTGTTACCGCACCTATGAGAAATCCTCTCCATGTCTTATTTTTCCCAAATACCTCTTTCCCGCGCCATGTAGCGCCGCGATCGATCGGGGTGGCAAGCTTTGCCAGGCCGCTTCTGATCATCTGCGGCAGCCATAATCGGTTGCCACAGGACGCGACATGGTTACCAAGAGCGGCCGGGAGCAAATACCAGAGGCATGAAAATATAAATTTCATCATTGCGCTCTGCTCTGATCTTTGCGGACATAGAGTATCCGCTGCAGCACCGTAAGGTTGGAAAGGATAGCGATCAGTAAGAGCCCCCAGAAGACCTGTCCTATGCAGAAACTGCCGCCAAGAACGATTATCCTCACTGTCCGGGGCATGAGTCCGACTTCGCATTTCAGGCCGAGCGATTCTGCTTTGGCCCGCGTATAGCTTACGGCAGAAGAGCCGATCATCGCGACCGCGGTTAATATAACGTAACTCATTTCGCCGGATATAAAAAAGCGCACTAAGATCCCCAGATAAATGACAGAATCCGAATAGCGGTCGATAACTGAATCAAGAAAACTACCGAAGACCGAGACCTTGCCGGTGATGCGGGCTACGCTTCCGTCGAGGGCGTCAAAAAAACCGGCGACCCAAATCAGGATGCCGGCCATTAAATAACTTATGCGCCCGGCAGCGATAAAATACGCGACGGTACAGTTAACCACTAGTCCTAAAAGCGTCACCTGATCCGGCGTGATCTTTGTCCTGGCCAGAATGCCACCGGGATACTTTGCTATAGATCTGATAAATTTCCCTAACGGATCGGCCATGGACGATTATGCTCTCTTCCTTTTTCTATTCCTGTGCTTATTTCCATAGGTTAAGATAAAATCTTCCACCATCTTTCTAGCCGTCCCATCATCGTATTGCACAGGCGGTGATTTTTTTAAATACGCGCTTGGCCCTAAAAGCGCGCCTGATATCCCGTTATCAAGCGCTATTTTAGCACAGCGGATCGCGTCTATTACAACGCCGGCGGAATTAGGAGAGTCCTCCACCGAAAGCCGGCATTCCAGGCTCATCGGGATATCGCCAAAATGCATGCTTTCGATACGCAAAAAACATATCTTATTGTCTTTTTGCCAGGGCACATAATCGCTCGGCCCGATATGGACATTGTCCTTATGTATGCTCATGCCCCTATTTTGTATCTGAGAAACAACGGCGTTAGTTTTTGATATCTTCTTCGATATAAGGCGCTCTTCCTCTTTCATATTGAGAAAGTCCGTGTTTCCGCCCGTATTGAGCTGATATGTATGGACTATCGGCATTCCTCTGTCTAGGAATAGATTTGTCAGCACCCTGTGTAATATCGTGGCACCCATCTGTGATTTTATGTCGTCGCCGATGACCGGCAGCCCTTTCTCCTTAAAGCGGTTCTGCCAGTACTCTTCGCGGGCGATAAAGACCGGCACGCAGTTGATAAAAGCGCATCCGGCATTTAACACCTGTTCTACATACCATTTGGTGGCTTCCTCCGAACCGACAGGCAGATAGTTAATGACTACATCCGTCTTTGTCTTCTTTAATATGCCGCATACGTCATCGGTCTTGCCGGGGGCTTTTGTGATGACCCTTGACAGGTATTTGCCCAGGCTGTCGTGAGTCATGCCGCGGTGGACCTTTACGCCCAGGCGCGGGACTTTAGCGAAGACTTTTGTGTTATTGGGCTTCGCATAAATAGCTTCGCTCAAATCTTTCCCGACCTTATTCTTATCGATGTCAAACGCGGCCGAAAACTCTATGTCTCTTATATGGTACCCTCCCAGATCGACATGCATCAATCCGGGAATAGAATCCTTGCCCTTCGCATTTTTATAATACTCTACGCCCTGGACCAGCGAAGAGGCGCAGTTACCCACTCCGATGATAGCGACTTTGATCTTACCCATGGATCGATACTCCTTTTTCAAGTTATGAATAAATGGTGGAGAGCATGGAGTCAAATAAGCACAGATCCGTAGCTCTTCGTCGGTAAATAGGTTACAACTTAACTCGTTTTATGTCAAGGGATTAGCGAGTCCGGATGTTAGCCGATGTTATCCGATAGTAGCCGATGTTGAGACATTAGGTGGGCACAGGATGGGCACCAGGAAATATTATTTATACCGATCTTCTGCCATTAAAGAAAAGAATAGATATAAAGAGCATTTATTACCGCCAGGCTTGCGAACCATATCCTATGCCATGGCCTTACTGTAATCACAGTAAGGATATAAGGAATTAAAAATACGGTGTCAAAAATAGAATAACGGGTAAAAAATACTGTCCCGACAATAAGCCACGAGAGGACTGAAGAGATCGACATAAGGTTTAAAAGATAGATTGCGGGATCAACTTTGCCAAACGCCAATGCGGCCCTTGCTAATATCAAAAAACCGCACAAGAAGAATGGTAGGCAAATGATTTTTTGCAGAAAATAGCTTATGTGAAACAACGCGAAGATATTGGATATTACGCCCGGATAGCGAATATCAAAGATAGGAGCAAAACATAAATATAATAATATCCCGCTAAGAAGCACAAAAACGTTATATTTAAAATAACATACCTGGCTAATCAGCGGAGCAAAAAAGATACCAAGATATACCAACGAAACAATGACCGTGCCGGGATAAAGACCTAAAGGGAACACCTTTTGCATCACAGGTGATGCCATGCCTTTCCAAATAAAAAAACAATAAAAAAGCGGAATAAATGAAGCAGTGTAAATAAAAAGCAGGTTCTTCCTGAATTCAAATGTTTTTGTAAAATATAAAAATATAAGGGCCGGCACGACGAATGCGAAAGTGTTCTGCCGCGTAAGTAACAGGCATGCCAGCAAAAGGGTGCTTATTAAAATGTGCGGGATATCGCCGTTTTTCATAAAACCGAAAAGGCTTATCAGAAAACCGAAAAGCAAAAAAAGCGCGATAGGTTCCGACATAACGATGAAAGAGATCGTCAGGAGATTTGGCAGAGCAATATACATTAAAAATGAATCAAGTTTATTGACTTTAAGCGAGGATGTTAAGATAAGCCAGAATATTACAGATAAAATGGTCAATCCGAAAAAATACGATCTCAGCATCGTCATATCGTGCCTTGAAACCTTATCAAAAACATTAAGGCACACATATAAAAATGGCCTTGAGATTTTTATTATCTTTGCCGAACCATGGGCAGCGTTAAAATTTTTGAGGCTATCCAGAGCGTGTTTTTCATCAAGCAATAGTTTATCGACCGGCAAATTAAATATGATAAGCAGGCCGACTATTATCAATGAAGCGATTATTAGATATAACGTGAAATTATGCGACGTGTTATGCATCATGGCTTTTTATATGGTTTATGTAATAGGGGTGGCTCTCCAGATTCCGGGTAATGCCTATATAGTAGCGCGCGGGATCGTTTTTATTGCTCGCTATTTGTGCGGTAAGTTTTCCGAAATCTCAAGAGCAAGCCTTATTTGTTGCCTGCCGCCTGGTTGACTACGCCCACCGTATTTGTAGCAGCGCCAAGAGTAGCCTCTCCTGCCTTTTGAGTGGCTTCTCCGGTAGTTTCGACTGTATCTGATACAATCTTGCCTGGGTTTGCGTTTGAAACTGTTTTCTTTACGCCTGAAGCGGTAGCCTTTACGGCTGATGATAGCACATCAAATATGCTTTCTGCGTAGCTTACAGAAGCTACTGCTGCGACAATCAGTATCGCTATAACGGCTATCTTTTTCATTTCTCGCTCCTGTTTTTTACTTTGTAGCGTTCGACTCCGGTTCTTCGACGATCTGGTAACCTTGAGGCGTGGTTAAGTAAGTAACGTCATCGCAACTATAATATACCTTATCACCGATGGTAAACGTTTCGCATCCCTGAGGTATGGTCGGGATAACGGCCCCGATGGGCGGCGAAACGACTACGTACTCCTTATCTCTCTTCGTATAATATGCGCCGTCCCAATAATAATAATCCACCCCGCCATGCCTGAACGAGGTATGGCCCTCCGGTAAGTGATAATATTTTACACCATGATGATAATAATTGCCCCCATGGTGATGCCATTCATGATGTTCGCCATGATGTCCTTCGTGCCTTTCGCCGTGATGCCCCTCATGATGTTCGCCGTGATGTCCTTCGTGGTGTTCACCATGGTGCCCTTCGTGCCTTTCGCCGTGATGCCCCTCATGATGTTCGCCGTGATGTCCTCCGTGGCTTTCATGGCCCCCGCCATGTCCACCGCCATGTCCACCACCATGCCCGCCTCCCCCTTTGGCATACAACAGTCTCGATGGCAGTGAAACCGCCAGGACCACGAAAATAATAAGCGATAACTTTATGATCGTAATTTTTTGCGTCATCACCGGCCTCCATATAAATTGGCGGAGAGATAGGGAGTCGAGTAAGCATGAATCCGCAACTCTCCGTCGGATAATAGCTTACAACTTTACTACTTATTTGTCAATGGCTTACACCATTCCATTAGTTCTATTAGTTCTGTACAGTAGTGTAGAGTTTCGCTTTCCGTGGGCACCGTTTGGGCACCGGATTGGCACAAACTTTCCGTTCTATGGAGCGTCTCCAACCAACGGCAGAACAGATTCGACCTTAAAAAATACGATGAAACTGCCTTTCAGATACCTCTGGCCGCAGTATGGGCCAGGATATGTGGCCTTGCACGTATTTTCGATAAGCCCCTGGTCGTCAGACTCTTTTTCCTTTTTCAGATAGACCCTCTTGCCTTGATAGCCAAACCAGCCCTCCTTAAAAAGGTATACCGCATACGGATTTTTTCTTATATTCGCGTGGCTCAGCTTATCGCCCATAATGAATGCAACATGCGTATCGTCGATCACATGCGGGCTGGCATATGGCGCGGCATTGACCTTCCCATTTTCATCGGCAGTGCTCAGAACGCCGAATCCTCTTTTCTTTTTAAAATATTCTTTTAAATCCATGTCAAACGCCTCCTTCATTTTCAACCAGATTTGGCTCAACTGTCTTACGCAGATCTTCCCAGAACTTCTTCCTGTTTTCCGAATCCGCCGGCGACAAGGCCGGAAATTCCAGAAACGGTACTTTTATATTTTCTTTGGCGAGTTCCTCCGACAGTATTTCAGCCATTATGCCCGCGAGAGCGGGATCAGAGACATCAGGCTTATCGACAGGGTTAGGGGATTCGGTCTGATACCTGTTTACCTTATGCTTTCCCCAGTGGATACCGCACGTTGGACTATTCTCGAGCCCAAGGAAACAAGTAAGACGATAATTATTCTTTATGAACTCCTTTACCATCAGCATAGGACCTTTTAGTAATTTCTTGCAATGGTCCCTAAAGAATGTATTGTCATATTGTTGCCTTCCCTGAGGATTCCGCATTAAACCCATGGCGCTTGTCTCAGGGCAGAGATACTGGATGATGCCGACATGTCTCTCCATAAGATAATTCATCAGCTCCTGAGATAGCGGAAAGTTCTGTCCCAGGATATGGACCCTGCAATAAGGATTTACAAGGCATTGCGCTATCAATATTATCTTTTTATCTTTCTTGCTCATCGTCTCCCTCCAGATCTATAAATTTCTATAGCCTTATATTATCCTGCTGTCGTAAGCCCAGTGTAATACGGCTTGCCGCTGTTTTGGCCTGCACTTCAGTTCTCCTGCCCTGCAATGCTTATGTATCTGTGAGATATGCCGGCGCATCGCCCTCCATCTGGCTATCTGGCGTCTGTCTTCTTCCGGTAAGCGCCGCCCCATAAAATAGCGGCAATACCATTGAAACCATCCTCGCGGGTCATCGGGATGGATCCAACCCTTCTCCCGCCAGTATGATAATGGCTTACTGGCGTTCACTCCGAAATAATTCAGCTTCGGGTCGTGCTTTTCAGGACAAAGCCTTGCCTTTTTAAACCAGTCCGCGGGAAACTCTTTACAGCAATCGGTCATGTATTTACCGCCGAATACTCCCAGCCTGAGCATCTGTTTCGGGGTGAGCTCCGGCTTAAATTCGGGATCAAAGTTTTTTCCTACGGGCTCCGTTCTGAAATATCGGAATTTTTTTTGCATGGTATCATTTACAGTCACTAGATTTTTTTTCATTTCATTACATCATTTTTAGGAATTGGACAAAATAAAAAAGGATAGTAGCCGTCTACTATCCTTCGGGTGATTATTTGGGCGCTAATTGGGCACCGGAACGTATCAATATTTTTCTCCTGGCGTAACTCGCTGCAATATAATAAGTTACAACTCGATAAAATAGTGGCGGAGAGATAGGGATTCGAACCCTAGGACAGCCTTTCAGCCGTCACACGCTCTCCAAGCGTGCGCATTCAACCGCTCTGCCATCTCTCCGCTCAAACCTTACCAATATTTTTTCAGCGCCGACAACAGCTTTTCATTCAACACAAAATTCTGCGTATTCCAGGAAGAGGTGATCTTATCCCTCTCCTTAGTCCAGTGAGAGCTCAGTGTCTCCAGCCCGGAAATAGGCCCCTGCCGGTTCACCCACGGCGGGTTCTTCACATACCTGTATATGCCGTCGGGATATGTGTAATTTGCTATCGTCTTATATGTCCAATATGTCCAGTGAAGCCCGTTCTTATCGAAGATATCGAGCACGTCCTTGACCCATTCGATCTCGCCGTAAAGGCCGTCGCGCGCGTTGACGCCGAACTCTCCGACGTACAGAGGCGCTTTCACTATATCCATGAAGAGTCGGTACGGCTTGGCCAGGAGTTCGAGCTTGCCCTTGTCCCATGACAGCCCCTGGGCCTTGCCCGGATACCGCAGGTCCCGCTCAAAATTGAACGTGAAGTCGGTCGGCGGATAGGCGTGGATGCTGTAGACGGTGTTATTATCAAACGGCTTCCCGAGGAAATCGATCCGCTGTGCCCATAGATTGCCCTCCAGGAATAGTATGTGCTTGTCTCCGGCGTCCCTTATCTCCTTTGCCGCCTTCGCGTATAGGTCGCGCACCATCCATTCGTCCTGCAGAGGCACGACCGGCTCGTTCAGGATATCGTAACCGGCGACGGCGGACACATCCTTATAATGGCTCGCGAGAAAATACCAGAGCCTCAGGTAGCGGTCCTTATTGAATTCGTTGTTGAATAGCTCAGCCTTTCCGGCGCAGTCCGAATGCCAATCCTGGTTCTGCGCGCCGGGAGCGGCGTGCATGTCGAGAATGCAGTATATGGAATGCTTCTCGCACCATCTCACAACATTGTCGAGGATCTCTAGGCCTTCCACATTCAAGCTGAAGGGCCTGTTCTCATACTCTATCAGGCGGTAATTAAACGGTATCCTTACGCAGTTTGCGCCCCAACCCTTTATCGTCCTTATATCCTCTTCGGTGACGAACGCGCCCCTGAAGGAACGGGTGAAATCTTTCAGTGCCTCCTCGCCGAGCGCTTTCTCAAATTCGGCCTTGAACATCCTCTCGGCGATATTCCGGCCGCCGAACATGTAGCCTTCCATCATGAGCCAGCCGCCGATAGCGACGCCCCTCAGAAGGACGGGCTTCCCCGCCTCATCGACGATATTCGTGCCGGATACTTTCAGGAACGGCAGTTTCTTAGGCATCGGTGGATTCCTTTTTCAGGGCCGGAGAGCATCCTGTCATTTAGATACGCCCCTTAGGTCCTTCGTGAGGAAGTAACTCAATATGGTCCGGATAACCACTATCGCGCCCAGCATGCCGAGCGATTCCCAGGTAGGCGTGATGATCGTCTTCACGATATCGCCGGCGATGAAGAGCTCCAGCCCCAGGACAAGATAGCTTCCCAGGTTTATCCTTATGGCTTCGTTAAGCTTTATGCGGTCCCCTCCCGCGAAGATCTCCTTTTTCAGGAAATCAATGATAGCGATCAGCACACCAAAGAGGATTATCAACGCTCCTATGATGTTGAGCGCAAAACTGATAGCGTTTACGATATCGTGAAATGCGGCCATCTATCTCCTCCCTTTCTTCCTGCGTAGGATGCTCGCGGCATGGAGCGCCCACCCGCCAGCGAACGTGACGACCACGAACCAGGCCCTGTTAAATACGTCATCGAACGTGAGCTCCGCAGCATCCTTTTTGATAAAACGGCTTATTTCTTTCAGCCCCCACGGATACGCGTCGAGAAGAGCTTTGGACGCGTTTCTGGGCGCCGTATAATATATGAACGAAAAGACGTTGCCGTATATGGTCGCTACCTTCTCTATGACGGTCGCAGGGCTGTCGATATTTATATCGAGGAGGAATATCGCCGTCATCACCCAGATCATCGCAAGGCCGATTGCGAGCGCGGTCATCACATTGAGGATCCATTTGAGCCGGCCCGCATTGCGTATGAATATCCGCGCGAAGAAGGCGGCGAAGATGATATTCGCCAGGACCAGGGCGAGCGTCCGCAGCGACGCAAGCGCCGCCAGCAGCTTATCCCATGTCGCGGAAAGAGAGCCCGGCTCTATTATGTTGTCCATCGCCGGCAGCGGGAACCCGAACGTCTCCCCGCATCCACGGATGAACGGTGTGACGCTCAGCAGCAGGAACAGGAACAGGATCTTCTTCTTCAGATAGCGGCCCTTTCCCTCACCATATAAGAGACTGCATGCCAACCGCGCAGGTTAAACGTGCTTAGAGCTCGAACTTCTTCGTCTCTTCCTTCTTGCTCTTTGAGAACCTGTTCTTCGTGCTCTCGAGAGTCTGCTGGAGGGCGGAGAATATCTTCTCCACCTCTTCAGGCGTATACTCATAGCCGGAAGACGAGAGGTTGCCTATCAGCTCTATCTTCTTCAGCGCATTCGTTACTCTCGGAGTAGCCAGCCTTTTGAATTTATCGTGTTTGCTTTCGCCTTCTACCACTTTGCTTTCGCCCTCTGCCATGCCCTACCTCCTTCTTTTAACTTGTGTGCTGCCGGTGCCATCCCACGTGGGGACGCCCTGCAATCGTAGGGTGTCCCTGCCCGACTGATGTAGCCTCTATCGATCAGGCGGGCCTTTCTGGGATGGCCCATTATCAAACGGAAGGAGATGGCTGGTTCTCCTGTGAATTTGAGTTGCCGCTGCCTATACCAACCACTCCGGCTGCGGTTTTCGCTCCGGATTTGACTTTTTCGGCGGCGTTACCGGCCGTGGATTTGACTTTTCCGGCGGCCTTGCCCACGACTGACTTTAATCCTGCGTAACTCGCGCAGGGCAGGGCAAGTAAGCATACTATTACGCTTACCATTACTTTTCTAAACGCAGTCTCTCCTTCGGCGCATTGGCCACTTGTCGCCGATTATATAGTTTCGATAGTTTGCAACTTTAATTAATTACCCAATCCCTTTATTTTTTTACCAAGCTTCTTGGTCCCTTTTCCGATTGCTTTACCGCCACTGTCAATACCTTTTCCGACTGACGAAATACCGCCTCCCACCGGGCTGGAGACGTGTGATACGCCATCACCGACCCCCTGATACACTTCCCCGGCCGCAGAAGTTGCCCCTCCCACTATTTGGCCGGCGTTCTGGACCACGTCTCCCGTCGTATCGCTTACGGTGGATCCGACACTCGACACCGCATGGCTCGCTCCGGACTTAACCTGCCCCGCCGCATCGCTTGCGGTATCACTTACACTGGACCCAATGCTCTTCGCCTTGCTCTTGGCCTTGCTCAATAGTCCGGCGTGCGCCATGCACGGCAATCCGATAAGCACTGCCATTACAACTGCCATTACCTTCTTTGCCACAACTACCCCCTCCTGCCTTTCGGTATTGTTATGCTGCTGATCTGGGGACCTTCCCCAAAACTGGCGGAGAGTGAAGGATTTGAACCTTCGTATCCCTTTCGAGATAACACGCTTTCGAGGCGTGCGCTTTCGACCGCTCAGCCAACTCTCCGTAAAATTACTGTTGCTGACTGTTAGGCGGCTTTGCTGCGCAAAGCCAGCCGCTCAGCCAACTCTCCACGGTCCTGCCTTACAGCTTATTTTGGGTATATTATACGATATTCGTCTATTTATTTAAAGCATCTTTAAAAAACAGGGGACGTGCCCCTTTGGGATACGTCCCCTAATACTAATATATGCCCAGATCACGCAGGCGCTCGTCCGATATCCCGAAATGGTGCGCGATCTCGTGCTGGATGACGTGCCTCACTTCATCGCGGACGCTCAGGCCCTGCAACTCGCAGGCCCGCTCGATATTATGCTGGAAGAGCGTTATCTTGTCCGGCAGCACCATCCCGTAATAATGGGTCCTGTCCCTCAGCGGAACGCCCTGATACAACCCCAGGAGCCTCCCCTTCCCGCCGAGCCCGCGGTTCCTTACCATATCCATGTCGACGCCGTCCTCTATGACGACGTCCACGTTCTGAAGCATGTCCGCGAACTCCTTCGGAAGTTCCTCGAGGGCGCTCCTGACCAGCTTCTCAAACTCTTTACGCATCATGGCACTATCTTATTCATTTCCAACTCTTCTTACATTTCCTGCAGGGTTTTATGTGCGCATGCCAATCCAGCGACCACTTTGATGCCGTCTTGACCGCCTCGTGGAAATGAGTAAAATCTTTGTGCGAGATGAAGGTGCCTGGGTTCGGCCCTTTTCCGCAAAGATGCCTATAGTCGAAACAGGGCAACTTATGGAGGATGACATGTTTGTCCGCGCCCTTGTGGTGAATATTTAAAAATACACCGTAACGTGCCTCGCGTTTGCCCGCGGCTGACATATCCCTTAACGGTCTTCTCTGCCTCTGCATAACACCTCCTCCTTATCTGTGATTAAGGGGACGGTTCTAATTATATAATTATATAATTATATGAAAAATAGAACCGTCCCCATTCCCCATTTCCCTGATCTGCTACTGGATCGCGAAGCTGACGTTCACGACCGCCGTCACCCGCTTATCGAGCGACGTCGTGTCGTTGACGCCCCAATCCGAGATCTCGGTGGAGTTGACAGGCGTGATCTGAAAGACGCCCATCTTCGCGCTCCTCATGAACCCGATCCTGTTGCCGGTCGCCCTGGCCATGTTCGCGGCCCGCTCCTTTGCGTTCTCCGTCGCCCTGGCCAGCATCTCGATCTTCAGCCCGTCGAGTTTTGTGTAAAAGTACTCCGGCGAGCCGGATTCGAGCTCGATGCCCTGTTCGATGAGCTCGGTCGATTCCCGTGACACCTGCGTGACCTTGGCGACATCGGCAGACTTGACATCGAAGTTCTGCGTGACGAGATAGCCCTGGATATCGTTGGTGTCGTTGCCCTTCTCGTTCTTCCTGTAAATGATGCTCGTATCGACCTGGTATACGACCAGCTCATTCTCGCCGATACCCTTACCGGCAAGGTACTTCTTCACTTTCTCAAGGTCGTCCTTCAGCAGCCGGTGCGCCGCCTTAAGGTCCGCGTCGCGCCGCGTGAACGTCCCCCTCCAGATGACGAGGTCGCTCCTGATCTGTCTCTGCGCCGAGCCGGTCACCGTGATCTGCTCGCGTGTGAACTTCATCACCTTTAAAAACCCCTGCGACAATATGACGCTCGACATGACCGTCGCCGCAGCTATACACACACCCAAAACGATGATCTGTGAATTCCTTAATATCCTCCCGCCTTCCATTCCCCGCTTCTCCTGATTTTTCGATCCAAAATCGCCATCGGTCTCCGCCAATATAGCCCTGGGCCTCCTTTCAAATGCGCGGAGCGCATTTGATCCCGAGAACGCGACAAATAGAAGCGTTCGAGGGACCTCTCCGCATTTATATCGCCTCGGACCGTACCAATAAAATAAAAAACCTTCGCCATTAAACTCTACGGTCGGCGAAGGTTTATATGTCTTTTATTGCTGCGTTACTGCTGTGGGATAAAGTATATCACAGGTTCCGGACTTGTCAATAGCGCCGCTGCAGCGCTACAGTAGGGACGGCTTATTTGGTACCAGCCAAGTCATATTACAATTATGCTTTATCCATTCCTTGATAGTAAAATGGCCTATGAAGCGGAACATGGCATTTCTGAAGTGCAGCTGAACAAGCGAAGCAAATGCCCTGTGCAGAGAATAAAATTTTGTATACGCCTGAAGAGCATTTATCTGCAGCTCTCTTGCCGATAACAATTTCGGATTAAATACAACGTGCTGGCCGTCATAAAGACTCCAGTCTTTTGTGAAGATCCTCTTCTGCGCGTCGAGAGATTCATAGACTTTCGTGCCCGGGAACGGAGTAAGTATCGCCATCTGTATAGTGTCTATCTTATGCTTTATAGTGAACTTCAAGGTCTCCCATACGGCACTTTTGCCGTCATCCTCTCCCCCCAGGATAAACATGCCGTGGATCTTTATCTTTCTTCTGTGAAAGGAACGGATAGCGCTCACGATCTCATCGAGGGTCTGCCTTTTCTGGTAGGCCTGTAACGTCATGGGATTTATGGACTCGAACCCAACGCAGACGGCCCTGCATCCTGCACCGGCCATGAGCCTTAAGAGCTCTTTATCTTTGGCGGCATCGCAGCGCACCTGGCAGTTCCAATGATTTATCTTGTTCTTTAACAGGAGTTCCAGCAGGAGCCGCGTGCGTTTCGGATCGGCTGTAAAGTTGTCGTCTACAAAGAAGAACGATCTCGTGCGCCTGGACTTCATCTCTTCGATGATATTTTCGGCGCTGCGGAAACGGTATTTGCGGCCGAAGAGCTTTGTGACCGAGCAGAAACTGCAGTCAAAAGGGCATCCTCTTGACGTAGAGATAGGCATGGTAAGAAACGAAGGCCAAAAGCCTTTGATCAATGTGAAGTCGGGATTAGGCAAGGTGTCCAGATCCTGGACCGGCGTGCCGTAAACGATAGGCTCTTTTCTTCTGCCTTCAACTACATCGACAATAACATCGTCGGCCTCTCCCACTACGACCTGCCTGCAGAACGGAAGAGCCTCATCCGGAAGCAGGCTTGCGTGAACGCCGCCAATGATCACCTTCTCTTTAGGAAATTGCCTGGCTATCTCATAACCCCGCTTGGCCGTTGAAGTCAGAATGGAGATGCCGATGAGATCCGCGTCGAGCTTCGAATAATCGGGCTTATGAATATCTTCGTTGTAGATCTCGACCTCATGGCCCCTCTTTTTTAAGATGGTCCCGAGGTAGACCGGGCCCAATAGCGGCATGGACGACTTACTGTAGACATTTCCCTCTGAAGCGGTAGGCTCTATGAAAACTATCTTCATTCAGCGCCTTATGAGAGGCGCAGGAGAGATCTGCGTCATGGTAAACTGCTGATGGACGTGGCAGTAGGTCTCAGGATTGTATATACTCAAAATATGTTCGCAACCTGAAAATTTGCATACCCTGCGCCTCTTGCTCACCCTTATCTTCCCTTTATATGCCATTTGTACCCCCTTAATTCATTATACTTCCTCCCCGGCCATTTGTCCATCGGTATCTCTCCGCTTGACGGTCCTACACTACGTTAACAAGACATAAAGAAGCGAGAGGATCCCGAGAATAAGAACGACGAGCCCCATGATGCGCGTATTTCTTATCTCCTTTTCCATGGATATGGGCTCTAATTTCCAGTTAAAGGGCCGGTACAGAGCTGTTTGTATGTCTATGGTCTTTTTCGGCTTCCAGGCGACCAGCGCCCCAAACACGATCACTATAACCACGGTCGTAAGTTGCATACAAAATGGGCATATCATTCCGCCCAAACAGCGGCATTTCGCGAATAAATTCAATATGGGGCAACTCATCTTATGATCCTCCTTCTTTTCCGGGACACGCTGCTTGAGGTGTATCCCTGCCCGACTGATGCAGCCTCTATCGGTCAGGCGGGCCCTTTGGGAACGTCCCTATTGCATAAACTAAATGCTCAATAAATGCTCATTTTCTTTAAGCCATTTCTTGCATGATTCATGCCCGGGAATTACCAGGGAGACTTTTTGCCAGAAGGCGCGAGCGTGGTTTTTTTCTACTAAATGAGTAAGCTCATGTACGGCCACATAATCGATTATTGCCAATGGTGCCATGATCAGGCGCCAGCTGAAATTCAATGTCCCCCTTGGCCCGCAAGATCCCCATCTTTTTTCTGCATTTGTGATTTTGAACAATGGACATTTTAATCCCATAGAATCCGCGTACCGGCATACACGCTCTGATATCTTTTCCAAAGCCTGTTTCTTATACCATTTGATCAGGCATGACTTAGCGTCCGGCAAAAAACTTCGTGGAAACTCTAAATGATCGGTTAACGCAACATCACCCTCTTCAATTACCTTAAGCCGGTAAGACTTTCCTAAATATAAAAACCCTTCACCGTTTACAAACTTCTTAGGGATAACTTTTTGCGATAGCGCTTTCTCTTGTTTGTTTATGATCCATTTGCTTTTTCTGCGGATAAAATCATTAATAACGCTATCGGTAATAGCGATCGGGGCATGCACCACAAGCTGCGCATCATGTGTAACCACGAGCGCAAGCGTTCGGCGTTTGGACCTGACTATTTTATCTATTTTAATTTTTACCATTGAGTGTCCCTTTGTGGGATGGCCCCAACATATGTTGATTTTCAGAGGCCCTTCCCCAATTCGGGAAATTCCTTTTTTATCCTGGCCCTGATGAGCCTTGCGAACTTATCCGCTTCCGCAAAGAGCTCCTTAAATTCTGTCTCGCTGATAACGTCCGCGTGATCATAGAAAGCGTCGCCTCTCTTCGACCGCGCGTCGTTAAAAAGAGCCAGCGTATCCTTGAAAGACGGATCGAACGCCTGCCTTAACGCCTCCCAGACCATGTAATGGCGGCCTGTTTTCGCTGTCTTGTACCCCAGGCAATTCAGTAGTGCGTCGGCAGCTGCCAGGGCCGCCTGATATGCGGCGATAAACCTGAGGTCCAGCGAGATCGTTTTTTGAGAAGCATCCTTAATACATCTCTCGGCCACGCCAAAAAGGCTTTGCACTTCTTCCGAGCTGGTCTTATGTCGCTCAAGCTTTCCGAATTTGAGTAAATCTTCTAAACTCATCCGCATCCCCTCTCAAGAAGATCTTCTTGGCAAGCGTCACCGCCGATATGAAATGGTTCTTCTGTCGTAGCCTGTGTATATATTCTTTCTCCGAATACACCGTGCTGTTTATTTCCCTGCCGATCTCTGACTGTTGCTCATACATTAGAGCCGCGGCTTTTTTCGGTCTGGTAGCGCCTATGATAATAAGGTCGATGTCGCTTGATGAGTGCTCCCTCTCCTCGGCAAAAGAGCCGTATATGAACGCAAATCGAACCCCCTCGAGACCTTTGAGCGCACTCCCTATATTCCCTTCGATGCCAACGGTCTTACGTATAATGCCCTTTATCTCGTTATAGAGCGGATAGGATATATTAAGCTTGTACAACCTCACCTTGCCCAGGTATCTGACTTGCAGAAGGCCGCCGGCTTCCAGGGTAAGCACCTCCCTGCGGACGTTCCCGACAGAATACCCTGTAAGCTTTTCAAGCTGTCTTAAGTAATATTCTTTTTCCGGGTCATTAAAGAAGATGCGAAGGATGGACGCCCTTGTCTTGGATTTAAGAATGTTGAATGGCAATTGTCCCATTGTAGTCCTTTCTGACTACAATTGTACTCTATTATGACTACAATGTCAAATAAAAAATAGGACCGGCTGCCATTTATTATACCTCAAAAAAATGGCCGCTGTCCCTATTTACCTATTTTCTTGATCTCTTCCGGCGTCAGATGGCGGAACTGGCCGGGCTGCATCTGGCCCAGCGTCAGGGCGCCGAACGCAACGCGCTTCAGCCGCGTCACTTCATGAGCTATAGCTCCGAACATCCTGCGGATCTCCCGGTTCTTCCCTTCGGTCAATTCCACGATCAGGTGCGACTCTTTATTGCTGGATTTACGCAGCGTCAGCGTCAACGGCTTTAATAATTCTCCCCGGTCCCGGACGCCCCGGATAAGCTGCCGGACCTCTTCATCCGTGACCTTGCCCTTCACAGAGACCGCATAGGTGCGCGTGATGGCGTTGGCGGGATCGGTCAGATAAGCGGAAAGCTCCGTATCGTTGGTCAGCAGCAATAACCCGGTAGTCGCCATATCCAGGCGGCCCACAGGATGGAGGTTTTGCAACTCTTCAGGCAGGAGGTCGAAGACCGTGCGCCGGCCGCGCTCGTCGGACCTGGTCGTTACAACGGATCCCGGCTTATACAGGAGGATCGTCTCCCGGCTGGTCCTGCGCACCCTCTTCCCGTCCAGAGTAATGACATCTTTCCCGGGAAGGACCGGATAAAGGGGATCTCTAACCGTCTTTCCGTTAACCTCGAGCCGCCCCTTCAGGATCCATTCCCTGGTCTGGCTGCGGGAAGCCAGGCCCAGTTTCGACAAGGCGCGCTCTAAAAAGATTTTACCCGGATTCTTAGACATGTCCCTACACGTGCAGAGCTTTTATAACAGCCCGCGGGTTAACATCAGCCACCTTAAGCAGCGCTAATGCCGGCCCTTCGGGCCTCCTGCGACCTTGTTCCCAATTTTGCAAAGTATCAACACTCACCCCGATCATGTGGGCAAAAGCTGCTTGAGACGCATGGAGCTTCAAGCGAATATTTCTGACCATAACGGGATTAAACGCGGTAACGCGCGCCGCCTTAAGCTTACCAGCGCGTATCTTTCTGGCTTGGCCAATGCTAGCCAATAACTCCTTAAACTCCTTATTTTTCATAGCACACCGTCCTTTATATATCCTCTTAATGCTTTTAACTGTTCATGCGTCAGATCTTCCTGTCCTGACTTCCTATAGGGATACAGAAGGTATATTTTTTGATTTCGCGCATACACATAATATATAACCCTTATCCCTCCTCTTTTACCTTTGCCGGAAGCGCTCCATCGCAATTTCCGTAAGCCCCCGCCTCCAGAAATAACAGGCCCCATCTCGGGGTTGATTGCCAGTGCCCACTGCATCTCGCGATACTGGTCGTCAGAAAGAATACCCGTTATCTTCCTGGTAAAAATAGGCGTTTCTATGAGCTCCACGTTCCCCCACATATCAAGTATACGTCATTGGCGTATAATTGTCAAGTGCTATAATTACTTTTTCCCATATGCCCCATACCATGCCCCTACTATATAAGACGCTAAAAGGCCCGAAATTATTGCAAGTTTTTTAAAATAATTTGATCAGGTTGGATCGAGGGATGGTGTTGTGGCGGGTATTGCTAGGAAAAATTCAAAGACGTCCTATTTTGGTACATCCTACTCGCAGGGTGTCCCCGAATAGGACGTCTGGTTATAAATCATACCATTATTCGTCACTATATTTCCGCTTTTCGGCATCGTATGTTTTCATAGCTGCGTCGAGCTGGGAATAACAGGAGTCGATCTTTTCAGCCAGCTCTCTTAGCTCTCTCGAAAGCTCGCTCCTTCGGATGGCCCCTAGGCCGCCTTTTGTCGAAGCCTTCGCCATATCCTCGTTCACGGCCGCCACTCTGGCCTCGGAAGATATTATCTCATCCTCCAGGCTCTTGATCTTCGATTCGAGAGGCTTTAAGATCCTTGATCTCATCGCTATAAACTCCGCGCGGGCCTTCCTTGTCATTTTACCGCTATGCCCTTTGACGGCGCGAGAGACACCGCTTTTCGGCGGGACTGGCGGGATGGGTGGCGGTATGGCGGCCGGAGCGCCGGATTGGCCGGATGGGGCCTGCCCGACTGACTGAGAGCCTCCGGCGGTCAGGCGGGCCTGCGGCTTCGCAGGCAGCGTTTTATTCTCGCCATCCTCTTCCCACCCGATGCTATCCAGGAATTCCCGGTAATTACCCGGGTATAAAAAGACCTTATCGTTCTTAAACACGATGAGCTTCGTCGCCACTGTGTTCAGAAAATGTTCGTCGTGCGCTACCACGAGCGCCGCACCCTCGAAATCCCTTACGGCGTCCATCATCGCCTCGCAGGATTCAATATCCAGATGGTGCAGGGGCTCATCCAGAAAAAGGATATTGGAAGGCGCCACGAGGAGCTTTCCCAGAAGGACACGGCTGCGTTCGCCGCCGGAAAGGACTTTGATCTTCTTCTCGGCATCATCTCCTGAAAACATCATCGCGCCGCATATCCTGCGCACGCGCGACTTATCGATAAAGGCCTTCCCCGGAGATATCTCCTCTTCCACGGTAAGCTCGTCGTTAAGATCGGCCGTATTCGCCTGCTCATAATAGGCCGGGAGCGCCGCCGTGTGCGTCTTGACACCGCCGCTCACAGGCTCGAGCCTGCCTGAGAGTAATTTTAAGAGAGTGGTCTTTCCTTTGCCGTTCTTGCCTACGATGCAGATCTTATCATGCCTGTTTACGGTAAAGTTCAAACCGCTTATCAGGTATGGTTCCTTGCCGCCGTATGAGAACGTAAGGTCGTTCACATCCATGATCTGCTGGGCGCGGAACGGCTCATAATTGAACGAGAATGACAGCGTGCGGATCTCCTCCAGCTTGTCCAGCTTATCCATCTTCTCCAGCTTCTTGATACTGGACTGGACGCCCTTGGCGTGGCTTGCCTTCGAGCGGAACCTGTTCACATACACCATCATCTGTTTACGCTTCTTTTCATCCTCCACGCGCCTCTTCTCATGTATCTCTTCGTCCTTATCCAGCTGGGCATAATATTTTCCGGTCGATCCCTTCATCTTCCGGATCCGCCCGCGGTGTATGCCCACTATGTGCGTCGTGACACTGTCGATAAGGTCCCTGTCGTGGCTTATCACGATCAGTTCGCCTTTCCACGACCGCAGGAACTTCTCCAGCCATCGTATCGAGACTATGTCGAGGAAATTCGTGGGCTCGTCCAAAAGGAGCATGTTGGGCTCGGAGAGCAGCGCCTTTGTCAGGGCGAGACGCATCTGGAACCCTCCGGAAAATTCCGAAGGGTTGCGCTTAAAATCCTCTTCACGGAAACCAAGCCCGGAGAGGATCTTCTCCACCTTCCATTCGGCGCCTTTCTCTTCAGGGCCCAGCCCCTCGCACCCTTCCTCCAGTACGGTGGGCTTTGTAAATGTAAGGTGCTGTCCGAGATACCCTATGGAGTAATTGTTCGGCAGGAAGACCTTGCCTTCGTCGGGCTTTTCTTCTCCGGTAATGATCCTGAATAGCGTGGTCTTCCCGTGGCCGTTACGGCCCACGAGCCCGATCTTTTCACCGGCCAGGACATCAAAGCTCACGTCCGAGAAAAGCGCCCGCGTGGCGTATCCTTTAGATATATTCTTTACCGATATCATCGTCTTCCCGGCCTTCTGTCAGGAACGGTCCGTGATGCTTCATAGAGGCATACAGCGCTGGCACTGGCGACATTCAATGAATCAACGGCCTTCGAGATCGGTATGCGCACTCTGGCGTCGGCGATACTTAATACTCTGCGGGATATGCCTTTATCCTCATTACCGAAAACAAAACAGATATTGCCCGAGAGGTCCGTTTTAGCGATGTCGCGTGCGCCCCTGCCGGGAGTGGCGGCAATTATGCGTGTATCGTATTTTTCCTTAAGCCGGATGAGGCTCGAGCCAAGGTCATCCTCGTAGCAGACCGGCAGCCTGAAGATGGTACCCATGGAGACGCGCACCGCTTTCCGGTAATACGGATCATACGTGGCGTGATCGACTATAAGCGCCCGGACCCCGAAGGCGGCCGCGTTGCGCGCTATAAGGCCGACATTCTGCGGGTCATTGATGGCGTTGAGCGCCACGAGTAACAGCGGGCGTTCGGGCTTTTTCAGCACGTCGGAGACCGTAAGCTTTTTGGGGCAATATCCGACAGCCATGATCCCCTTATGAAAACGGAAACCTATGATACCCTCTATCAATTCATCAGCCGCAACGTAATTGACAGCTCCCCTTTTCGCCATCACCGCAAGAAGGCCTTTGTATCTGGCGATAGCGCCGCGGGCCGTAAGAGACGACGCTATCCGGCAACCGCTGGTCACCATGCTCTCAACGACCTTCTCTCCCTCAGCTATAAAGACGCCTTCTCTTTCCAGCGATTTACCCTTAAGGGAGCTATAGCTAGCCAGGCGCGGGTCATCCGGGTCTTTTATAGCGACAAAGTTCGATCCGGTCTTAGTGGTCATTATGCGACGATTCCTTTCTCTTTTGCCTTTACACATTATAGCAAAAAGAATACCGCGGCAGGCGTTGCTGGTGTGTCCCCTTGGGGAACGTCCCCTATTTCCCTAGTCCACTTCGGTCGTAACCGAACCGGTCTCATTACCGTATTTGTCGTAAAACTGGTCGGTCTCATGCGTCACGACGGACCCGCGATTGAACTCCTCGCTCGGGTCTATATTGCCATCGCCCACATACTGACGGTCCACGAGATCGCCCGCATCGTTATATATCTTTCTCTCTGTCAGATGGCCGTCTTCTCCGTAGGCGCTCTCCACTCTCAGCTGGCCATCCTTGTAGAGCCACCTCTTTGCGGCCCAGCCGGCGATGCTGTCATCAAGTTTGCCCTCGTTATCGTAATTTGCCTCTGCGATCTTTTCGCCTGCCGCATCATAGCGCTCCATCTTGTGGACCTTGCCATCGGGATAATAGTAGTATTTTTCTGCCAGGCCGCCTTCCGCGTTAAATTTACTGCGGGCCATTATCTTCCCATCATTATAATATTCCAACTTTTCGGCGGAAAAGGCAAGGGCCGGCATCGCGGCGCAGACCACGGCGCATGCCGCAGCCAGGACTACAAATCGCGCGATCCTCACTCTCTTCATAATATCCTTATTCGTGTCGGGGGACGGTCCTTTTGGTGCCAGCCCATTCATGGGATGGCACTTTCTGGACCGTCCCCTATTTCGCTGGGGACAAATAAAACAGTGGCAGCTGCCATTTATTATACCTCAAATAAGCGGTCGCTGTTCCTAATTTTACACGACCTCGAGCAATTTGCTCACCTGCTCGGGCGATGGCAATTCCCGCCGCAAGCTTTTCGGCAATCGGGTAGTTATCTTATAAGTGGCTACGCCGATCGGTTTTTTGTTTTCGCGCAGCGCATATTCAACGATCGTGCGGTCTTTGTCCCGGCAGAGAATAATTCCTATAGACGGGTTTTCGCCTCTTATCCTCACCAGGTCATCCAACGCCGAAAGATAGAACTGCATCTTTCCCGAATATTCCGGCTTAAATTCACCGACCTTCAACTCGATCGCCACGAGGCACTTCAAGCGCCTGTGATAGAGGACAATGTCGATAAAGAACTCCTTGCCGTTGATCTCGATCCGAAACTGGTTTCCGGCAAACGTAAAGACGCCTCCCATTTCAACTAAGAAGCGATTGACCTTTTCCATCAGCGCATGCTCCAGCTCAAGTTCGCCGTGCTCTTCTCCCAATTCAAGAAAATCAAAAGTATATTCATCTTTAACAGCCAATTTTGCCTGCTGTCGTATCTTTGCGGGCAACGCCTGGTCGAAGTTGGTCTGGCTGATCATTGTCTTTTCGTATGTCTTATTGTCTATCTGGTGGATAAGGACATTCTTGGTCCATCCCATTCGCCTGGTCATTCGAATATAGAATTCCCGCTCAAGATCATCCTTGCAGCTCTCCATAATAGCAATATTATGGGCCCACCCGATTTCTTGCACCATTGGTGCAAGTTTTGAATTGCCATGATACTGGATATAAAATTTTCTCATCCTCCATAAATTATCTTTGGAAAACCCATGCATCCCATGAAATTCTTTTTGCAAGTCTTCTGCCAGCGTCTCAACAACCGCCTTTCCCCAGCCATGCCTCTCCTGCCGCCCAACGATCATCCTGCCGATATCCCAATAAAGCGCTATAAGCTCCTTGTTTACAGCTTTCAGTGCCTCATATTGGGCCTTATGAACACGCTGCTTGATCTCGCGGACCAATTCCTTATAGTCCCTGCCACGACTTATGCTGCCCATGCTTCATTCCCTCCTTTTAAGCGTCCTGGTCCATGCCCCTACTATATAAGACGCTCGAAGGCCCGAAATTATTGCAACTTTTTTAAAATAATTTGATCAGGTTGGTTTGAGGGGTGATGCTACGGCAGGTATTGCTAGGGTGTCGCCTTGCGGGATGGCCCCGACCTCACGCGCAACATGCCCAAGAGCGCGAAATATATCTCTCTGCATATCCACGCGTCGGTAGCCGCGTACACTATCTGTTCGTGCGCGAGCCTCGGGGAGTCCCAGCGGGAGATCTTCGCGTGTTTCGATATCTTGAAACCGAAGAGAAGAGCCGCCAGGCCGCGCACTCCCGCGTTCTTTATCCCCAGCCTGGTCCTGAGCTCCGAGAGCTCCACGAAGGCCTTGGCCTCGAACGGAAAGAGAGTATTCAGTTTGATGATATCGTCGCTCACCGCAACGCCTGCTTTCAGAACGTTCTTATCGGCCAGAATATGGGCAAGCGGTTTATAGGAATCGATATGCCGCAGCTGGAATATGTATACCCCGTCGCTCGCGGCCAGCTGCACGAGAGACGGCGGATAGGATTCGCCCACCTTGAAAGAGGGCCTCGTCTCCGTGTCAAAACCCAGGGCCTTCTCGACGGCCAGAGCGTGCACGGCCGCGTGCATCTTCGCGTCCGAATCCACCAGGTGGATGGCGCCGGTGTACGTTTTACGCGGCAGCGCGTTTATTTCATCTTTTGATATCGCGTGTCTGTGCAATGAAATGGCCCCAAGCTAAGCTAGTGAGGCAAGGCAAACCGTTCGGCATATACGTCGATAAGCTTCCTTATCACCTTCTGGTATTTGGTGTGATACTTCTGTGCATACTGCTTAAAGAATTTCAAGCTGCTTTCGCTAAGACGCAGCGTCACCTTTACCGTCTTATCGCCCACCATAAGCTCTTCCGGTGACGGCAGCGTGTCCTTAACCCTCGTCAGTTTGCCAACAGGCATGTCGATAATCTTAATCTTCCTCATAATGCGCCCTTCCCTTTCTCCAATATCCGGCCCCGAATATGCGGATATAATCCTCTCGATAGGTAAAACGGACTGTAACGATCCGGCCTTCGGCCATCCCTATGCAGAAGTATCCGGGTTCTTCTTCGCCATGCATTGAATCCGTGAATATCTTTCTTCCCGGATCAAGGAATACCTTTGCCGCAGTCGTAAAGTCAATGCCATGCTTTGCAATGTTAACTGCTTCTTTATCCGCATCCCAGATGAACTTGCCGTATCTTCTTTCCATGTAAAGTATACCTTGTGTATGGCTTATTGTCAATATAATTATACATACTTTATTACCGGGCTCTTTGCCCCCTACTATATAAGACGCTCAAAGGCCTCATTTTGTTTCAAGTTTTTTAAAATAATTTGATCGGGAGGGTTAGGGGTGGCTAAACAGCGGTAAACGATATGTCCCTTTGGGAAACGTCCCCTGCTTTTACAGCTTAATTCTCGACGCACTGAGTCGAGAATCGGAACAACTTGAAATCGCAATTTGCGATTTCAAGATCATGAAGAAAATGATATTTTCAATTTCTTGTGTAATGCTCCGGCGATCCTGGCCAAGGTACTTAAATTATACCTGTTATAATCTCCGCTTTCATAGCGCGCTATAGCGGTCCTGCTGGTATGCACTTTCTTAGCAAGCTCCAACTGGCTCATCTTTGCCCTGTGCCTGAACTCAGCTATCTGTTCTCCTATGCTCATCTTCTCAGACACTTCACCATATATAGCCTTGAATTTCGGGCTTTCCATCTTTTTATCAAATATCGACTTTTTCATCGTATGGCCCCTCCTGGCTCATTCATTAAAATATTCATTACGGATCCTTATCGCCTTCTTAAGCTCGCCGCGATCGACTTTCTGCCTTTTCTTTGTATAAGCCGATGTGATTATTATCTTTTTGCCTATAAAGAAAAAGCAAAAGAACCGTTCTTTCTTTGGTTTAAAACAGTATATCTTATTCGCTCTATCTTCGATACGGAACTTTGTCGTATCATAGATGCACCCTTCGTCAGAGATCCTTTTAACAAGAAACAGCAGGCTGGCCTGAGTAACATCGTCACGGGCCTCAAAATGATCATTTACGCCAGATGAACCTTTTGCTTCAGCATGAAAAAATACAGAATAACGTCCGCCGCTATATACCAGAAAGTCTTCATAATGATGTGGCATGTGCTCTTTTCCATGCCTGTAACAAGTGTATCATATTTGATACATCAAATCAAGGCATAATATTAAACTTTTTAATTACTAACTTTCATTTAAGCGTCCCATTTCACGCCCCTACTATATAAGACGCTCAAAGGCCTCATTTTGTTTCAACTTTTTTTGAATAATTTGATCGGGTTGGATTGGTAGGATGGTGCAGTGGCAGGCATTGCTAGGGTGTCCCCTTGTGGGATGGCCCCAATCTCACATATGAGCTATTTCTGACCTAACAGATATTGATACTTATCCGGGAAGCGCCTCTTGAATATCTCGAAGTATTCGCGGCCCAGATGGTTCCGCGCAAGCTCAAGCTTGTCCGTGCCGTCATCATAGTCCCCGTCCATGACGGCGATCGTTTTTAACATCACCCCGACGCCTCGCGCCCTGCCCGGACCGACGTCGCCTGCGATGACGCAGCTATAGATCAGGCTGTTGATCTCATTCACATAATAGGCCGCCGGCCGGCTGATTATTGCGCCGTCGTTCTGCCCGAACAACTTTATCACTTGCTCGATTATCGCAACCTTCTTCCCTCTGGGCAAAAGAATCCACATGGTCACCGTGTTCTTCTCGGCTATCTCTTTGCGGAGGTATGCTTCGCCGGCATCGGCCGGGATGACCCCATTCTTCATGGCAAGCTCTTTCAGTTGGTCATCGGTAACATATTGCTGTTTACGGTTTAGCAGCTCGGGTATTTCCGGGACAGAGGCAAGGGTTGGGGCAGTAAGAAAGAGCCCAAAGATGAGTGCTAATATCCCTCTACTCATCATCGGGGTTGTGTCCGCTGTTCCAATCCCATGTGCCCTCGAACGGATTATACTCTGTCCGGGCTTCCGCCGGCTGGTACGACCAGGTCCCGTCCATGGGATTGTAGCGGTTCTGCCAGTCGCTGCTATCCGGCACCGTCTCCCACTTTCCGGTCATGGCGTTATACCTCTGCTCGCATTGCGCAGCCGTTGCCAATAAGATCAGCGCTGCCGCTATCAATACGATCTTTCTCATATTCACCTCCACAAAAACAAAAACCTCCGCCCGCCACACAATGGCTAACGAAGGTTTTACTTTTTTAACGTCCGGGATTTATTCCTTCCAACTCGGGACGATCTTAACTGTGGATATCAGTATACCACAAAAACAGGGTTAGTCAATGGGTTTGGAAAAATGTACCAATTTCTTGGGTCCGTTTCTCGCGGTGCCACTTCTAGACCTGGCACCTTATGAAACGGACCCTATTTCGATACTACCTGTCATTGCGAGGCAGCGAAGCTGCCGAAGCAATCTATCAACAAACACAAAAGGCCGAGGGAGGATTGCCGGCAGAACCGTCCCCTGAAATTATTTCTTAATTTTAAGTTTGTCTAATTCTTCTTTCAACCCTTCAGCCTGTTTTTCATATTGCTTAGGAAAAACAATGACTGTATTCCCAGACGTTTTTACTGCTATATTGCTATTAGATTGAATTTTTTCGCTGGCTTGTTTCAACATAGCCAATCCCGTTTTTGCTTCTTCATTATCTGGCGATAATTCTAGAGCTTTATTAAAATGATTTCTCGCTTTATCTATATATGATAAATCATTAGTTTTTAATGCTTTTGTAGCATATAAACTTCCTAGATGTAAATGTGGCTGCATATACTGCATGTTAACTTCACATGTCTTTTCGTATTCCATAATAGCGTCGTCTTGTAAATTTAGCCATCCATAGCAATCACCCAGGTACAGATGAACAAAATCTAATTCATTTATCATTGGATTCAGAGAAATCGCTTGTTTAAAATATTTTATAGCTTCCTTATATTGCCGTTGATGAGCCTTTAGTAGACCATAATTGACATAAACTGGGGCATAGTTAGGATCAACAGATATTACTTCGTTAAATTCTTTTTCTGCTTTGTCATATTGATTGGTACTAAAATAGACACTGCCTAATCCATTTTTCGCTCCGAG
>Ga0315276_10000799_pt1 | contig 27597 bp, 21 predicted proteins | sample YL17G05_0_MG_FD_204542 | JGI IMG/M metagenome (GOLD analysis project Ga0315276, IMG submission 204542) | Sediment microbial communities from Yellowstone Lake, YNP, Wyoming, USA - YL17G05_0 | ecosystem: Environmental > Aquatic > Freshwater > Lake > Sediment | place: USA: Wyoming | collected... | reverse complement strand
ACTGAAGGGGTGCTAAACGTTAATGCCTTTTTAGCAAAAATGTTGCCTATCGGATAGAATAGAGTTCCGGCGATAATCAATAAATCTCCAAAATTAATTTCGAGGTTTTTGTTGTATAGTATAAAGAGTGTTCCGATAACCATTATAATTGCTCCTAAAAATTTTTTGGCCGTTACTTTTTCATTCGTAAATATTCCGCATATCACCAATGTAAAAAATATCTCGCTCTGCAACAGGATTGTCGTATTTATTCCTGAAGTTTTGCTACTGCCTGTGAAGATCAATATTGCAGGAATTATAATGATAAATATTGTTACACCAATCGCATATTTTATAGCTCTAAGATTATATAATTTTTTGATTTCTTTTTTTAATGCCATATATATAAAAATTGCAATTCCAGCTACTAATGTGCTTAAACTTGCAAAAAGTACCGGAGGCATCAACTTTGTTGTATGTGCAATTAATATGGGGAATAAAGCGTATAGGATTGTTTCTCCGCTTACCATCAATTCTCCAATTTTCTCATTCGATAATTTTTTCATAACATACATTGTATTTTACATTTTTATAATGCCTCTATTACTGGATATTGTCCAGATTGGAAAATGCAATTACCTTCTATCAAACTGCACTAAAAGTTTACACTAAACCATTCCATTTCATAAGAAAAAATGGTATAATATTAAGGCGTATTTGAAAAATTATGGCTAAACTACCTTTCAAAAAAATCCTCAATAAAGATAATCCTGTTTACTACCAGTTTATTAACAATAAAAGCGATAAAACAGTCGTATTTATACACGGTCTTTTTTCAAGCAGTTCGATTTTCAGGCATTTTCTAAAATTCATCAAATACAATATCATCCTTGTGGAATTGAGAGGTATTGTATATTCGAAATGTAGAAAGCCTTACTTGAACAATTATGTTGAAGATATAAAACTTATCTTAGATAAAGAAAATATTAGAAAAAACGTGATATTAATTGGCTATTCATTAGGCTGTTCTATTGCGAACGCGTTTGTTGAAAAATATGACAAAATGGTTGAAAAAGCCATTCTGCTTGCGCCGATTAACAGAAAACTTAAAGATATCGGCAGGCGGAATCTTATAAGGAGCCTTATAAAGACTTTTGGAATAAACTTCTTTAAAAAATGGCACGACATTATCAGGCGAGAAGACGGTAAACCTTTTTTTAAGATCTTCGGCCTTTTTAACTTTAGACTATTAAAAGAGGTTTGTGTGGAAACAGTTTTTACGGATAAATGTAAAATGGTCATCATAAATGGTGGAAGTGCTGTGGAATTTTTTAACAAAAAAGATATTCGGCTTAAACTGCCAAACATAATTTACGAAGAAATTAAAAATCTCGACCATTATCTCTTTCTTACACTCGAGCGGATTCAGATAATAGAAAAATACCTGCTCATGCATCTAAATCAATCGTATGAGTTAGCTCCGATCAATTGAGCATTAGGCTGTTCAGCCTGCTAGTGACCTCTTTAATCTCTCAGCCGTTTTTCTTTGGGTTAGCTGCTTTTAAGCGTTCAGCTAAAATTAACGCATCATGCATAGATAAACATCTATGCTGTATTCTAAGCCCACAAAATATTTTATCTCCTACCTGTTGGCGAAGAAATATATTAGCCTCTTCCCAATCAGGAGCCTCTGTTTTTTTTGAGGAGCCAAGTGAAATAACAAAATCAGTTTCTTGCCGAACATCAGCTATATCGCCATTTAAACTATTTGGTTCACCTGAACCAATATTAGGTAAACTTATGTCTTTGGTTAATTTTGTCATACAATTAAAATTAAAAAATTAACTAATAGCTTTTCTCAGCCTCTCAGCCGCTTTTTTCGGATTATCAGATTTTAAGATATAAGACCCCGCGACAAACACATTCGCCCCGACAGATTTTGTCAAAGGGGCGGTTTTGTCATCTATTCCGCCATCGATTTCGATATCAAGATTTGGATATTTATCCCGGATTTCTTTGATTTTAGGAAGAACCTCTGGCATAAATTTTTGGCCGCCATAACCGGCCTCGACAGACATAATCAATACTAAATCGACTAAAGGCAGGACTTTTTCGATTTTTTTTACAGGTGTTTTTGGGTTTATGGAAACCCCAGCAAGACAATTAAAGCTTTGGATAAGTTCAATGTCTTTCTTTAGGTTTTTGCTGGCTTCCGCGTGAATAGTAATGATATGCGCTCCGGCTTTCGCGAAATCCGCGATGTATTTATGCGGATTATTTATCATCAGATGGCAATCCAGAGGCAAAGTCGTTTTTATGCAATCAACCACCATCGCACCGATAGACATGTTTGGGACAAAATTCCCATCCATAACATCGATATGAAACATATCCGAAAACGGTTCCAAATGCTGTAAATAATGGTTCAGATCTCCGTAATCCGCGCCAAGTATCGATGGGGCTATTTTGATTTTGAGCATATATTAACAATTTAAGATTTCGCAATTCGTATCTGCCTGCCGGCAGGCAGGTTTCGCATTCCCATTTTATATTTGGCATTTGGTAATTTTTTGTTAATCCTGATTTTAAATATAAAATGATAAATGTAAAATGCTAAATTGAATGCCAGCCCGTACCGGAACGGTACGTTCGGGCGGGCGAAATCAGAAATACGAAATGCAAAATGAATTAGTTGTGTTTCTCAATCTCCATAATCTTCTTTACCCTTCTTGCATGTCTCTCGTCACCTGAAAAATCCGTTTCAAGAAAAGTCTTAACGATTTCAACCGGATCATCCATTGTACCTTCACGACCAGCTGTAGCAATAACATTCGCGTCATTGTGTTGGCGCGCAAGCGCTGCCGCATTTTTCGAGTACGCGAGAGCCGCGCGGATGCCATGTACCTTATTTGCGGCAATCGAGACGCCGATTCCCGAACCGCAGACTAAGACTCCTTGTGAATCAGGGGTTACTGCGACCTTTTTTGCGACTTTTTCTGCATAATCAGGGTAATCAACCGACTTCTCGCCATCAGTTCCCATATCGACAAACTGATACTTGTCTCCAAGTTCTTTTTTTATCCTCTCTTTCATCTGAAAGCCCGCATGGTCAGAACCGATTATTACTTTTTTCATAACTTATTCAGGTTATTAGCTGATTAGCTGTTTAGCTGATTAGCTGTTTAAATAAAACTAATAAGCTAAGAAGCTAACAAGCTAAACAGCTAGAATTGAGATATAAATCGCAAATCATTCTCAAAAAACAGCCTCATATGGTTGATGCGGTATTTGATCATAATCATCCTTTCCAATCCCATTCCAAAGGCGAAACCCGTATATTTTTCAGGGTCGCAACCGACATTCCGGAGAACATCCGGATGTACCATGCCCGCGCCGGCTATTTCAAGCCAGCCGCATTGCTTACAGAGTCGGCATGGGACTCCATCGGACAATTTGCCTTCGCCATGGCATATCGGGCATGTGCAATCGACTTCCATTCCGGGTTCAACAAACGGAAAATAGCTAACACGGAATCGTGTTTTAATCGTTTCATCTTCCAGAATCTGTTGGAGTGCATGCGTCATAATCGCTTTCAAGTTAGCCATTGATATGTTTTCATCGACCATCAATCCCTCAAGCTGATGGAACATAGGGGAATGCGTCGCGTCGCTGTCCTTTCGGAAAGTCTTACCTACGGCGATTACGCGGATCGGCGGTTTGTGTTTTTCCATATAATGGATCTGCACAGGCGACGTATGCGTGCGAAGTACGTATTTTTCAAGATTGTTCACCCAAAAAGTGTCATGCATATCCCGAGCGGGATGGTCTTCGGGTATATTCAGCTGGTCGAAATTGTAAAATTCCTTTTCGACTTCGGGCCCTTCCGCAAGTTCAAAACCCATTTTCGCGAATACAGCCTCAATGTCATCGATGAATTTAGATATCAAATGGCGGTGTCCGACAATTGGTTTATTGCCTGACACAGTAACATCAATCCATTCATCTTCGGCAATTGCGGATAATTTATCAGATTCTAGACTTGCATAATGTTTTTGGACAGTTTCCTCTAATTGTTTTTTTGTGTCATTAGCAAGTTTTCCGATAGTCTGTTTTTGCTCGACACTCAGGTCTTTCAGGCTTTTCATAATCTCATTAAAAAGCCCTTGCCTGCCAAGGTATTTCACTTCGACTGCTTTGATGGACTGCTCATCTTTGGCGCCCCTAAGTTCCGCCAGCATTTCGGATTTTAATTTCTCAATTTTGGATTGCATATACATCAGATTAACTTCGGGTTTTATTCTAAATGAAAAATGCACAAATGAGAATGCAAAATGCGAATTCAGAAATGCGAAATCATTTAATCCTCTCAATTTTCGCCCCTAAGCTATTCAGTTTTTCATCTAATTTCTCATAACCGCGGTCAATATAGTAGATATTGCTGATTTCAGTCTGCCCTTCTGCTGCCAAACCTGCCAAAAGCATTGCTGCGCCGGCACGGATATCGCAACTGTCTACAGAGGCGCCTTTTAGGCTTACTGGTCCTTCGATTTCCGCCTGATAAGCATTTAGGATTCTGGGGCGTACTCCCATTTTTTCCAATTCATAAAGATACTGAAGGCGCCCTTCGAATAAGGTTTCAAAAATAAAGCTCGTACCTTTTGCCTGAGTTAAAAGAGTGGAAAAAGGTGCCTGTAGATCGGTTGGAAAGCTTGGGTATATTGCTGTCTGCAACCGAATTGCCTTCAAAGCATTTGAAGGCTGTACGCGGACCATGTCCTTTCCGAGTTCAAAAATAACACCGACTTCACGTAATTTCTGCCAAAAAATGTCCAAATGGTGGGGTACAATATCCAAAACATCGACTTCACCTCGGGTAATAGCGGACGCTAAAACCAAAGTTCCGGCTTCAAGATAATCCGAAGTTATACGATATTCCCCTCCTTTAAGTTTTTTTACCCCGGTAATTTCAAGCGTATGTGTGCCAACTCCTTTGATTTTGGCGCCAATCGCGTTTAAAAAATTGCAAAGATCCTGTACATGCGGTTCCGCCGCCGCAAAACGGATGGTTGTTTTGCCTTTTGCTAAAACTGCCGCCATAACAGCGTTTTCGGTTGCGGTTACACTGGCTTCAGTCATAGTCAAATCCGCGCCTTTCAAATCCTTACATATAAGATGAAGTATTTCGTGGTCTTCGACTATTTCCGCGCCCAATGCCTCTAAAGCTGACAAATGCGCCTCAACAGGTCTTTTCCCGATAATGCAACCACCGGGAAAGGCCAGTCGGACCTCTTTATTACGGACTAACATTGGAGCCAAAAGCAGAATTGAAGCCCTCAATTTACTGACTAATTCATGCTCAATTTCCAGGTTCGCGACAGATTTTGCATGGATTTTCAGGGTATTATTCGCGAATTCCGTTTCAATGCCAACAAAATGCAGAATATGCTGCATGGTGTAAATATCCGCGATATCAGGGATATTTTTGAGTATTATAGGCTCTTCGGATAGCAAAGAGGCCGCGATAATGGGCAAAGTGGCATTTTTTGATCCGCTTACGCGCACTTGGCCCTGTAATTTTTGCCCACCTGTGATTAAAAAACGATGTGTGTGCATAATGCTATTTTTCATTTTACATATTACATTTTTCATTTACTAAGTTCAACTTAGCTATTGATAGTATAATATTATTGCTATATAAGCAAATTTATGCTATAATATAATATTAAATTAATGTAATTTGACAAAAAAGCAAACGATTGAAAAATGTAAAATTACAAATGTAAAATGGTAACAGTATTCTATGTCACATTACTGGTTCTGACAACGTTAATTTGGGGATATATATTTTATAAAAAAGACTACCATCCCCAACCTTTAAAAGTAATTGTCCAAAGTTTTTTTGCGGGCCTGTTTGCCATGGCGCCGGTTTTTGGCTACAAATACATATACCAGAATTACATTCCCGCTCTTGCAGAATATAAAATTTTCAGGCCTCTGTTAGATTACCCTTTGATCAGCGGACTAGCCGTATTTGTTATAAATATTATAGCACTTTCACTGATTTTATTTATATTAAGTGGCGTACTATCGCTGATACTCAGTGTTTTCAACCATTCCACAATCATTAATCTTAAAAATGCCATAAAAGATGAACCTCTGGGATTTACTGTTGTAAGCCTTCTTTTGGGGGCGACTATAGGTATAGAATCACTGGCGCAAAAAATATTTTCCATGCAAATCATTGGAACAGTTTTAGGCTCGATCTTATTTTTAGCCATAATCGAAGAATATATCAAACACCTGATTGTAAAATTTATTGATGACAAGAAACTCAAAGATATTGATGACGCAATCACTTTAAGCATTATTGTGGGCCTGGCATTCGCTTTTATAGAGACAATTTTTTATAGCGTGAGTTCCGGAGAAATACGGATAATATTTTACAGGGTTATGGTAAGTTTGCCTGTGCATTTGGTCGCTTCAGGCATATTTGGATACTATTATGGTTACGCCCATTTTGCTAAACCTATCATGGCACTGGAAGGTGGTGATAAAACTTACCGAAAAGGATGGATTCCTGCATTTCTTAAAGTAAAAAAATCCACAGTATACGACGATGAAAAAATAACTAAGGGTATATTATTTGCCACTTTGTTTCATGCTTCTATGAATTTGCTTTTTGAATTTAATTTAGGCTTCATAGCAGTTCCTTTTATAGTTTTAGGGATTGTGGTCATATTTTATTTATACAAAACAGGAATAGCCGAAAGCGCTCTTATAAGAAGGTTTAGGGAAAAACATCTTAAAAAAGCTCCAACAGCAGCCTAACTTCTTAAAATTTTATAGCATTAGATCAGTTTTTTGGTAATTCTGGAAGTGGATTATCGCTAGAAAGCATTAAACCATCGCCTTCCCTTTCGATTATCCACCTTAATTTATCCCTTAATATTTTAATAGGGATTAATCCCGCTGCAATTAATTTTGGCACATCATCTCCAATATTTCCTTGCTCCAATTCGTAGCTTAGAAGATCTCCAAATTCCTCAAAGGTGATTTTACGGGAGTTTTTAAAAGTCATATATATTTATATATCATTTTATTCTACCAGTTTTTTCATCAAAAGGCAATAGTTTAGACTTAATATGTTAAAAACATTTGATTAAATCTTTACTCCTGTTAATATTAATAAGTAAAAAATTAAAAAATCTGATATTAATTATGAATAAGCAAAAACAAATATTAGTGCTTATACTAATCATTGTGGCTGCAGTTTTAGTTTGGCTTTTTGTTTTTAAGCTTGCGGAAAAAAAGCCTGCAGTAGTAACACCTGTAACAACTGAGGAGGGTAAATTTGTGCCAAAACTTAATAATACTTTAGAAACATCAGTAACTGTTGTAAATCCGAATGAAGCTGTTGAAAATCCGCCTTCTCAATAATGCTTAAACTCTCTTTTAAAATAAAAAATGTCAATATAATTGTAATAATATATTGACATTTTTTATTATAAGTGCTAAATTAACAACCTTCCTAATAGAGTGATTTTACAAAAGCCCTTTGTTGCCAGCCCTTTCTGAATTTTAGGTTCAGGAATGACGCCCTAACGACACGACGTTATTAAGCACATTGGGCTTTTAAAATATTAAATAATTGATTGACCTCCCGCATTTATTATTAACGCTTCTCCCGATTGATTTATGAAACGTTATATATGCGGATTTTTAATATTTTATATTCTTTTTCTATCGCCATTTAATTCGATGGCTATCGAAGAGAATTTAGAAAGTAGCCGGAGCCTTCAAGCCGAGCCTGGTTCAGATCCTCTTGAAAGCGCAATAGAAATACCCGTAATAAACCAAATCGATGCCTCGGTAAATAATACAATAACTGAAATTCCTGCCGAGCCGATTACACCGACAAATGAAGAGGTTCCTATACTGCCTGTTGCTGAGCAACCAGCGGAACCGATCGTTACGCCCGATTTGGAGCAAACGGAGGAACCTGTAACAACAATTCCAATCGTGGAGCCTTCAGAGCCAGCTACGGAGCCAGTTTTAAGCGATAGTAATGCATCTCAAACTGTAAGTCCGACTCAGCAAGTCATTATCAACGAAATAATGACCGGTTCGGAAATAAATCCAGAAAAAGATGCCTGGATAGAACTTTTTAACCCAAATAATGAAGAAATAAATTTGTCTGGTTGGCAGATCAAAGGTGTTACAAGCGGCGGCAGATGGATTGATATCGTAAATGATACAAACTACAAAATCCTGCCTAACGGTTATTATTTGATATCTTATTACACAAACAGCAGTTATTCAGCATTAAATGTAAAACCGCAAATTCAGAAATCATCGCTCCTTTTTCCAAACGAATTAATTGAAATAGAGCTAAAAGATCTGAATGGAAATCTGAGCGATAAAGCGCTAATTAACAATGAAACGGTGTTGGACTTCAGGTCATATGAACGGACCTGTCCGATTAATTCTGGCGAGCTTTCCGAAAGCTGGTCAAGGGCGACAGCACGGGTGAATATTAAAGAAAGTGCATTAAATACATATGCGACCCCAAACAGTGCTAATAGCGTGTGCCAGACATCAGTAATACCGCAAGAAACGATTGTGCCAATAACTGAAGGTGAGGATGGCTATCCTCACTATACCGATGAAACACAGATTACCGTGACCATTCAGCCGATTGTTACAAAAACCTATCCATCATATCAGCTTATCAACGAAATAATGGTAAACCCTGAAGGCGATGATGAGCTCGGTGAATGGATTGAGCTTTATAATAATACATCGAGTCAAATCGATTTAAGCGGTTGGTATCTGGATGATGCGGAAGGTGACAGTTCTCCATTTAAAATAAATGAAAATACATTACTTGGTGCGGGTTCGTATTTGGTATTAAGCGCGCCAAACTTAAAATTATCGCTAAAAAATTCTGACGACCAGGTCAGGCTTCTTGATCCGAATAAGGAGGTTAAAGAAATAATCAGTTATTTTGGCGCGAAAGAAAACTGGTGCTATGCAAAAAAACCGGATGGAGGATTTATTTGGTCTCCAATTTTAACCCCTGGTTATGCAAATATGTTTCCCTCGTCGCCTAAATCTTATTATCCGGATGACATAATACTAAAAAGCGTTTTACCTAATCCTGAAGGCGAAGATGAAGGAGGTGAAATCATCATAATAAAAAATAATTTGGGTGAATCTGTGGATCTTTCGACATGGAAAATAATGAACTTAAAAGGAAGAGAATTTCAGCTTGGCAACATTGTAATAGAACCATTTCAGATATATAACTTGATGTCATCGAATATAAGTTTAAGCCTTGTTAATAAAGCCGATGAATTAAGTCTAATTGATCCATCTGGCAATATGATAGACAGGATAAGCTGGACTGGTGCGAAAAATGGAGAAATTATTTATAAATCCGATTTTTTCCAAGACGGATTTAGGGGGAAAGTTATCAGGGTTATTGACGGCGATACTTTTGTGGCATCCATAAACGGTGATGAATATACTATTAGGTTGATCGGTGTGGACACGCCTGAAACTGTAAATCCGAAAAAAGAGATTGAAAAATATGGCAAGGAAGCTAGCGATTATCTTAATAATACGCTTTCCGGACAAACTGTAATTCTTGGTTTTGATGAAAATAAAACCGACGTTTATAATAGATTGTTGGCATATGTTTATCTGGGTAATATTTTTGTTAACGCGGATATAATTCAAAAAGGATATGGATACGCATATACGAGATTTCCATTTAAATATGAGACCGATTTCATTAAATATGAGAATCTTGCTAGAGAGAACAGATTAGGAATATGGAATGATAAAGAAATTGCAAAAATTATCAAACAAATAAAAGATGATGAAGACATCAAATATGTAGAAAATAAAGATTTACTAGTAAATAATGAAAATAAAGAAAATACTGAAATAAATTCTGATAACGAGTATGAAAATTTAACTTGTTTATCTAACAATTTAAGAATTGATTCAATCCTTCCAAATGCTGAAAAAGGCAAATCCGTCGAGTATATAAAGATTATTAATAATGGTGCTGAAAAAGCTTGTTTAACTGGCTGGACCCTTGATGATGATCTGGAAAGAGGTTCTAAACCATTTGAAATAAAAGGCGGTTCAATCCAACCAGGAGCTATCAGAACATTCCGACAATCCGAAACCCACTTAAACCTTAATAATGATGCGGACTGTGTGAACCTGATAAACCCAAACACTGAGGTTGCTGATCAGATTTGTTACAAAAAAGCTCATAAAAATGAAATATTTACCCATGATGGCGGCGATTGGGAACCAAAAAAGAAAACCGTTAAACTGAAAGTGGGATTGCTTGCCCTGAGCGGAGCTGAAGGGGCTAATCCTGCTACTACACGACCTAAACGTGATTCAACCGATTACCAATGGGAATTAAAAAATGAGACGATTGACGGAAAAATCGCTTTTATTTACAAGGAGGGCGAGATTATTTATCTGCAAACCAATAATGAAACTATTCCTGTTTCATACGCTAACAGCAAAGTGAATATTGACATGGCAAAACAGATGCTTGATTTTAATTCACCTGTAAGGCTGGATGTGCGCTTATCGGGTGATGAAAGGGAATTAATCGCAATAAACCAGGAAAAAATCCCTGACACTGAAAACGGGAATCTTTATCCTCGCGCATCCGTAAAACTGCCAACTGAAATTAAATACATTATCGGATTGCTGATTATAGTAAGCAGTTTGTGCTTAATAAAAAAATTTAACTCTCCGCGCTAAGCGCTCCGCCACGTCGCTCGCGAGAGACGTGTCTCCGCACAATAACCAGCATGCTGTCGCTGAAGAAAATAAGAGAATAGAAATGTTGTGTCTTAATCCCAGTTCTTTCTCTCAATAGACGTCTGTGGCTCATAAGTCTGACCTCTCGCTAGTCTCTCTTCTTCTCTGCGGACAGTCCATTTTAACACCGGGCCAAACAAATGCGCAGATACGCGGGCGGTTAGACCGAATTCCTTTTCTATCTCAAGCCGCAGGGCGCGGATCCGCCCGGCCATATTTTCGTCTTTTTTTTCTCTATACATCTGTTCCATGGCCATCAAGGTGCCGTTGTAGATTGTTTTCAGGAGTTTTGCCTGACCCTGGAAACGTTTCCTCACGCGCGGATCCGGATGTTCTTTATAGCGCTTCCACCCTTCTAACATTGTTCTGATCACGCGATAGAGGCTCGGGCCGTTCCGCTCAAAATCCCTTTGAAAGGCATGATCAAGGAACTTCTTTGAATCGCCTCGCGAGATGGCAGGATGCCTGAAATTGAATTTATACTGGCCGTGAATATCAGCAAAGTCGATACTCTTGAGCAAAAGCCCTTTAGCTTCTGTCTCTGAATACAGAGGAGTGCCAGGGACTGGTGTGTAAAGCATAAATTGATGGAAGTCTGTCTCATGGGCCACTGCATGCTCGATCTCATCGTTCATGTTTTCAGGCGTATGGTGAGGCAACCCTATTATCGTGGAGCCGATTGTCCAGATACCGTGCGACTGCAAATCCCCCACCAATTTTCTTGTGTCTACTCCCTTGAGCTTGGCATATCCCGAACGCGGCGATTCCAGCCCCATCCATACCGCGTTCACTCCGAGCTCGACCAGTTCTTCCATGGTGTATTGTTGCAGCGCGTTGGCTGAAGAAAAAACAAACAATGACCAACCCTTGTCCCCCTTTTTCATCATATCCAGCAGTTCCATCGCCCGTTTCTTGTGGAGCAGGAAATTTTCATCCATGATGAAAAATTCATTTACCCCCAAATTGGATTCTGCCTCGCGCATCACCCGAAATACATCCCCGCCTGTCTTAAGGAAATCAGTAAATTTGCCCTTGCCCCCGAAAAAAGCAGAAGTTGTGCAGAAATTACATCCCATCGGGCACCCCACTGACGGGATTATCACAGCCTGTCTTGGTGAAAATGCCTCAGGTACTGGTATGCCCATCATACGTAATCCAAATCCAGCGTAAAGTATGGGGTGCTTTATCGGAGCATTTGAATCTTCCCCCAGATACCTGCGCATCCAGGAAATGCCTTCACCTTTTACGATGTGGTCCGCGTCGACCTCTTTTTCCACGCCCGGAATCGCCGCGACATGTCCTCCCACAACTATTTTGGAGTCAGGGGAAAAACGGCGCACGATCCTGCACATCTCTTTAACCTTGCCCACGTTCACGATAATCGAAGAAATCCCGACGATATCATATTTGTGAGAAGTAAGTTCCTGCTCGAAAGCATCCAGCGTTGGAAAATCCAGCACAGCAGATGGGGCAGAGATGTTCTCCTGAATCATTTTAATTCCCCATGAATTGTGGAAATTACGTAACGAAAACGCGCCTTGCGCGCGCGTGATCTGGTTATGAAAAAGCTCCATGGGATTTATCTTTCTGCTGCCGAACTCATCGTCCTGAGCGTACGGGCCAAAGACTGAAGTCAGCAAAACGCGGACACGGCGCGATGTCTCATTAGTTTCCTCAGCCCATGTTCTGAATTCCTCTTTGGGTTCAGGCAGGATAGTGTCACTTGAACATGCAACTTCTTTCGTCTTCATTTTATCGGGCTACAAATGGCAAAGCAGTATATTTTTATTTTTAATTCTATTCAATAAAATTTTTTTCTTCCTGACCGAGTCCGTCGCCTAAGGCTCTTTGACAAAATTTATCCTTGTGCGCCTGGATGTCCCACGTCATTTTTCCATTGACGGCAATATTGGCATAACCCATCAATTCCTCCATTGATTGGGCCAAGGATATTCCTTGCCAATTCTTCCGTGTTATGGACGTGGGTGGCTCATAAGTCTGGCCGCGGGCCAGCCTATTCTCTTCCATGCGGGCACTCAAAAGCGGCAAGAAACCAAATACCCTGGCTGCGAGCTTGGCGGGAAAACCAAATTCTTTTTCAATCTCAAGCCGCAGTGTGCGAATCTGCGCAGCCATGCTTTTATCCTTTTCCTCGTACATCTGTTCCATAGCCCACAAAACCGATGGGTAACCAATTTTAAGGGGCTTCGCGTCTAAGCTAAAGCGTTTATGGACGCGCTGGTCAGGGTGGTTCTTGTATCGCCTCCATCCTTTAAGCAAAGTTCTTGCCAATCGGTATGTAGATGGGCCATTCCGCTCGAAATCCCTTTGGAAGGCTTGGTCGAGAAACTTTTTCGAGTCGTCGCGTGAAATATGGGGATGCTTGAAATTAAATTTGTACTGACCGTGGATATCAGCGAGGTCGGTATCCTTGAGCAAAAGCCCGTCGGCCTCCATCTCTGAATACAGAGGAGTCCCTGGGACTGGCGTGTAAAGCGCAAACTGATGGAAGTCTGTCTTATGGGCCACTGCATGCTCGATCTCATCGTTCATGTTTTCCGGAGTATGGTGAGGCAGCCCTATTATCGTGGAACCGAACACCTTGATCCCATGAGACTGTAGCTCGCGCACTAATTTCATAGTGTCTGCGCTTTTTAGCTTCGCATATTTCGAATCTCTTGATTCCAAACCTAGCCAAACCCAGCTCACTCCGATCTGCGCTAATTCTTCCATTGTATATTGCTTAATTGCGTTTGCCGATGAAAACACATACATTGACCAGCTCTTATTATTAGCTTTCATAAGTCCAAGCAGTTCCATCGCGCGTTTCCGGTCGAGAAGGAAATTCTCGTCCATGACGAAGAAGTCCTCTGCCTTAAGCGTTGACTCGGCTTCGTTCATCACATTATATATATCTTGACCTGTTTTCAATAAATTAACGAATTTTCCCTTTCCTCCGAAAAATGCCGAGGTTGTGCAGAAATTGCATGCCATCGGGCATCCCACTGAAGGAATGACCGTGGCAGTTGGCGCAAGAATCGCATCTGCTATCGGCACACCCATTGTCCTGGTGTCGAAACTGGCGTAAAGCACGGGATGTTTAATCGGAGCGTCCGCGTTCTCTCCCAGATACCTGCGCATCCAGGAAATGCCTTCGCCTTTCACGATGTGGTCTGCGTCGACCTCTTTTTCCAAGCCCGGAATCGCTGCAACGTGTCCTCCTACAACTATTTTGGAATCGGGGGAGAGGCGGCGAGCAGTCCTGCACATCTCTTTAACCTTGCCCACATTCATAATAATCGAAGAGATACCGACGATATCATAGTGATGAGAGGTAAGTTCCTTTTCAAAAGCTTCCAGCGTTGGGAAATCCAGCACAGCAGAGGGGGCGGAGATGTTCTCCTGAATCATTCTCAACCCCCAGGAATTATGGAATTTGCGGATGGAAAATACGCCCTGCGCGCGCGTCACCTGATTGTGGAGCAGTTCCATAGGATTTATTTTTCTGCTGCCGAACTCATCGTCCTGAGCGTACGGGCCAAAGACTGAAGTCAGCAAAACGCGGACGCGGCGCGATGTCTTATTGGTTTCCTCAGCCCATGTTCTGAATTCCTCCTTGAGTTCAGGCAGAGTAGCATCACTTGAATTTGTAACGTCTTCCATCTTCATTTTATCGGGCTATAAATGGTAAAAGAGTATATTTCTATTTTTAATTCTATTCAATAGAATTTTTTTCTTCTTGAAACAAAATGGGAACCAAAAAAAACTTGGTCAGCATGAATATTAGACATTAGTTCTTTTGCGAAAAAAAAGAATGATCCAATAAGTTTAATTATTTTTACTATAAAATCTTCACAATGGTTATAGATATCAAATTTATAAATATGCATAAATATACATATGCATATATATACTTATTATTAAAAAAATCAAATATTAAACATGAATTAGGAGTCCTGTCTCAAAATCGAAATACTAAAAGTGAAGATAAATGATAAAGTGTTACATGAATTTATAATCATTTTAAAACTTCGATAGACTTCGTTGGATTTCGTTGGATACCAATCAATCGAAGTCTACCGAAATCCATCGATATCAATCGAAATATGAAAAAACTATCCAATAAAATACTGCCATAAAATATACAAATATATTGAATATGGAATAAAAAAATTCAATACAAGCATCCAGGCGGGAATAAACATAATTTTATAAATAAAGTTGTTCGGATTTATTATATACCAAACCATTTTATTATATATTTCATTTCTATAATACATGCTTGCCTGATAATAATTTTTTCATTAAACTTAACCCGATTTGTTTTAACCTAAGATTATTGAACTATTCTGGCTCTTTATCTGATTGGTTGTTTAGTTAGCTTACAAGCTAATAAGCTAAACTGCCAATAATCTGATAAATTATGAAATCCATTTTTAGATTCATCATCACAAAAATCCTGGCTATTAAGGCAAAACATTTTCTTAAAAAAAACAGGATTCAGGTAATCGCGGTAACGGGAAGCATAGCGAAAACAACAACTAAAGAGGCGATTTATCACCTTTTAAAAAAACATTTCAAAATCTACAAAAGTCCCCAGGGATTTAATACGGAACTCGGGATCAGCCTTGCCATTTTACAGGAAGAAAAATCAGGATTTTCATCGGTGCGAGCGTGGTACGGAATATTAAAAAAGGCTCTTTTTGGGGAAAAAGAAATTTTTCAGAAAATAATATTAGAAATGGGCGCGGATAAACCAGGAGATATAAAAAAACTTACAAAAATTGCCCGACCGAAAATAGGCGTAATTACTAATGTAAATCCTGTGCATTTGCAAAAGGGGCAATTTAAAGATCTGGAAGATATTAGAAAAGAAAAAAACAGCCTTATAAAAAACATGGGTAAGGATGGGGTAGCTGTCCTTAATTACGACGACCCTATGGTAAAAAGCATGGAAACAAGTGCTCAAAAAATGAGTTATGGTTTAGGCGCAGACCTTGATGTGATGGGAAGCGATGTTGAAGTTTTAAATAAATCTTTAAAATTTAAAGTAAACTATAAGAACGAAGAACAGCTTTTGAATGTTCCTGTGTTAGGCGGCTTCCAGGTATATGCGTTTCTTGCGGCTATCGCGGTCGCATTAAAGTTTGATATGGACCTTAAAGAGTGTGCTGAGACTTTAAAAGATTTTAAAATGCCTCCCAGCAGGATGAATCCTCTGTCAGGCTTCAATAAAAGCATAATTATCGATAGTTCTTACAACGCTTCACCCACTAGTATGGAAAAGGCGCTTGAGCTTCTCGATGAGCTTAGATCGGACAGAAAAATCGCAGCCTTGGGCACAATGAATGAATTGGGAGATACGGCAAAAGAGGCCCATCTGGCATTGGGTGGGCAGGCGGCTAAAGTCGCTGATATTCTGGTGGCTGTGGGCCCGGAAGCCGCCGCAATAAAACAAGGCGCAATGGATGCTGGTATGCAGGAAAAAGACATCTATACTTTCCTTGACTCCGAGGAAGCCGGCCACGCGCTTAAGAGAATGCTGGAACCTAAGGATTTAGTGCTCGTTAAGGGGTCTCAAAATAAAGTGCGTATGGAAAAACTGGTTAAAGTGATAATGGAACACCCTGAGCAAGCCAAACTACTGCTATGCAGGCAGGATGAAGCCTGGGAAAATATTTGATTACAAATATTTTCCATTTCGCATTTCGCATTTCTGATTTCGCATTCAATTTGGCATTTTTTAGATTTGACACTTAATTAGACTATGACCCAAAATAACAAAATACAGGTAGGAGTTTTACTTAATCTCGGATATTTCCGAAATGCTCAGCTGTCCGTTAATTTCTTATTATCTCAAAGAAATATTGGTAAAACTCCTTTCTCAAGGTGGATAAAAAAAGCACCAAACTATATACCACCTTTTGATATTGAAAATGGAGCTGTTTTCCTAGCGGCACGGTTTAATTTTAAACACGCGCTGGAGCTTTCTATGAAATCGCTATTTTTAACTGCCCAAAAAACTATTCCATCTGGTCACGATCTAGAAAAACTGTGCAATGAAATGAAAAAAGAACTACTAAACAAAGCAATATTGAAACAAAGTTTTGAAGCTTGGGAATGGCTAATCAGGGAATATTCAATAAACGATAAATATACTCCAAAAGACGCACAAAACCAATTAGATAGATATATGTTCGACACTAATGGAAAACAATTCCCTTACAAAAATATTCATAGTGTAACAAGAAAAGATCTTAAAAGATTCTTGATAGACATAAAAACAGCAAAACGTTTATTTTGGAGAATGAATGCAGAGCATGATTCAATTAGAAGCTATAAAAAATTTAATTTAAATCCTAACAAAATAAAAAATAAAACAATAATTTGTAAATTTAAAAACGGACGCTATATTACGAGAAGGAAAGCAGGTGTTTTTAAATCAGCAATGCTGGATTATTAATTCGTAGCAGCGATTTAATTACCCAAAATGGGAAAATGCCAAATGTAAAATGGGAATGCGAAATCTGAAATGCGAAATGCTAAATTTTAAAAAAATCCTTAGCATACGCAAGGATTTTTTAAACTCCCACCAATAACGAAGCCGTTAAAACGTAGAAGTCAGGCATCCTAATTAAATGATGTCAAACAACTACACTCTAACAAAACGAAACGTTCTATCAGCCGAAACCGATAGAAACAAAGGGTTCACACTCATTCCGCCGAAACGGACCAAGAAATGAACTTTTATTTTGTTTTGAAAGAAAACGCAACTCCGCTTATTCCGCCGAAACGGAACAGCCAGAATCACAAACCTTACTAACATTTTCCGAAAGCCGATCCATTCTCCGTAGTAAACTACGAAGGATGAAAGCCAACGGAAAAAAATGAAAGTAAGAAAGCGGCAACGCAATCGGTGAGAGAAGACTGCCCAAGAGCATGAAACCGTAACCGATCACCCTCCGGAGTCCTCCGCGGCTTGCGCCGTAAAGGGACGGAAGATGAGAGTTTTGATTTTTGTTTTCCTGGACAGACTCTTACCACCGATAGGTGCGATAGCGGGATCAGACTGCCCAAGAGCATAAAACCGAGACCGCCGGCCTCACAACAAGTGTGAGACAGAAAACGGTTTTTTGTTTTTGTTTTCCTGGACAGACTATTCCCGCTATCCGACAGTGAGATCAAACTGCCCAAGAGCATGAAACCGTAACCGATCACCCTCCGGAGTCCTCCGCGGCTTGCGCCGTAAAGGGGCGGAAGATGAGAAGTTTTGATTTTTGTTTTCCTGGACAGATTGCTCTCACCGTCTCACTTATTTGTTAAAGAACCTTCTTCTTATCATCATACTATTATATCAAATTTTGATTTATTGTGCAAGTCATTTTAATACTTTTTTTCTTGAGACATAAAAAAATATTAAATGCCCATATAAATGGCTATAATAAGACAAAAATATTAGTTTATGTGGCCAAAAGGTTATTCTTGACAATCTCTATTTATTTATTAAAATAATAATATAAAGTACCTAAATCTCAAGTTAATAAAATTACTGATCGATTTAAGCGGCTATTGTTTCCATCTCAAATTTTAATTCCTGAAACAATTTGAATATCAAGCGTATAATTAAAATTCAAATAGCTCAGAATAAGTCTTAAAGCCAAAAAATCAGGATAGCGGCAAGTTTTTATTAACTTGAGGTTAGTTTATAACCTTAATTTAATTAAACATGAATATAATTTATCTGATTATTGGTCTTTTAGTAGGCGGTGGCGGAATTTTTGCTTATTTCCATATGCAGGAAGGGAGTAGGCTACGGAAAATCCGAATGGAAAAAGAAAAAGAAATCGCCAGCATTGAAAAACATCTAAAGGACCTTGAATTAAAAGCCTCAACAATTGAGACAAAAATAAAAGAAAAAATCCTTGATGCAAAAAACAAGGCGTTTGATATTATAAATGAAGCGAAAAAAGATGAGATTGAGAGGCGCAAACAACTTGAAAAAAGCGAGCAGCGTCTTATTTCTAAAGAGGATATTCTTGAAAAAAAGATTTCAGAAAGCGAAAAATTTAGAGACGACTATGTCAAAAGAACCGAGCAATTAAAAATTCAGGAAGAAAAAATTGAAGCCCTTTATAAAGAACAAGAGGCTGTACTTTCTAAAATCACAAATTTAACCCAGGATGAAGCGAGAGAAATGCTTCTAAAAAATATTGAGCGTGATTATCAGAAAGAAATTGTCGACCATTACAATAAAATTGAAAATGATGTTAAGGAAGATTCTCAAAAAAAAGCGAAAAATATTGTTTCTCAGGCAATCCAAAAAATCGCTTCAAACGTGACTTCGGAATCCACGCAGACCTTGGTCCAGTTGCCAAATGATGAGATCAAAGGCCGAATAATCGGCCGCGAAGGGCGTAATATCAACGCCTTTGAACATCTTACAGGCGTGGATGTAATAGTCGATGATACGCCGGGTGCTATCGTGATTTCTGGTTTTGATCTTGTCCGGCGATATATAGCAAAACGCTCTTTGGAAAGATTAGTCGAAGATGGGCGCATACACCCCGCAAGAATAGAGACTATTGTCAATGAAACCAAAAGCGAAGTAAATCAGATTATGGTCGAATTCGGTGAAAAGGCCGTGCATGAAATGGGTATAGTAGGACTGCATCCGGATTTGATTAAGATCATTGGCCGCCTGCGTTTCAGAACAAGTTATGGCCAAAACGTATTAAAACATTCGATGGAAGTCGGTTACCTTTCAGCGGCTATGGCTGGTGAATTAGGATTAGATGTCCATGTCGCGAAAACTGCCGGTTTCCTGCATGACATCGGTAAAGCTGTTGACCATGAAATAGAAGGCAGCCACGCTCTGATAAGCCGTGACATATTAAAGAAATACGGTCTCTCTCAGGCTATAATCCATGCTGTCGAAGCGCATCATGAGGAAGTAGCATTCCATACACCCGAAGCAATGATCGTACAGGCAGCTGACGCCATTTCCGCTTCAAGGCCTGGTGCACGAAGAGAAACGCTGACCACTTATCTAAAGCGCTTACAGGATCTTGAAGATCTTGCCAATACTTTCCCAGGCATAGATAAAGCATACGCAATCCAGGCCGGGCGCGAAATACGCGTTATGGTAAAACCTGAACAAATTGATGACCTGCAGGCTATTAAACTTTCGCATGAGATAGCCAGAAAAATCGAAAAAGAACTGGCTTACCCTGGCTCTATCAAAGTTAATGTCTTACGAGAAACAAGAGCTACCGATGTGGCGCGCTGATTCCTATTGTAAATCCTGTTGTAAATCCAATTGTGGGTCCAATTGTTTGTATATCAGAATAACCACAATAGGATTTACTATTGGCCCCTTAATTGGATTTACTATTGGCTCCTCAATTGGATTTACTATTGGCCCCTTAATTGGATTTACTATTGGCCCCTCAATTGGATTTACTATTGGTAAATGGTATCAGTTATAGTTGTTTACTCGCTTCCTGAAGAGCCTCAATCACAGCAGGCACATCTTCAGCATCCATCATAACCGTACTTTTACGGCCCCTGCTTTTTTCGCTGATTTTAATAAATTTACCGTTCCTGCTTTGTTTGACGTCGATATAAAATGTCCTGAATTTAGCGTGAACGGTCCGTGTAAATATTTCCTGGGCATAACCGCCTCTGCCTTCATCGGAAAAACCGGTAGCTGGTGCGGATGATGTATCGGTATCGTCAAATTGATATCCTTCATCGCCAGGGTTTTGAGTAGTTGTATCTTCCATTTTAGTAATTAATTAAAAAACAATGTACGTATTATACTTATTTGTTTTAAAATGACAATAATATTTTCCAAAATCCAAATTACAAATTACAAAATACAAGTAAATTACAAATTCCAATATTCAATTTACAATTATTAATTAAGCTCAAGTTTGTAATTTGTTACTTGTAATTTGGAGCTTGTTTGTAATTTGGTATTTGTCGCTTGTAATTTCTTATAGTATCGTTACTTCGTTATGATATACATCGACGCTTCCCGCTACAACAACACAGAACAAAAAACAGGTGTAGAAAATTACTCATATTTTTTAATAAACGAATTGGCGAAGCTGGCGCCTGACGACATTACATTAATCAGCCCGCGAAAAATCGATTTGCCCGTCAGGCAGATAATAATGCCCTTTAAAAGATTGTGGACCCAGATACGTTTAAGCTGGGAAATTTTGAAGAACAAAAAAATAGATAACCTATTCATTCCGTCACACATTATGCCTATTATCCACCCAAAAAAAACCACAATAACAATCCATGATGTCGCGTTTAAGCATTACCCTGAAGGCTATGGTCTATGCAGCCGATGGTATCTGGATTTTGGCACAAAATTCGCTGTAAAACACGCAAAACGAATTATCGTCCCGTCAGCCGTGACAAAAAACGATTTGATTCATTTCTACAAAGCGGATCCGCAAAAGATTTCTGTCATACCTTTAGGTTATTCTGCGGCAAGACATCCTGATTCAAAATTAACAATATCACGACTTAAATATTATAATCTCGAACCAAAAAAATATTTCCTGTATATCGGACGTATTGAAACCAAAAAAAATACCGGAACTCTGATAAAAGCCTTTAAAGAAATAAGCGATGAGTGCCACGATATAAAATTAGTCCTTGCGGGAAAACCAGGTGTCGGCGAAGAGCAGATTCTGGAATCCGCGAAACACAAAAACATCATTGTTACAGGCTATATCGGAGAAGATGATAAACAGATTTTGCTGAATAACTGCTTATGTTTTGTGTTCCCATCGCTTTACGAAGGTTTTGGGTTGCCGCTTCTGGAGGCTATGGGCGCAAGGGTGCCGATTATCGCTTCACAAATTCCCGCGTCATATGAGATTGCTAAAGAAAACGCATTGTTTTTTAAACCTTTTGACGCAGATATGCTGGCGAGATTTATGAAAACGATTATCGACAATAAAGAGCTAAGGGAAAATCTCACGTCTCTGCATTCTGAAACGCTTAAAAAATATTCTTGGAAAAATTGCGCGAAGGAAACACTTCCCTTATTGATGACCTAATTGGTGACCTATCCGCCGCGGCGGATGGTAGCCTAATGGGTGACCTAATTGGGGTTATTCAGTTATTCACCAATTAGGTCCCCGCGCCTTTGGCGCAGGTCACCAATTAGGACACCTATTAGTAATTTGACAATTCTAATAATTATTGTTTGACGTAATATCTTATTTCTGCTATTCTGGCTTTCGTGCTTCGCATTAGCGCTCGCACAATATACAATATCGGATCAGGTGTTTTCTGCCTGCGTCCGTTGTAGTTTTAACAATTTGGCCCTCGTGAATCCAAGTCCATTAAGGAGTGACAGTGAAAGCTTTACCTAAGACGGTTGCCTTCGCTCTTGCTGTAGTCATCCTTGCCGGGTTCAGTTGTAAGGACTCGGGACACCTGTTCGGTGGCAGCAATGTCACCCTGGTCCCGGGTGCAATGGGTTCTGCTCAGGCCTTCGGGAGCGGGTCGGGAGAAATCTCGCTCGTTTCGCTGATCTTCCTAGAATCGGAAGAGATAGAATGCCTGAGTGTAGTGGACCGCATTTCCGAAAAGCCGATTCCTTTCCGCTCAGCGGTTTGGGACGGCAAAGTTGTTGTGACACTCGAGCTGCCTAAAAACCAGCTCGCCAATCCGCGCCTCGCTTTCAAAGGAGGTGCCAGCTTTACGGCTCTTTTAACTCCGGAATTCAGCCTGTCGACGTTTGATGGGCTTAACTTCGGAGAAAGTACTGTGTTCCTTCGGGACCATGGTACGGAAATCGAGCTTGCGGCTGGCATGGAAAAGGTGTTCTCGAGTAACGAGTTCATCTACCTGTGGACAGGCGAAAAACTGGTTAAGGCGGCAAGAGCTCGCTTCAGCCCCGGAATTGCGGGAAACTACGCCCTAAGCCTGAGACCGGAATCGGGAACAGTGGTAGTACTGCAGACGAGCGGGCTCCGAACATGGAACGGCGCACTGACAGTGGATGGCCGCGAAAGCGTAAGCCTAGTGGTCGTCCCTCCACCGGACGAAGAGACAATTTACCTTAGCGTTGTGGCGCGCTAGGGTGAAAAAGAGGGCCAAAACCCCCCGACTCAACATCGGGGGGGCCACACTTTTTTGCTAATTTTAAATTTTCAATTTTAAATTACAAATTACAATTTCGAATGCTACAACCTAAATGAAAATTTGTTATTTATAATTTAAAATTTGTTATTAACATTTGTAATATAAACAGATGGAGAGGTTGCACAATTTATACCCCAGTGATATAGTTAAATCCCAACCAAATATATGCGAAATAGCCCCGAAACAGGAAAGGCACGCCCGTTAAGATCTAAGGTAATTCCTATCACCGTCGGCGCAATAGGAATCCTTGGCGCGTCTTTTGTAGGCCAAGCCGGTCTTTCTGAAATAAATAATATGCGCCAAAATCAGGCCCGCGCTGAAGCTCAGCAGTCTATCAGAGATTGCAGAGATTCTGTGCGTTGTACATTGGGGAAAATCAGTTTAACGTATCAAAAAAAATTTCCTGGTCTCAGAAGTGTTGATTCAAAGCTAACCGGTCAAACCATTACGCTGGACGGCAAAACTTTTAAAGTCGGTTTCTCGGAAAAACATGGCAATGTACTTTTAGATCAAGACGGAACCCAATTCCTGGCAACGCACGATCTTAGTAATACGATTGAAAACGTAAATGCCGTTTTAAGATCAGAAGGTGAAACAAAATAACGTCTCGCTTCGCTCGCAAAATCGAACTTCTAAATTCGAAATTCGAAAAATTATTATGTGTAAATACAAGAACTTCGATTTTCGAGATTCGTTTTTCGATTTTTTTTTATATTATCTCTGAAGTTCATTTGACAAAATTAAAAAAATGATATACAGTAATCACCTCAGTTACGACAAATTGTTTGCTCTGTTTCTTCTTTTTTAAGAATGGACCAGGGCTGATCTTTTACAATGAGGTCCACAAATGCGAGTCCGATGTTACTTCGGACCCATTTCATATTTTCACTCCTTTCACTTCGTTCACCGGAGCGTTTTGAGTATGAAGTATGCGAAAAATTTCGCTATGCATCGCGGACTGGAAAGTCCGCTCTGCAAAATTTTTACAACCGAAATTCATAACCAATCGCAGAGCGGGTTTTCCCTGGCCGCCTTTGGAGGCCAACCTGCGATGCGATTTTCAACATTCATACTCCAAAACGCTCCGATGAACTATCCTGTGCGTAGACGACAACCCTTTGACGGGAGGATAATACATGCGTTTTTGCGCGGCGTTGTTTTTCACGCTCGTGCTGACGAGCGGTTGTAACTTCGACCTGTCGGCTCTCTCGCCTCCTGCTTCTCAGGATTCGGGGGTCACCGATTCGCTTCCCGACGCAAGTCGGGATGACGCGCCGAACGATTCCGGCGCTGACGTCGGCAACACGGATTCTCAGCAGGACGGCATCGTGTCTGACACCAGTCAGGCCGACGCCGGGCAGAGCGATACCAGTCAGACCGATGTCCTGCAACTGGACGCCGGTGTCGACCCCTGCCAGACCACCCCGCCGTGCAACGACCACGGAACCTGCCCTGCAGGAACATGCTCGTGCAATACGGGCTACATAGGCGCATCGTGCGACACGTGCGCCTTTGCGTACACTGGCTACCCGTCCTGTACGGTAGTCACTCCGACTATCACGAATCTGAACGTTGACTGTTCCTCCACCGGCGGCTGTAAAAGTGGTAATACGTACCCTGTGACATGGGACTTCACCAATGCCACAACCTTCTCCGCATCTCTTGCGTGGGAGTCGGGCACCATGACTTCACTGGGTAAGTTGCAGACCACAACTGGGAGCCCGATCACCCAAGGCGCTCCCTACCCACTTCCCACCACAACCACGAACACGGTCACCCCACATACCATCAACTGGTTAATGGACGGCGCCGGCGAGAAATACGTCAGGATCTCAATCACCGTGTCAGGTCCTGGCGTCAGCCCACCGCCTGCTTACAAGTCAGTCCACATACTCTACTAGAAAGGAGGTAAAAAAGCTCGGCCTCATTGAAGAACCTCATACCTGAAAAGGTGTGGGGTTCTTCTACAAACCTTAATTTTATTGAAGAAAAATATATTTTATGTTAAATTAATTAACACAAAAAGAATAAAGCCTCTCCCCTGCAAAACAAAATAGACATCTTTAAAAAGAGGATGTGTTTTATCTCTGAATAGTTACTTGACAAAGCTAATAAATCTATATACAATATACACCTTTTATCTTTTTTTGTTGCACCGTATGCGGGAAGCAATTCGGAAAATCACCGGCCATGCGTCTCTTTACGGGATAACAAATCCCGATGCCCTTTTGTCATCTGACGGAGGGTATATTTTTGCATGCCTTGGTTCTCTCCTTCCGGAGCGGAATCGGGCTGTTCTTTTACAATGAGGCCTTAAGAAGCGAGAATTGCGGTCCGAACGTAGCAAGGACGAATGTCCGCAGCGAAGTGAGGACGAATTCCGAAGAAATCTGCGAACAAAGCGAGCAGATTTCCAGGAATTCGAGCAATTCCCTTCTGATACTCGCCCTTCGGGCGAGATTTAATCATCTTTCATTTTTCAATTTTCATTTTTTGTTTACAAGCTAATAAATGAAAAATGCCTGCCCACATTAGGTGGGTAAAATTATAAATGAATAAATGGTCATCCTTTCTAGTTTAGAAATTACGTTACTCCGGCTGCCTTCGGGCAGCCAAGTTCACCGGAGCGACTTGTTACTGATAAAATAAGACCACCCCGTTCCGCCTCCAGCGGAACACCCCTCCTCAATTGAGGAGGGGTGCCCGTAGGGCGGGGTGGTCCTCAATCGACAGTAAGTCGCCCTGGTGAACTTTCAGTGCGGAAGTTCTGTCCCACAGGGCAAACGACAACGACAAACCAACGCAGTATTCGACATAAGGAGTGAGTCATGCGGAAGATGTTCCTGGCGGTTTTCACCGCCACTCTGTTCATCGTCGCCTGCGACGGCGACCCCACCACCGACCTCTGTGCCGGCATCACCTGCGGGCACGGTACGTGCTCACCTGACACCGGGAATTGCGTCTGCGACTCCGGTTACTCGGGCGACACGTGCGACATGACGTTCGATACCTCGAACTGCCTGACGATGAAGGTTTTCGGACCGACTGACTCCGGACAGCTTGAGGTGGCCGGCGTTACCGGTAGTGCATACTACTGCAATGGTTCCTACCTCGAAGTGTCAGAAGGCACTGTAGACAAGAATTCTCTGTTCTGCATCATGCCAGCCTTCGGCACCAACCTGCCAGTGCCTATACCTGTCGGGGAGCATCTGGTGCCAGGTCTTGTGATTTTCGCCATCGACCCGGAACAGCCAATCCTCCCCAATGGTGACCTGAATAAGGTCACGCTCCTCAAAGAAGTGAAGATCTTCTTCAATGAAGATCGTGGACGCGTCGTCCGATTCGAGGACAATGTGTTCACTAACGTCACGACCGAGCTGGTTGAGACCGGCACGATCGCTATGACGTTGCACTTCAGTGAGTTCTACCTCCTTGACCAGAAGCCTGTCATCTCGGCCACCGCCCAGCATCAGGGCAACCGTGTCGTCGTCATCGACTTCACGGGGACCTTGGACGAGGACTCACCCCTTCCCTACCTTCTTCAGTTTTCGGCATCGGGAGGCGGGACACCTCTTGTGCTGGAGCCTGTGGATTCTAGGGGACTGAAGTTTAGCACCACCCTTCCTAACGGGCAGAGCACCATCACCGCAATTGTCACCGATCCCTACGGGAACGAGGATTCCAAGGAGGTCAGCGTAACTGACCTTTGCCTTGGCGTCACTTGCGACCCATGGGAATGGTGCCGCGAGATCGACGGCGTGTGTGTCGGCGACGACCCATGCGACCCCAACCCGTGCATTCACGGAACGTGCGACAACTCCACCGGCTCTGCTATCTGCACCTGCGACGGCGGATGGCTCGGCAACCTGTGTGACCAGCAGGACCTCTGTTACCAGGTCGCCTGCTCCGGCCACGGAACGTGCAAGCCTGCCGATGGTTCGTGCCAGTGCAACACTGGCTACTCGGGCGCAACGTGCAACGCGTGCGCCAGCGGGTACCTCGGGTACCCGAACTGCGCCGACGACCCGTGCGACCCTGATCCGTGCAACGGACATGGGTCATGCTCAGGCGGTTTGTGCTCGTGCGACACGGGCTACACCGGAATCAACTGCGACGCCTGCGACACCGGCTACGGCCCCGCCTTCCCGACCTGCAACCCCGTGCCGACGATCTCGGGGCTGTCCATCGACTGCAGCAGTACGGGGGGGTGGTGTGGTGCTGGCGGGTTTAACTACCCTGTCACCTTCACTGCTACCAACGCCTACTCATGCTCCGCTACATCAGAAGTCCTTCCGCCCGGCATCGGCACTCCCGGCTCCGTATCGGCCTGTGTCACTACAGGGAATTCCGGCTCGCTCACCTTCACAACAGGCGATATGGGCGGAGATTTTATCCGCATTACCGTCACCGTCTACGGTCCCGGCGGCCAAGACAGCGCCTATGTCGACTTCAAGCAGTGGTAAGAAAGGAAGTAAGCCTCATTGAAGAACCCTATACCCCTCGCGGTGCAGGGTTCTTCAACTTGTGTACAAAAATTGACTTGACTTAAATTTATTTTTTAATTATATTAATAACCTTTATTATCAACCTTCT
>Ga0315276_10000797_pt1 | contig 27611 bp, 23 predicted proteins | sample YL17G05_0_MG_FD_204542 | JGI IMG/M metagenome (GOLD analysis project Ga0315276, IMG submission 204542) | Sediment microbial communities from Yellowstone Lake, YNP, Wyoming, USA - YL17G05_0 | ecosystem: Environmental > Aquatic > Freshwater > Lake > Sediment | place: USA: Wyoming | collected... | reverse complement strand
TCAGCTCGTGAAAGGCCTTGGCGATGCCGAATTCGTCGGTCAGCATCGACTTGCCCGACGCAGCCTGGCGGGAGATGACGTTGCCCAGGAGCTTGGCGCTCTTTTCCGCGGCGCTGGCGAGTGATCGGGAAAGCGCAGCGGGATCGCAATCCGGCTTGGCGGCGGTCGTCGGCGAAGGCGTGGGTGTGGACATGGCGATGGCTCTTTTCTGCGGTGGGGTTGGGCGGATGATGCCGTGTCAGCTCGCGCGGTGCGCGAACAGGAGCACGCCGTCGGCGGCGACGCGTCGTTCGAGCCGCCCGGCATGCCAGAGATGGTTGAGATGGGCGATCGCTTCGCCCATCGCGAAAAAACGCTGTTGCACGTCGAGCTCGCGGCGAAACAGGGTCGGCACCAGCGCCGCTGCCGACAGGCCGGCGGGCGCGGCGGCCTCCACCGCGTGCACGAGCTCGTTGAGGCGCGCCGCGTGATGCGCGCGCAGCTGCGCGGTGCGCAGCGGAATGCCGCGAAACGGCATCCCGTGCGACGGCAGCACCAGGGTGTCCGGCGGCAGGGACTCGAACGCGTTCAACGAATCGAGGAAGCGGCCGAGGGGATCGCCGTCCGGCTCGGTGGGCCACACGGCGACGTTGGTGGTGATCCTGGGCAGCAGCATGTCGCCGGCGATCAGCACCGCGCGCGCGGGCGCGTGCAGCGACGCGTGCTCCGGCGAATGGCCGTGGCCTTCGATGACATCCCAGGTCGTGCCCCCGGCTTCGAAATGGTCGCCGTCGAGCAGCCGCGAGAACGTCGCCGGCAATTCCGGCACCCCGCTCTTGAAATGGTTGCCGCGCTGATCCAGCGCGGCAATGTGCTCCGGCGCCATCCCGTGACGGCGGAACAGCTCGACCGTGGCTGCCGGCGCATGGGCGCCGTGCTGCGCGACGATCGCGTGCGCGGTCAGGAATTCGGCATGGGTCATCGTCACCGGGCAGCCGAAGCGCGCGGCCAGCCACGCGGCATTGCCGATGTGATCGGGATGGCAATGCGTGGCGATGATGCGGCGGATCGGCTGTCCGCGGAGCGTCGTCGCGAAATGCCCTTCCCACAGCGCGCGCGTCGCGGCATCGCCGAACCCGCAGTCGACCAGCGTGGTGCCCGCGGTGTCGGCCAGCAGCCACAGGTTGATGTGATCGAGCGCGAAGGGCAAAGGCATCCGCAGCCAGAGAATCGACGGCGCCACTTCCAGCGCGTGCCCCGGCTCCGGCGGCGCGGCGAACGGATAGTCGAGGAGCGGCGGCAGAGGGGCGGTCATGGCATGGGAATGGGGGCGATCAGACGTGCGGGGCACGGCCCTGTCCAAGGTCGGAGATGCGCGACGCCGCGATCGACGGTGCGGGTTGCGGTGCGCGGCGGCACGCGCGGCGCGGCCCCCGCAACCGATGTCGGTTTGTGCAACGCAACATCGTCGGCGAAACGGCGAAACCTGTCAAGCCATTATGGTATCTTGATTCGTTGCCGGCCGTCTCTCGTCCGCATCCCGCCATGCCCGCTGCCCCCGCTCGCTCCACCAGCCCGATCAAGCCCCGAAGCGCCGATGCACCGGGGCCGAAGGGCCTTCGCGCGGCCACGTCCGAGACCTTCACGATCTCGGATCTCGCGCGCGAATTCGCGCTGACCACGCGCGCCATCCGCTTCTACGAAGGCGAAGGCCTGCTGTCGCCGCTGCGCGAGGGCCGGGCGCGCGTCTACACCGAGCGCGAGCGGGTGCGCATCAAGCTCATCCTGCGCGGCAAGCGGCTGGGCCTTGCGCTGTCGGAGATCCGGGAGCTCTTCGACCTCTACGCCGCGACCCGCAACGAACGCCCGCAGCTCGAGAAGTTCCTGGTGATGCTGGCGGATCGCCGGGCGATGCTGCTGCAGCAGCGCGAGGACATCGATGCGGTGCTGGCCGAGATCGCGGTGCTCGACCGCGATTGCCGCCGGCGGCTGAAGGCGGACGCGCCGGCGATGCCCCGCGCCGGCAAGCGGGTTCCGCCCGCGGACTGAAGCCGCCGGCGCGCCCTCGCACGATTGACGTTTACGTAAACGTCATTTAGAGTAGACGACCCGCATCAGCAGCTCGCGACCGACGCCTCCCTGCTCCGCCCGCCCTCCGCGACCAAGGAATCCCCATGCTGAGCTACCCGGCGCTCGATTTCCACCACGGCGAGACCATCGACATGCTGCGCGCCACGATCGCCCAGTTCGCCGCCGACGAGATCGCCCCGCGTGCCGCGGAGATCGACCGCAGCAACCAGTTCCCGCCGGACCTGTGGCGCAAGATGGGCGACTTGGGGCTCCTCGGCATCACCGTCGAGGACGAGTACGGCGGCACCGCGATGGGCTATCTCGCGCACATCGTCGCCATGGAGGAAATCAGCCGCGCGTCGGCATCCGTCGGCTTGTCCTACGGCGCGCATTCGAACCTCTGCGTCAACCAGATCCGCCGCAACGGCAGCGAAGCCCAGAAGCGCAGGTACCTGCCAAAGCTCATCAGCGGCGAGCACGTCGGCGCGCTGGCGATGAGCGAGCCCGGCGCCGGCTCGGACGTCGTGTCGATGCGCCTGCGCGCCGACCGCAGGGGGAGCGGTTCCGACGCGCCGTACCTCCTCAACGGCAGCAAGATGTGGATCACCAACGGCCCGGACGCCGACACGCTGATCGTCTACGCCAAGACCGATCCGCAGGCGGGACCGCGCGGCATCACCGCGTTCCTGGTCGAGAAGGGCATGCCCGGCTTCACGACGGCGCAGAAGCTCGACAAGCTCGGCATGCGCGGCTCGAACACCTGCGAGCTGGTGTTCGCGGATTGCGAGGTGCCGGCCGGAAACGTCCTCGCGCAGGAGGGGCGCGGCGTCAACGTCCTGATGAGCGGGCTCGACTACGAGCGCGCCGTGCTGGCGGGCGGCCCGCTCGGCATCATGGCCGCGTGCATGGACGCGGTGCTGCCCTACGTGCACGAGCGCTCGCAGTTCGGCCAGCCGATCGGCGAGTTCCAGCTGATGCAGGGCAAGCTCGCCGACATGTACACAACGGCGAACGCCTGCAAGGCCTACGTGTACGCGGTCGGGCAGGCCTGCGACCGCGGCGAGACCACCCGCAAGGACGCCGCCGGCGCGATACTGTACGCCGCGGAAAAGGCGACGTGGATGGCGGGCGAGGCGATCCAGTGCCTCGGCGGCAACGGCTACATCAACGACTACGCGACCGGCCGGCTGTGGCGCGACGCCAAGCTCTACGAGATCGGCGCCGGCACCAGCGAGATCCGCCGGATGCTGATCGGGCGGGAACTGTTCAACGAAACCAAGTAGGAACCTGAGATGAAACGACCCCCACGCTCACTCTGTGCGGCTGCGCCGCATCCCGCGTCGCGGGACCAGCCTTCGGCTGTCCTGCGGCCTGCGGCCTTGTGTTCGCTGCCCCCCGAGGGGGCCGAGTGCCGCGGCTCCATGCCGGCCTGCGCCGGCATGAACGGCACGAGGAGGCGTTGCGTCTCGCAACGCCGCGGCCTGCAAGGCCAGTCAGTACCCTTCGGGCGGCCGGGCGGGTACTGACATGCAGAACGATCCGATCGTCATCGTCGGCGCCGCGCGCACGCCGATGGGCGGCTTCCAGGGCGATTTCTCGTCGCTGTCCGCGAGCGAGCTGGGCGCGGTCGCGATCAGGGCGGCGGTCGAGCGCGCCGGCATCGCGCCCGCCGACGTGCAGGAAGTCATCATGGGCAACGTGCTTCCGGCCGGGCAGGGGCAGGCACCCGCGCGGCAGGCCTCGCTCAAGGCCGGCCTGCCGCTCGCGACCGGTTGCACCACCGTCAACAAGATGTGCGGCTCGGCGATGAAGGCGACGATGCTCGCGCACGACCTGATCGTCGCCGGGACCAACGAGATCATGGTGGCGGGCGGCATGGAGAGCATGACCAACGCGCCCTACCTGATGCCGAAGGCGCGCACGGGCTACCGGATGGGGCACCAGACCGTCTACGACCACATGTTCCTCGATGGTCTGGAGGATGCCTACGAGAAGGGCCGCCTGATGGGCACCTTCGCCGAGGACTGCGCGACCACGTATCAGTTCACGCGCGCCGCGCAGGACGATTTCGCGCTGGCGTCGCTCGCCCGCGCGCTCGCCGCCAACAACGACGGCACGTTCGGCTGGGAAATCGCCCCGGTCACGGTCTCCGGCCGCAAGGGGGATGTCGTCTGCGAGCGCGACGAGCAGCCGGCCAAGGCGAGCCCCGACAAGATCCCGTCGCTGAAGCCGGCCTTCAGGAAGGACGGCACCGTCACCGCCGCGAATTCCAGCTCGATCTCCGACGGCGCCGCGGCGCTGGTGCTGATGCGCCGTTCGACGGCCGAGAAGCGCGGGCTGAAACCGCTCGCCGTGATCATCGACCATGCGACGCACGCGGCCGAGCCGGGCCTCTTTCCGACCGCCCCGATCGGCGCGATCCGCACGCTGTACGCCCGGACCGGCTGGTCGACGGCCGATGTCGACCTGTTCGAGATCAACGAGGCGTTCGCGGTCGTGACGATGGTCGCGATGAAGGAGCTCGACATTGCGCACGCCAAGGTGAACGTGCACGGCGGCGCGTGCGCGCTGGGCCATCCGATCGGCGCCTCGGGCGCGCGCATCATCGTCACGCTGCTGGGCGCCTTGCGCAAGCACGCTGTCCGGCGCGGCGTCGCCGCGCTGTGCATCGGCGGCGGCGAAGCCACCGCGATGGCGTTCGAGCTCTGCTGACACGTTGCTGCGGCTGGCCGGCGGGGCGCGCGGCCCCGCCGTCGCCCTTGCCACCGCCAAACCCGGAAGCATCCCGATGCGTTTGAACGAAGAGCAGGCGCTGATCCGTGACACGATGCGAGCGTTCGCGCAGGGCGAGCTCGCGCCGAACGCCGCCCGCTGGGATCGCGAGCACCACTTTCCGCGCGAAGAACTGCGCGCGCTGGGAGCGCTGGGAGCGCTCGGCATCGTGGTGCCCGAGCGCTGGGGCGGCGCCGGGCTCGACTACGTCTGCCTCGCCGTGACGCTGGAGGAAATCGCCGCCGGCGACGGCGCGACCTCGACCATCGTCAGCGTGCAGAACTCGGTCGTTTGCGGGCCCCTGAACGCGTTCGGCACCGAGGCGCAGAAGGAGCATTACCTGAAACCGCTGGCGCGCGGCGAGCATCTCGGTTGCTTCTGCCTGACCGAACCGCAGGCCGGCTCGGATGCGGGCGCCATTGCCGCTCGGGCCGTACGGGAAGGCGAGCATTGGGTCCTGAACGGGGTCAAGCAGTTCATCACGACCGGCAAGAACGCCGATATCGCCATCGTGTTCGCGGTGACCGACAAGGCGAGCGGCAAGCGTGGCATCTCCGCGTTCGTCGTTGAAACCGGAACTCCCGGCTACGTCGTTGCACGGGTCGAGGAAAAGATGGGCCAGCGCGCGTCGGACACCGCGCAGATCGTGTTCGAGAACTGCCGCATCCCGGCGGCGAATCTGCTCGGCCGCGAGGGTGACGGCTACCGCATCGCGCTGGCGAACCTCGAAGGCGGGCGGATCGGCATCGCCGCGCAGGCGGTGGGCATGGCCCGCGCGGCGTTCGAGGCGGCACTGGCGTACGCGCGCGAGCGCACCGCGTTCGGCAAGCGGATCGCCGAGCATCAGGCCGTCAATTTCAGGCTCGCCGACATGGCGACGGAAATCGAGGCGGCACGGCAGCTCGTCCTGCATGCGGCGGCGCTGCGCGACGCCGGCGAGCCGTGTCTCAAGGAGGCCTCGATGGCCAAGCTGTTCGCGTCGGAAATGGCCGAACGCGTGTGTTCCGGGGCGATCCAGATCCACGGCGGTTACGGCTACCTCGCCGATTTTCCCGTCGAGCGGATCTACCGCGACGTCCGCGTCTGCCAGATCTACGAGGGGACGAGCGAAATCCAGCGCCTGGTCATCGGTCGCGCCGTCGCGAACTGAACTCATGGCCGAGTACACGCTCCACTGTTTCGCGCAATCCGGCAACGCGTACAAAGCGGCGCTGGCGCTCGAGCTCGCCGCTGCCGACTGGACGCCGCGGTTCGTCGATTTTTTCAACGGCGAGACGCGCACGCCCGGGTATCGCGCGCGCAACGTGATGGGCGAAGTGCCGATGCTCGAGCACCGCGGCGCCTGCCTGTCGCAGTCGGGGGTGATCCTCGACTACGTCGCCGCAACGACCGGCAAGTTCGGACCGGACGGCGAAGCGGAGCGCCGCGAGATCCTGCGCTGGCTGCTGTGGGACAACCACAAGCTGACGAGCTACACGGCGACGCTGCGGTTCATGCGCGCGTTCACGAAGAACGCCGATCCGGCCGTCGTCGCGTTCCTGCGCGCGCGGGCGGACGCCGCGTACGCAGTGCTGAACGCCCACCTCGATGGCCGCCGGTATGTCGTCGGCGACCGTCTCACCATCGCCGATCTCTCGCTCTGCGGCTACCTGTTCTGGCCGGAGGAGATCGGGGTGGACTGGTCCGTCCATCCCGCGCTCCGCGACTGGCTCGAACGCATTCGCGCCGCGCCGCGCTGGGTGCATCCGTACGCGCTGATGCCGGGCCATCCGCTGCCGCCGCCGGCCTGACCCGCCCGCCACGACCATGCCCGTCATCCTGTCCCAGCTCGATCCGCGCGACGCGACCTTCGTGAAGAATCGCGACGCGATGGCGGCGCTCGTGGCCGACGTCCGCGCGAAAGTCACGATCATCGAACAGGGGGGCGGCGAGGCGGCCTGCGCCAGGCACGTGGCCCGCGGCAAGCTGCTGCCGCGCGAGCGCGTGCGCGCGCTGCTTGATCCCGGCTCGCCGTTTCTCGAGTTGTCGCAGTTCGCCGCATGGGGCATGTACGACGGCAACATCGCGTCCGCCGGGATCATCACCGGCATCGGCCGGGTCGCCGGCACCGAATGCGTGATCGTGTGCAACGATGCGACCGTCAAAGGGGGCACCTATTTCCCGCTGACGGTGAAGAAGCACCTGCGGGCGCAGGAAATCGCCCGCGAGAACCGGCTGCCGTGCATCTACCTCGTCGACTCCGGCGGCGCCAACCTGCCGAACCAGATCGACGTGTTCCCCGACCGCGACCATTTCGGCCGCATCTTCTACAACCAGGCGACGATGTCGGCGCTGGGGATCCCGCAGATCGCCGTGGTGATGGGGTCGTGCACGGCCGGCGGCGCCTATGTCCCGGCGATGTCCGACGAATCGATCATCGTCCGCGAGCAGGGGACGATCTTTCTCGGCGGCCCGCCGCTGGTCAAGGCGGCGACCGGCGAGATCGTGACCGCCGAGGAGCTGGGCGGCGCCGACGTGCACACTCGCGTCTCCGGCGTCGCCGACCACATGGCGTTCGACGACCGGCACGCGCTCGCCATCACGCGCCGGATCGTCGGCAACCTCAATCGGGACAAGCGTGTCGATTTGCGGGTCGCCGAGCCGGTGCCACCGAGCTGCGCGGCCGAGGAAATTTATGGCGTGATCAGCGCCGACCCCAAGAAGCCCTACGACGTGCGCGAAGTGATCGCACGCATCGTCGACGGCAGCGACTTCGACGAGTTCAAGGCTCGCTACGGCACCACGCTCGTCACCGGCTTCGCGCGCCTCTGGGGCTATCCGGTCGGCATCGTCGCCAACAACGGCATCCTCTTTTCGGAGTCGGCGCTGAAAGGCGCGCACTTCATCGAGCTGTGCACGCAGCGGCGCATCCCGCTGGTGTTCCTGCAGAACATCACCGGCTTCATGGTGGGGCAGAAGTACGAGGCCGGCGGCATCGCCCGCGACGGCGCCAAGCTGGTCACCGCCGTGTCGTGCGCGCAGGTGCCGAAGTTCACCGTCATCATCGGCGGCAGCTACGGCGCGGGCAACTACGGCATGTGCGGTCGCGCGTTCAACCCGCGGTTCCTGTGGATGTGGCCCAATGCCCGGATCTCGGTCATGGGCGGCGAGCAGGCGGCGACGGTGCTGGCCACGGTGCGCCGCGACGCGCTCGAGGCGGCGGGCGGCACGTGGAGCGCCGATGACGAAGAGGCGTTCCGGGCGCCGATACGCGAGCAGTACGAGCGCGAGGGCCATCCGTATTTCGCGAGCGCCAGGCTGTGGGACGACGGCATCATCGACCCGGCGGACACGCGCCGGGTGCTGGGCCTCGCGATTTCCGCGTCGCAGAACCGGCCGAGCGAGCCCACGACATTCGGCATTTTCCGGATGTAGCGCAGGTGAAAGGAAGCGCAGCGGCGCCGAGGCTGGCGCGCAGGCGCGAGCTCGACGCAGTGAGCACGAAGAGGGCGACCATGGCAAAGAAGACAGCAGCGGGGATGGCAACCCGTACGGCGGCGAGACCGGCCAAGGGCGTGCGCGCAAAGGCGCGACCCGCTGCGTACGAAACGCTGATCGTCGAGGTCCGCGACGGCGTCGCGCTGATCGCGCTGGCACGCCCGGACGTGCACAACGCGTTCAACGCAACGCTGATCGCGGAGATGACGCAGGCGCTCGCGGCGCTCGACGCCGACGATTCGGTGCGCGCCGTCGTCCTCCTCGGCCACGGCCGGAGCTTCTGCGCCGGCGCCGACCTCAACTGGATGAAGAAGATGGCGGGCTACGGCCGCGCCGAGAACCTCGCCGACGCGATGGCGCTCGCGACGATGCTGAAGACGCTCAACGGGATGCGCAAGCCGACCGTCGCGCGCGTGCACGGCGTCGCGTTCGGCGGGGGCGTCGGTCTCGTCGCCTGCTGCGACATCGCGATCGCCGCGCACGACGCGACGTTCTCGCTGGCGGAGGTGAAGCTGGGGCTGATCCCGGCGACCATCAGCCCGTACGTGATCGCCGCAATCGGCGCGCGGCAGGCCAGCCGATATTTCCTTTCCGCCGAGCGCTTCACCGCCGCCGAGGCGTTTCGCATCGGGCTCGTCCACGACATCGTGCCGGCGGACGAGCTCGATGGACGCATCAACGAGATCCTGGGCCCGCTGCTCCTAGCGGGACCGAAGGCGCAGGCGGCGGCCAAGGACCTGATCCGCGCGGTCGCGCACCGGCCCATCGACGATGCCGTGATCGCCGACACCGCCGAGCGCATCGCCTCGATCCGCGCGTCGGCCGAAGGCAAGGAAGGCGTGGCGGCGTTTCTCGGCAAGCGCCACGCGGCCTGGGTGCCTGCGGCGCTCCGGCAGGAGTGACCGGCGTGCCCGGCATCGACCATCTCGATACGCTGCAACTCGTGGCGCTCGCCGCCGCGCTGGGCTGGGCGAGCGGCATCCGGCTGTATGCGGTGCTGTTCATCGTCGGCGGCGTGGGCATCCTCGGCTGGGTCGAGCTGCCGCAAGGACTCAAGGTGCTCGCGCATCCGTGGGTGCTGGGCGCTTCCGGGTTCATGTGCTGCGTGGAGTTCTTCGCCGACAAGATCCCGGGGGTCGATTCGCTGTGGGACGTCGTGCACACGTTCATCCGCATCCCGGCCGGCGCGGCGCTCGCGGCGAGCGTGTTCGGCGGCGAGCCTGGCGCCGCGGTGCTGGCGGCGGCGATCGTCGGCGGCTCGCTGGCCGCCGGCAGCCACCTCGCGAAGACCGGCAGTCGCGCGCTGATCAACACGTCGCCCGAACCGTTCTCGAACTGGGCCGCGTCGTTCGGCGAGGAGCTCGCCGTCGGCACCGTGCTGTGGCTCGCGTTCGCGCACCCCGTCGCGGCGCTCGCGGTGCTGGCGGTGCTCGTGCTGCTGATGGTCTGGCTGATCCCGAAGGTCTGGCGGTTCCTGAAGGCGGTCCTGCAACGGATCGCCGGCATGTTCGGCGCGCCGCCCGACCGGCGCGAAGGCACAACGAAACGGTCCGCCGATGTTTGACAAGATCCTGATCGCCAATCGCGGCGAGATCGCGTGCCGCGTCGCCCGCACCGCGCGGCGGATGGGCATCCGCACCGTCGCCGTCTACTCCGACGCCGATGCCGACGCGCTGCACGTCGCCGCCTGCGACGAAGCCTGGCGGCTGGGCCCGCCGCCGCCGCGCGAGAGCTATCTCGACGGCGACGCGATCATCGCCATTGCCCGGCGGACCGGCGCGCAGGCCATTCATCCCGGCTACGGATTCCTGTCGGAGAATGCGTCATTCGCCACCGCCTGCGCGGCCGCCGGCGTGGCGTTCATCGGGCCGCCGCCCGCGGCGATCGCGGCGATGGGCTCGAAATCCGCCGCGAAGACGATCATGGGCGCCGCCGGCGTGCCGCTGGTGCCCGGCTACCACGGCGACGACCAGGATCCGGCGCTGCTCGCGCGCGAAGCGGCGCGGATCGGCTTCCCGGTGCTGATCAAGGCGACGGCCGGCGGCGGCGGCAAGGGCATGAAGATCGTCGAGCGCGGCGAGGATTTCGCCGCGGCGCTCGCCTCCGCGCAGCGCGAGGCGAAAGCGGGCTTCGGCGACGACCGCGTGCTGCTCGAGAAGTACCTGAGCGCGCCGCGCCACATCGAGATCCAGGTTTTCGGCGATGCGCACGGCGGCGCGGTCTACCTGTTCGAGCGCGACTGCTCGGTGCAGCGGCGGCACCAGAAGGTGCTGGAGGAGGCGCCGGCGCCGGGGATGACCCCCGAGCGCCGCCGCGCGATGGGCGCGACCGCCGTCGCCGCGGCGAAGGCGATCGGCTACGTCGGTGCCGGCACCGTCGAGTTCATCGCCGAACAGGACGGCACGTTCTACTTCATGGAGATGAATACCCGGCTGCAGGTCGAGCACCCGGTGACCGAGATGATCACCGGCGTCGATCTCGTCGAATGGCAGTTGCGCGTCGCGTCCGGCGAGCCGTTGCCGTGGCCGCAGGAGGCGCTCGCAATCAACGGCCACGCGATCGAGGCGCGCATCTATGCCGAGGATCCCGAGCGCGGGTTTCTGCCGTCGATCGGCACGCTGGTGCACCTCTCCGCGCCGGCCGCGACGGCCGGCGTGCGCGTCGACACCGGCGTGCGCGCCGGCGACGAGATCTCGCCCTGGTACGATCCGATGATCGCCAAGCTCGTCGTCCACGGCGACGACCGCGCGATGGCGCTGCGGCGGCTGGCCGAAGCGCTGGCGCACTACGAGATCGTGGGCGTGGCCTCCAACGTCGCCTTCCTGCAGCGCCTTGTCGCGCACGACGCGTTCGCCGGCGCGACGCTCGACACCGGCCTCATCGCCCGCCACCACGCGGCGCTGTTTCCGCCGTCGCCGCCGGTGCCGCCCCACGCGCTGCTCGCGGCCGCGCTCGCCGAGACGCTGGCGCTCGTGGTCCGCCGGGGCCTTGCGGCGCGGGCATCCGGCGATCCGCATTCGCCTTGGCATGACGTCGACCCGTGGTGGCCGAACAGCGAGCGCCACGCGCTGGCGCTGACGTTTGCCGACGGCGAGACCCGCCACGCGGTGGCCGTCGCCCGCGCGGGTTCGGGCTGGCGGGTGGTGTTGGGATCCGGGGCCGGCAGGCAGGAGATCGCCGCGACGGTCACCGTGCGCGAGGGGCGCCTGGCGGTCATCGCGGAAGGCACCGAATTCACCGCGACGGTCGTCGCCGACGGCGAGGCGCGGCACGTCTTCTGCGGCGGCCTGCATCGCACGCTGATGCGGGTCGATCCCCTCGCCCATGCCGGCACCGAGGAGGCGCGCGGCGGCCACCTGATGGCGCCGATGTCGGGCACCGTCGTCGCGGTGATGGTGCAGGCCGGCGACCGCGTCGACAAGGGCGCGCCGCTGATGATCCTCGAGGCGATGAAGATGGAGCACACGATCGCGGCGCCGGCGGCCGGGGTCGTGACTGCAGTCAACTTCCGCGCCGGCGACCGCGTCAAGGAAGGCGCCGACCTCGTCGACGTCGGCGGCGACGACGCGTAGCCGGCCGGCGCCACCACGATCGCGGAAACCACGTTGCGCATCCTGCTGCAGACGACCAGCGCCAACGCCGGCGACTGGCACGCCGCGCTCGCCGCCGCGTTGCCCGAGGCGGAGGTCGCCCTGTGGCCGGATGTTCCGCGCGGAGTCGATTACCTCGCGGTCTGGAAACCGGCACCGGAGCTTTTCCGTGCCGCCCCGTCGGCGAAGGCCATTTTCAATCTGGGCGCCGGCGTGGACGCCTTGCTGCAGATGCCGACGCTGCCCGTGGGCGTGCCGGTCATCCGGCTCGAGGACGCGGGGATGGCGGACCAGATGGTCGACTACGTGACGCTTGCCGTGCTCGCCGCGTATCGCGAGCAGCGTGCCTACGCCGCGCAGCAGCGCGAAGGGGTGTGGCGGCAGCGGCCGCGCCTGCGCAAAGAGGCCTTCGGCATCGGGCTGCTGGGCCTCGGCGTGCTCGGGCAGACCGTTGCCGCGGCGCTGGCGCGATTCGGCTTTCCGCTGGCGGGATGGAGCCGCGAGCGCAAGGCGGTCGCGGCGGTGCGGACCTTCGCCGGCAATGCGGAGCTGCCGGGCTTTCTCGCCCGTTCGCAGGTGCTCGTGTGCCTGCTGCCCTCCACGCCCGCCACCCGCGGCCTGCTCGACCGGGCGCGGCTCACCCAGTTGCCCCGCGGTGCGCATCTCGTCAACGTTGCGCGCGGCGACATCGTCGTCGACGCCGACCTCGTCGAGACGCTCGACGACGGCCATCTCGCCTCGGCGACGCTCGACGTGTTCCACGAGGAGCCGCTGCCGCCCGGGCATCCGTTCTGGCATCATCCGCGAATTGCCGTGACGCCGCATGTGTCGGCGGTTACGCTCGTCGGCGATTCGGCGGCGCAGATCGCGGCCAAGATCCGGCGCCTGGAGCAGGGACTGCCGGTGACCGGGATCGTCGATCGTGAACGCGGCTACTGAGCGGGTGTCGGAGCAAGGGATGGCAATGCCACTGAAGCTGCCGGCCCGCGTGCGGCTGGTCGAAGTCGGCCCGCGCGACGGTTTGCAGAACGAGCAGGCGATGGTGCCTGCCGACATCAAGGTCGCGCTGATCGACCGCCTGACCGATGCCGGATTCCAGGCGATCGAAGCGACCGCGTTCGTCTCGCCGAAGTGGGTGCCGCAGATGGCCGATGCCGCCGGCGTGATGGCGCGCATCCGCCGTCGCGAAGGTGTTCGCTACCCCGTGCTCACGCCGAACCTCCAGGGTTTCGAGGCCGCGCTGGCGGCGAAGGCGGACGAGGTCGCCGTGTTCGTGGCCGCGTCGGAGGCGTTTTCCCGTCGCAACATCAACTGCACAATCGCCGAGAGCCTCGAGCGGGCCAAGCCGGTTTTCGCGGCAGCGGCGGCGCACGGCGTCCGCGTGCGCGGCTACCTCTCGTGCGTCCTCGGCTGTCCGTACGAAGGCGAGATCGATCCGCGCAAGGTCGCCGACGTCGCGGGCGCGCTCTTCGCTCTCGGCGCGTACGAGATCTCGCTGGGCGACACCATCGGCGTCGGCACCGCGGGGCGGACGCAGGCGCTGGTCGCGGCGGTGTCCGCACAGGTTCCCGTCACCGCGCTGGCCGGGCACTTCCACGACACGTACGGACAGGCGCTCGCCAATGTCTACGCGGCGCTGGAGATGGGCGTCGCCACGTACGATTGCTCGGTGGCGGGACTCGGAGGCTGCCCATATGCCAAAGGCGCGACCGGCAACGTCGCGAGCGAGGACGTCCTCTACCTGCTGAACGGGCTGGGGATCGAAACCGGCGTGGACATGCGGAAATTGCGCATCGCCGGAGAGTTCATTTCCGCATTTCTCGGCCGGCCGCCGGTTTCCCGCGTCGCGCGCGCGCTCGCCGCGAAGGATCCGTTGAGCGCTGCGGAGGCCGCCGCATGACGGCGCAGCAGCGCGCGCAGGACAGCGTGCCCTCGCCCTGCATCTCCGTGTGCGAGATGCTGCCGGAGGCGGGTGTGTGCGCCGGATGCTTTCGCACGCTGGACGAAATCGCGGCATGGGGTTCGCTTGACGCTGTGGAGAAGCGCGCCGTGCTGGCCGCGCTCCCCGAGCGCCGCATCCGCTGGGCGCCGCAGCAAACGCCACGCCCGGGTCCGTGGCCCGGGTTGAGCGCGAGCGAAACCCGGGGCCGTCGATGACCGAAGCCCGGCCCCCGGGTTTCGCTTGCGCTCAACCCAGGCTGCGTGAGTCCCGGGCACCGCAAATCCCGCCAGCAAGTCGGGAATGACCGATGAGGCTCCGACGCCGATGATCGCCGACTGGTATTTCGATTTCATCTCGCCCTTCGCCTACCTGCAGAGCGAGCAGCTGGCGGCACTCGGGCCGCGCGTCGAGGTACGCTACCGGCCGGTGCTGTTCGCGGGGCTGCTCGGCGCCAATGGCCAGAAGGGCCCGGCGGAAATTCCGGCCAAGCGCGCATTCACCTATCGTTTCGTCGTCTGGCAGGCGAAGCGGCAGGGCATCGCGCTCAAGTTTCCGCCCGAGCATCCGTTCAATCCGCTGCCGCTGTTGCGCCTCGCGTTGGTCTGCGACTGCCGGCCGGAAGCCGTGCGCACGATCTTCCGCTTCGTCTGGCGGGACGGGCGGCTGCCCGACCTTCCCATCGAATGGGCGGAGCTGACCAGCGACCTGGGCATTCCCGACGCGCAGGCCCGCATCGCCGCGGCCGACATCAAGGACGAACTGCGGCGCAACACCGAGCAAGCCATCGCGCGCGGCGTGTTCGGGGTGCCGACGCTGGCGATCGGCAGCGAGCTGTTCTGGGGTGCGGATGCCACGGCGATGGCCGCCGACTATGTCGCCGCGGGCTGCCGCTTCGATGACCCCGAGTACGCGCGCGTCGCCGCGCTGCCGGTGGGCGCCGAGCGTTCCGACAAGCGGGGCAAGCCGGCGCGCGGAAAATAAATCGGGTCTGACCCTGTTTTCACAACTCGGCGGCGCCCGGGATCCCGAGGTCGCGCTTGATCTCGCGCGCGGTCGCGAGCGCCGCCTCCCGCGTGGGTGCAAGACAGGTGACATGGCCCATCTTGCGTCCGCGGCGCGGCTCCGCCTTGCCGTAGAGGTGGAGTTTCGCGTCCGGATGCCGCAGGACCCGCGCCCAATCCGGTTCCCGCGGCGATGCGGCATCGGCGCTCGCGAACCACAGCTCGCCCAGCAGGTTCACCATGACCGCCGGGCCGTGCGCGCGCGTGCCGCCCAGCGGGAGCCCCGCCAGCACGCGCGCCTGCTGCTCGAACTGCGAGGTGACGCACGCGTCGATGGTGTAGTGGCCGCTGTTGTGCGGCCGCGGCGCGATTTCGTTGACCAGCAGCCCGTCATTGACCGTCACGAACATCTCGACGCACAGCACGCCGCGGTAATCGAGCTTCGCGGCGATCGCGGTGGCGGTCGCCTGCGCCTCGAGCGCGAGCGCTTCCGGGACGCGCGCCGGCACGATCGAAACGTCGAGGATGCCGTCGCGGTGGCGATTCTCCGCCACCGGCCACGTCGCGGTCTGGCCATGTTCGTTGCGGGCGGCCACCACGGAAAGCTCGGCCGCCAGCGCGAGCCGCCGTTCGAGCACGCAGGCCTGGCCGCCCATCGCGCGGAAGGCGGCGGCGACCTCGGCTGCGGTGCCGACGCGGATCTGGCCCTTGCCGTCGTAACCGAGGCGCGCGCTCTTGACGATCCCCGGCAGCAGCGCCGGATCCACCGACCGCGCGTCGGCGTCTTCCCGCAGCACGGCGTAGGGCGCGACGGCCACGCCGCACCGGGACAGGAACGCCTTCTCCTCGACGCGGTCCTGCGCGATCGCCACACTCGCCGCCGACGGCATCACGCGCGCGGTGCGGGCCAGGAATTCGAGCGCGGCCGCCGGCACGTTCTCGAACTCGGTGGTGACCGCGGCGGCAAGCGCCGCGAGTTCGGCGAGGCCGGCCGGATCGAGGTAAGCGGTGCGGATGTGCCGGTCGGCGACGCTGCCGGCCGGGCTGTGGTCGCCCGGATCGATCACCGCGACCTGGTAGCCCAGGCTCTGCGCGGCCATCGAGAACATCCGGCCGAGCTGGCCGCCGCCGAGGAGCCCCAGCCAGGCGCCGGGGGCGATGGGGACCGTCACCCGAGGCGGCTGCCGTTGCGGGCCACTACGCGGGCTTGGCGGCGTCGGGCGGCACGTGCATCGCGCGCGCGGCCGTGGTCTGCTTCACCCGGAAGGCAGCGAGCCTCTTGGCGACGGCAGGATCGGTGCCGGCGATGATCGCGACCGCGAACAGCCCCGCATTCGCGGCCCCGGCTTCGCCGATCGCGAAGGTGGCGACCGGGATTCCCTTGGGCATCTGGACGATCGAGTACAGCGAATCCTCGCCGCGCAGGTACTTCGAAGGCACCGGCACCCCGAGGACCGGAACCACGGTCTTCGCGGCGAGCATCCCGGGGAGATGCGCGGCGCCGCCGGCGCCGGCGATGATGCAGCGCAGGCCGCGCGGGCCGGCATCCTCGGCGTACTCGAACATGTCGTCGGGCATCCGGTGCGCAGAGATCACGCGCGGCTCGTAGGCGACACCGAACACGTCGAGCTGTGCCGCGGCGTGGCGCATGATGTCCCAGTCGCTGTCACTCCCCATCACGACCCCAACCAGCGGCGCGTGCCTGCGTTGTGCCATCGCTCCTCCCGGAAACGCGTGTCGAGATTGCGCAAGGACCAGGCTGGCGCCCCTGTCGGCGCGGGCTGCTCGGCTGCTCTGGTCGGCGGCGAAATTCTAGCACCTTGCGGCCGTCCGCCGCCGCTGAACCGGCGGCCGGGATAGCGGTCCGAGGACTGCCGCGCCCGCGTCGGGCCGGCCGGCACCGCGGCGGCGGCGTGCGCGATGCGACTGCACAACCCCGGTTCGCGGCGGAAATGTCGCTTGCCGTCCCATGGCAACGTCGATGACAATGTCGTTCGTGCTCCTTTCCTTTATTCGCGCCAGCGCCCTTTTTCTCTCTTTCCGCAACGTGTTTGCGGTCGTCCTGCTGTCGCTGGCGGCGGCGGCCGGCGCGGCGCGCGGTGAAGCGACCGACGCCGATTTCCTTGCGGCCCGGGCCGCGTTCGAGCGGGCGGACAGCGTGAAGCTCAAGGCGCTCGCCGTTCCGTTCTCCGGCCATCTGCTCGAACCGTATGTCGCCTATTGGCAGCTGAAGGCCGGACTCGCCGCCGCGACGGCGGACGACGTTCGCCGCTACGCCGATCGCTGGCCCGACACGCCGCTTGCCGACCGCCTTCGCGTCGAGTGGCTGAAAGCGCTGGGCAAGCGCGGGGAGTGGAACACGTTCGCCCTCGACTATCCGCCGCCGACCGGGGAGGACACCGAACTCACCTGTTACGGCATCCAGTCCCGCGGCCAGCGCGACGGCGAGGCGGCCCTCGCCGCGGCACGGCCGCTGTGGTTCAGTGGGCAGGCCACCCCCGATGCCTGCGAGCCGCTGTTCAGCGCGATGATACGCAGCGACGCGTTGACGGTTGCCGACCGCCGCGCGCGGTACCGGCTGGCCGTCGAGGCCGGCAATGTGCGTCTGGCGCAATCGATAGCAGTCGATCTGCCGGCGGAGAACCGGATTTCCGCCCGCGATTTCGCGCGCGTGGACGCGGACCCGGCCCGCAGCCTCGACAAGGGCGACTTCGCGTGGAAGCTCCAGGGCGGCCGCGATCTCGCCCTCTACGCGCTCGAGCGCAGCGCCCGTACCGACGCCGCCGGCATGCGCGCCGCCTGGGAGAAACAGCGCGCGCGGCTGACCGACGCCGACCGTCGCTACGGCAATGCGCGCATCGCCTTCCACGCCGCGCGGCAACTGGTGCCGCAGGCGAACGAATGGTTCAACGAGGCGCGCGGCGTGCCGCTCAACGACAACGACGGTGCGTGGCGGGCCCGCGCCGCACTGCGCGCCGGCGCGTGGCCGGACGTGCTGGCCGCGATCGAGGCGATGCCGCCGGCCCAGGCCAAGGAGTCGGCGTGGCGTTACTGGAAATCGCGCGCGCTCGCCGCGGCAGGCCGTGCCGACGAGGCCGCGACCGGCTACGCGTCGCTGCTGCAGGAAACCAATTTCTACGGGGTGCTGGCCGCCGAGGCGGTCGGGCGGCCGCTGGCCGGAGGATCGCCGCCCGAGGCCAAGCCCGACGCGGGCGCCCCCGTGCCGGTGCCGGTGCCGATGACGGCATTCGCCGAGCAGCCGGGCGTGCGCCGCGCGGTCAAGCTCGCGGGCCTCGACATGAAGGCGGAATCGCAGCGCGAGTGGCTCTACGCGGTCCGCGGGCTCGATGACGACAGTCTGCTGGTCGCCGCCGAGTACGCGCGCCGGCAGAAGCTCTACAACCGCGCTATCAACACGGCGGAGCGGACCGTCGCGCGGCACGACTTCGCCATGCGCTACATGACGCCCTACCGCGAGCATTTCGCGGCGGCGGCGCGCGAGCACGCGATCGACGAGGCGTTCCTGTTCGGCATCGCGCGGCAGGAATCGCGGTTCGATCCCGAGCTCGTTTCGTCGGCGGGCGCAGTGGGCCTGATGCAACTCATGCCGCCGACCGCGCGCCTGGTGGCAAAGCAGCTGGGGCGCAACGATTATCAGCCTTCGCGGATCAGCGACGTCGGCCTCAATACGCAGTTCGGCGCGTACTATTTCAAGTACTGGCTGAGCCGCCTGGAGCAGCTGCCCGCGCTGGCCGCTGCCGCGTACAACGCCGGACCCGGTCGCGCCCAGGCCTGGCGCACCGGGACCCCGCTCGAGGGTGCAGTCTGGGTCGAAACGATCCCGTTCAACGAAACCCGCGACTACGTCAAGAAGGTGCTCGCCAACGTCATGTTCTACGCACGCGAACTCAACCAGCCCTATCAATCGTTGACGGCGCGCCTCGGCACGATACCGCCGCGCGGCACCGCAACCACCGTCGCCGCGCAGGCGAACTGACGATGGCCGAAGCAAGGATCGTCGTCGTCGGGGCCACCGGTTTCGTCGGCCGCCATCTGGTGTGCCGGCTGGCGGGGGCCGGCTACCGTGCCGTCGTCGTCACGCGCCGCCGCGAACGCGCGCGGCCGCTGCTTCCGCTGCCGACGGTCGAAATCGTCGAGGCCGATGCGGGCGATCCGCCGGTGCTCGCCGGTATCGCGCAGGGCGCCGCCGCGATCGTCAACCTGACCGGGATCATCAACGAAACCGGCGGCCAGACCTTTGCGCAGGCGCACGTCGAGGTCGCGCGGAATGTCATCGGGGCGTGCCGGGCCGCGGGCGTGCGGCGCCTGCTGCAGATGAGCGCGCTCCACGCTGACACCGCGGGCCCCAGCCGCTATCAGCGCAGCAAGGGGGAGGCCGAGGCCCTGGTCGCGGCATCGGGACTCGATTGGACGATCTTTCAGCCGTCGGTGATTTTCGGGCCGGACGATGCGTTCCTCAACCTGTTCGCGAAGCTCCTGCGCACGATGCCCGTGCTCGCACTCGCCTCGCCTCAGGCCCGGTTTCAGCCGGTGTACGTGGGCGATGTCGCGCGCTGTTTCGTTCATGCGCTGGCCGACAGCGCGACCATCGGCCAGCGCTATCCGCTGTGCGGCCCGGAGGTCTACACGCTGCACGAGCTCGTGCGCTACGTGGGCGAGACCGCGGACGCGGCCCGCCCGATCATGACACTCGGGCCGACGCTGTCGAAACTGCAGGCCTTCGCGCTCGAACATCTGCCCGGCAAGCTGATGAGCCGCGACAACCTCGCGTCGATGCAGAAGGACAGCGTCTGCGAGTGTGCGTTTCCGGCGGTCTTCGGGATCGCGCCGACGGCGCTCGAGGCCGTCGCGCCGTCCTGGCTCGCGCCCGGCGCCGCGAAGAGCGCCTACGATGACTACCGCGCCCACAGCGGGCGGTGACCGGCGCGAAATCGCCGTGCTGGCCGGCGTCACTGCATTGCCGAGGTCCCGGCGCCCGACCGACCGGTTGCCGTGAAGATCTACCGCGTCGGCGGTTCGGTTCGCGACGAGCTCCTCGGCCGCCCGGTCGTCGACCGCGATTGGGTCGTCGTCGGCGGGACGCCTGAACGGTTGCTGGAGCAGGGCTTTCGGCCCGTCGGGCGCGATTTTCCGGTGTTCCTGCACCCGGAAACGCAGGAAGAGCACGCGCTCGCCCGCACGGAGCGCAAGCATGGCAGGGGCTATCGCGGATTCACCTTCGTGGCCGCGCCCACGGTGACGCTGGAGGAAGACCTCCTGCGCCGCGACCTCACGATCAACGCGATGGCGCGGGCCGAGAATGGCCGCCTGATCGATCCGTTCGGCGGTGCCGCGGATCTGGCGGCCGGGATCCTGCGGCACGTCTCGCCGGCCTTTGCCGACGACCCGCTCCGCGTGCTGCGCGTCGCCCGCTTTGCGGCCCGCTTCGACTTCACCGTCGCCGCGGAGACCGAGGCGTTGATGCGCAGGCTCGCTGGCGGCGGCGAGCTGGCGTCGCTGTCCCCGGAACGGGTCTGGCAGGAGCTCGCCCGCGGCTTGCTGGAACCGCGGCCGTCGCGGATGCTCGCCGTATTGCGCGAGTGCGGCGCGCTATCGCAAGTGCTGCCGGAAGTGGACGCGCTGTTCGGCGTCCCGCAGCCGGTCGCGCCGCACCCCGAACTGGACGCCGGCGTGCACGTCGCGCTGGCGCTCGATTACGCGGCGGCGAGAGGTTTCGGGCTCGCGGTCCGGTACGCGGTCCTGGCCCACGATCTCGGCAAGGGCGAGACCGCGCCCGCCGCGTGGCCCGCGCATCACGGGCACGAGTGGCGCAGCGTCCGGCTCGCGGACCGGATCTCCGTGCGGCTGCGGGTTCCCGCCGAGTGTCGCGATGCGGCGCGGCTCGCGGGCCGATGGCACGGCGCCGTCCATCGGGCTGCCGAGTTGCGGCCGGCGACGCTGCTGGACCTCTTCATGCGCAGCGATGCACTGCGCCGGCCGGAACGGCTCGAGGGCCTGCTCGAGGTTTGCGAATGCGATGCGCTGTCGCGGCCCGGCGCGAGCGCTGCCGGCCATGAGCCGGGCAGGATCATCCGCGCGGCGTGCGCCGCGGTGCGGGAGGTGAGGGTTGCCGCCATTGCGCGGGATACGAAGCTGCGACGCGGCACCGGCGGCGATGCCGATATCGCGGCCGCGATCCGTGCCGCCCGGCTCGGCGCGCTTCGCGTCTGGAGGCGGGCACGAAGCGACCGACCGCAGCCAGCATGATCGAAAGACTCTCAGCCTCTCAGTGCCCGCCCGGCCGCCCGAAGGGCACTCAGCGCCCCTTTGGGGGACAGCGAACGCAGTGAGCGTGGGGGCCGTTCCTCAGACTCGGTAGGCGACCGTCTTCATCACGGCGGCCGCGAGCCGCATCAATCCCTTGACCGGCCCGGGCAATTCCGCCGCGCCGGCCTCCTGCGCCATGGCGCCGTGCCGTGCCTCGTCGTCGCGCATCTGGACGACGATGGCGCGGCTCCGGGCATCCGCCGCAGGCAGGCGGTCGATGTGGCCGGTCAGGTGCTCCTCGACCTGCCGCTCCGTCTCGACCACGAAGCCCAGGTTGATGTGGTCGCCCGCGATGCCGGCCGCGACCCCGATCGCGAAGGATCCGGCGTACCACAATGGATTGAGCAGCGAGACGCGGTCGTTCAGTTCGGCGAGGCGCTGCTGCGTCCACGCCAGGTGTTCTTCTTCCTCGCGCGCCGCCTGCGCGAAGTTTTGCCGGGTCGCAGGGTCGCGCGCGACCAGCGCCTGCGCCGCGTAGAGTGCCTGCGCGCAGACTTCGCCGGTGTGATTCACCCGCATGAGGCCGGCTGCGTCGCGGCGTTCCTCGGGTGACAATTCCGCCTCGGGCATGTTCGCCCCGGGCACCTCGCGCGAGGTCGTGGCGCGGCCAAGCAGCGTGCGCAGCGCGCGATCGAAGCTGATGACGAGTTCGTCCTGCATGGCGCCATCCTACCAGCAAGCGACGCCGTCCACGCGGCGCCGGTCCCATTGCCCGCGCGGCGGCCTCTTTCGCAGTTTCGAAAAATGGTCGCGCCGCCTGGCGGCCGCCGGCCGTGATTCGCGCTTGCCCGGATCCGCGGTCCTGCGCGCCACTCGCACAGCCAAAAAAAGACGGGCGCCCGCAGGCGCCCGTCACAAATTGCCGCCCGAAAATTCCGGGCTACGGTCAGAGTGTTCTCAGAAGAAGTGGACGATACCCGCAGTGGCGCCCTGCGGCCTCGCTGCGTCACCGCAACCGACGTTGTTGCCCGCCGCGTTGCGCTGGTTGCCGCTGCAAAAGTTGAACCCAGCACCGCCGACACCGAAGGTATAGTTGGCGTTGCTGTTGTTGTCGACCATCACGTAGCCGGTGTAGAGCAGCGTGCGCTTCGACAGCGGGTAGGTGTAGCTGACTTCCCACGTTTGCGCCGAAGAATCCGGACCGAGCGTCACGGAGAGGATACGCGGGCAGCTGGTGATGCCGGCGACCGTCGTGCACTTCGCCGAGCCGCTGCCGTTGTTCGCCTTGGTGTACGCGGCGTACAGCTGGCCCGGGCCGATGTTGCCGGTGGTGGAGATGCCCCACAGATTGCGCTTGACCTCGCCACCGGTGTCCCAGTCGTACTTCAGCCATTCGCCGACGGCGGCAAACATCCACCCGCCAAACTTGTAGCTGGCGGCCAGCGACAGGGCCTGGTCCTGCAGCTTCGGGTTGGCCGCTACGGTGCTGTCGCGCGTGGCGTTGTGCACTTCATACGCGATCGCGCCGCCGAACGGGCCGTTGTTGTAGGTGCTGCCGACCGACAGGACATAAGCGTGGCGGCGTTGCTGAGCCAGAGTGCCGCCGTCCGTGCCGCCGGTGTCGCGGCTTGCGACCTGCCCGCTGACTGTGAAGCCCGCCATGACCGGGGAGTCGTAGCGCAGCGAATTGGCGGCGCGATCGTCGAAGGCACCGGAGGCGATGTCGCCAAATCCGGAGTTCGACCACAGGCCCTGCGTGCCGAGGATACCGGTGATCAAGGTCGGGACGCTGCCGAAGACCGAGCCGACGTCGTCATACGGGGTCAGGAAGTAACCGATTTTGGCCGTGCCCCAGGCGCCTTGCAGGCCGACGTAGGTGTCGCCGCCGGTGGTGACCGCACCGGCGGCCGAAGCGTCGAACCGTTCCTCGACTTGGAAGATCACGTTCAGGCCGCCCCCGAGCGACTCGGTGCCGCGCACGCCAAGGCGTGACGAGTTCGAGTTCACCTGATAGATGTTTTGCTTGACGTTAGGGTTAGGGTTGGTGGCATCATTCTTCATGTTAATGATGACCTGCGAATTGAGGTTCAGCCGGCCGTACAGCGTGACGTTTGCGGTTTGCGCTTGCGCCAACGGTGCGGCAAGCACGCCCGCGATGGCGACAGCGAGAAGCTTCTTGTTCATGAAATCTCTCCTCTAACGGATAAAATTGGCAAGGAACGGGCTCTGGCTTTAACGCTTGCCGTCGGAAAACCTTCTCACAGATGTCGAGAAGTTGACGTCATTGTGCCAAACGGGGCCTCCCCGGGCAAGGTAAAGTCCGGGTATGGCGAAACGCGGCGCGCCCTTGTTGCTAAAACGCGACAAGAGACCGCGTTCCGTCTGCTTCATGGGCACGCACCTACCGCGGCGAGGCCAAAAGACCCTCCCGTAACGTGATGATCGGCTTGAATAAAATGGCAATTCGACGGCATTGGAGGCGGCTAAGGCCGCCATGGGCCCATTTTGACGGTTTTGCGTTCCCGCGCGGGGCGCGCGCGGACCGCGTCAAGCCAAATGCGCTGGGCGTGCCCGGCTTGTCGGCGTCGTCGCCGTGACCCCGGAAACGCCGTGGATCGCGGGTGCCATCGCCGCCGCCCTGGCCGTCTCGACGCTTGCGCTGCTGCTCCGGTTCGCGCCCCGGCTGCCTCATGACTTGCCGGGGCTGCGCTCACTGCACGAGACGCCGATGCCGCGGGTCGGCGGGCTCGCGATCTGGGCGGGATCGCTGCCGATCGCCCTCGCGGCCCCGCCCGCCGTTCCCGGACCGTGGTCGGTCTGGCTGCTGGCGACCGGCCTCGTCGCAGGCGTCTCCCTGCTCGACGATTGTCGCGGCGCGCACCCCGCGGCGCGGCTGGCGAGCCATTTCGCCGCCGCGGTTGCCGTCGCGATCATCCTCGTGCCATCGGGCCCGGACCGATCGCAGATCGCCACGGCCCTCGCCGTCGGCGGCGGCGCGTTGCTGCTGGTCTGGGCCGCCAACCTCTACAATTTCATGGACGGAAGCGATGGCCTGGCCGCGGCGATGGGCGTGTGCGGCTTCGGCGCCTACGGCATCGCGGCGGGACTGGCGGATGCGCCCGCCGCCCTTTACGTCGGACTGGCGGCGGCGACGCTGCCGTTCCTCGCGCTCAACCTGCCCCCGGCCCGAATGTTCATGGGCGACGTCGGAGCGGTGCCGATGGGGTTCCTCGCGGCGGCGCTCGGCCTTGGCGGCTGGCGCACGGGAACGTGGCCCGCGTGGTTCCCGCTGCTGGTGTTTCTCCCGTTCATCGCCGACGCCACGGTGACGCTCGGGAAACGCATCTGGCGCCGCGAGCGTGTCTGGGAAGCGCACAAGATGCATTACTATCAGCGTCTGCACCAGCGGGGCGCCGGACATCGCGGAACGCTTCTGGTTTTTGGCGTTCTGATGTCGGGTACGACCGCGTCGGCCCTCGCGACGCTCGTGGCGGATCCTGGTGCCGGCTGGGTCGTGATTGCGGTGTGGAGCGTCGCAATGGCGGCAATTTTCTCCGGCATTGATTATCATTGGCGGCACCGCACTCCGGCACATCGATGAACCAATCCTTCCCCTTACGTCTGCGGCCCTCGAACTGGCGCGCGCGGCTCGCTTTCGTGCACGACGTGTGCGCCGCCGCGCTCGCATGGGTCGCGACGTACTGGCTCCGCTTCAACCTCGACCTGCAGGAACCCTTCCTCACCGACCTCGAGAGCACGCTGGCGTGGGTCGTTCCGTTGCAGGCGGCGATCTTTATCGCGCTCGGTCTTTACCGGGGCCTGTGGCGATTCGCGAGTACCGTCGATCTCCAGAAGATCGTGCTCGCCGCCGGGTTGGGCGCGCTGCTGATCCCGCTCGTGCTCGTGATGCTGCAGCTGCAGGCGGTGGTGCCGCGCAGCGTGCTGATCCTCTATCCGATCGTGCTCATCTTCCTGATGGCGGGGGACCGCTTCGCGTACCGGATCTGGAAGGAGCACCGGCTCTACAGTCCGTTGGCCGCGTTGGGAGAGCCGGTGCTGATCGTCGGCGCGGGCGAGGCCGGGGCGCGACTCTGCAAGGAGCTCGCGCGGAGCCGCCAGTGGCGCGTGGTCGGTGTCCTCGACGACGACAAGTCGAAGCATGGCCGGCTGCTGCGCAGCGTCGACGTCCTCGGGCCGATCGCGGACCTTCCCGCGTGGGCGGCGAAATTCGGCGTGCACAAGGTGATCCTCGCGCTGCCGTCCGCGGACCACGGCGTGCGCCGCCGCGTCGCGGAGATCTGCGCGGCGAACGGCCTCGAAGCGCTCACGGTGCCGTCCTACGAGGACCTGATCAGCGGCCGGTCGGCGCTGACGACGATCCGCAACGTCGAGCTCGACGACCTGCTCGGGCGCGACCCTGTGGTCCTCGACAGCGCCGGACTCGCCGAATGGCTCGGCAACCGCGTGGTGCTCGTCACGGGTGCCGGCGGCTCGATCGGCGCGGAGCTGTGCCGGCAGATCGCCCGTTTCCGTCCCGCCCGCCTGGTCCTGTTCGACGTCTCCGAGGCAGCGCTCTACGAAATCCAGACGTCCCTCACCGATCAGTTCTCGCAACTGCCGGTGTCGACGGTGGTCGGCGACGTCAAGCACGCCGCGCTGGTCGACGAGGTGCTCGCCCGCGAGCGGCCAAGCCTCGTGTTTCATGCGGCCGCCTACAAGCACGTGCCGCTGATGGAGGACACCAATGCGTGGCAGGCGGTGCGCAACAATGCCTACGGCACGTGGGTGCTGGCGAGCGCCGCGGTCGCGGCCAAGGTCGAAAAATTCGTCCTGGTTTCCACCGACAAGGCGGTCAACCCGACGAGCGTGATGGGCGCGTCCAAGCGGCTGGCCGAGATCGTCTGCCAGAGCCTCCAGGGCAGCGGGACGCAGTTCGTGCTCGTCCGTTTCGGCAACGTGTTCGGCAGCGCCGGCAGCGTGATTCCGCGCTTCCAGGAGCAGATCGCGCGCGGCGGGCCGCTCACGGTCACCCACCCGGAGATCACCCGCTACTTCATGTCGCTGCTCGAAGCCACGCAGCTCCTGCTGCAGGCGGGCCTGCAGGGCAGGGGCGGCGAAATCCTGGTGCTCGAAATGGGCGAGCCGGTGCGCATCGTCGATCTCGCGCGCGACATGATCCGCCTGTCGGGCGCCGACGCGGACCGGATCGCCGTGGTGTTCACCGGCCTGCGGCCCGGCGAAAAACTCTACGAGGAACTGCTCGCCTCCGAGGAAGCCACGCTGCCCACCCCGCACCCCAAGCTGCGCATCGCGCGCGCGCGCGCCGCCAACCTCGACTCCATCGGGCAGATGATCGCCTGGTGCGAACGCGACCGCGTGGCCGACGACGCCGAAGTGCGCGCCCGGTTGAAGGTGTGGATTCCCGAGTACGCGCCCCCCGCGGGCGCGCCGGTCAAGCCGATTCCCGCCGAAGCGAAATTCGGCGAGGAAGCGAAAGCGCCGCTGCCCTTGCGAGTCCCGCGCAAGCGCGAGCGCTGAGATGAAGCGCCCCCACGCTCACTTCGCTCGCTGCGGGCGGGCCGCCCCCCGTCACCGCGCATCGAGTTCCGGCAGCCGCAGGCCGTAGACCGCCTCGATGCGGGCGACCGCCTCGCGGCGGGTCTGGTCGAGGTCGGCGGCATTGCGCATGTGCCGGCGCAGGCGCCGCCGCGTGACGCCGTGATCGTGGCGTACGGCGGCCGGCCACATCTCGTCAGGCAGCGCTGCGAAGGCGAGGCGCTGCGCGTCGGCCAGGTGCTCGTGCAGCAGCGCGCCGGTGTCGTAGCAGACATAGTGAGGCCGCGCGCCGAAATAGGTTCGCCGCAGACCGCGCAGGGCGTCGAGCGTGAGGCGGCGCAGCAACGGCACGCGGAACCGCAGCTGGAGGAGCCGCGAGAGCGCGGGCAGCTGCGGCATCTCGTTGCACACCACGCGATCGCGAAAGCTTGCCCCTGCGTCGAGCGCGGCCCGGACCGGTGCGACCTTCAGCAGGACGCAGGGAATCCACATGCGCGGCGCGTAGTAGCCGACGTTGCCTGCCACCAGATGGTTCGTTCCCAGCCATTGCCCGCGGTGGAGGAACCCGCTGCCGTACGCCGCCGGACCGAGTGCGCCGGTCATCGCCGGCAGCAGGTCGTCGCGCAGGATTTCGGCGTCCGAATCGACGAGCAGCAGCGCCTCGCGCTCCGTCTCGCGGAAGATGCGATCGAGCGAGATCCCGTGCCGGCGCAGCGGCATCCGGGCAAGCCGGAACGGCAGCCGTTCCTGGAGCCGGCGAAAGAACCGGTAACTGCCATCCGTCGATTCGCAGTCGATGACGGCGGCCGGCAGCCGCGCGTGCCGGAGCACGCTCGCGAGGGCCAGCGTCGTCTGTTCCTTCGTGCTGCAATTGATGATGACTGCTTCGGCATCCGGCGGCGGTGCAGGCGGCCGCGGGCCCGGTGGCTCCGGGGAGGATTCGGGTCCGCCCATGTG
>Ga0315276_10000796_pt1 | contig 27620 bp, 27 predicted proteins | sample YL17G05_0_MG_FD_204542 | JGI IMG/M metagenome (GOLD analysis project Ga0315276, IMG submission 204542) | Sediment microbial communities from Yellowstone Lake, YNP, Wyoming, USA - YL17G05_0 | ecosystem: Environmental > Aquatic > Freshwater > Lake > Sediment | place: USA: Wyoming | collected... | reverse complement strand
TTGAGTAATCTGCGGGCAATGAGTTTATTATAAAAATGAATGGCTTCATTGATGTAAGCGTTTCGGGGACGCTTAACTTTCTTCAAAACCCGCTCGGTCTCTTCAAAGATTTCGTCTTGAACTTTAAGTGAAAGAATCTTAGACAATAAAGATAGACCTCCTTAAATGGTATCACTGTTAGTATATACCAATATATCTTTTCTTTCAAGAAATTCGCAACAATTCTTATAAAACCTTTTTATGTTTGTGCAATGATGGAATTTTTGGGATTGATGTACTTTCAAACATCTGAGCGGCATGGAAGGAACTTCGGACGAAAGGGCCGGAGGCCACTGATTTGAATCCCATCTCTTCTCCTGTCTTTTTATACTCTTCAAACTCCTCGGGAGGAATATATCGGACGACTGGTAAACGATCAGCCCTGGGCTGAAGATATTGACCGATCGTTAGGAAATCACACCCCACTTCTCTCAAGTCAAGAAGTAGATCAAAAACCTCTTTCTCCGTCTCTCCGAGTCCCAGCATAAATCCTGATTTAGTAAAAAGATGGGGATAAAGTTCTTTTGATTTTTCTAACAAATTGAGTGATCTCTCGTAATGGGCTTGGGGGCGAACCTCGGGATAAAGTCGAGGGACGGTTTCCATATTGTGATTCAGGACATCGGGAGATTCCCCTAAAACCATAGTCAAAGAGGAGGGGTTTCCTTTAAAATCAGGAATCAATACCTCAACCTTTATCTTTCGATCCAATGCTCGAATCGCCTGAATCGTTCTGCCAAAATGGGATGCCCCGCCATCGGGTAGATCATCCCGGGTCACTGAAGTAATCACCACATATTGAAGGCCCATCTTTTTGACAGCCTGAGCAATCTTCTCTGGTTCTCCTTTGTCAAGTGGAGAAGGCACCCCATGTTCGACGGAACAGAAACCACAGTTCCGTGTGCAAATCCTTCCCAGAATGAGAAGGGTTGCTGTTCCTTTTGAGAAACACTCTCCCAGATTCGGACAGCGGGCTTCTTCACAGACCGTATGAAGGTTTCCCTCATTCAAGATCGCTTTAACTTTTATGAGATCCTGAAAGGGAGGGATTCTTTTCTTTAGCCAGGGAGGTTTCTTCATACAATAAACAATGAACGATGTACGATGTACGATGTACAACGTACTATGTTTTTAACTCTCTACCCTACGCTCTTTGCCCTTTGCTACTCCGGAGTGGCCTTGGAAGATGGATGGCCATTCCCTCCACATCAAGAAATGCCTCTTTCAAGGCCTCTGAAAGGGTTGGATGGGCCTGAATCAGTTGGGCGACATCCTTTACTTTACCACCTTCCCTCATCATTGAAGATACGGTCGATATAAGAACACTAGCGTCTGGACCGATGATATGGACTCCCAGAATTTCATCCGTCTCTTGACTTGCGATCACTTTTATTAAACCTTCGGTCTCCCCAGAGATGACTGCTTTTGGATTGGAGCGGAATGGAAAACGACCAACTTTTATTCCTCCCCTTGCCTTAGCTTCCTTCTCGGTAAGCCCAATCGATGCGATCTCTGGATAGGTGAAGACGGAAAGAGGGATCGGACGATCTTCCCTCTTCCGATCGATTCCCATAACATTCTCTGCGGCAACCACTCCTTCTTCCATTGCCATATGAGCTAAAAGGACCCCTCCAATAGCATCCCCGATCGCATAAACATGGGGTGCGGTCGTCTCCATTCGATAGTTAACTCGAATACCTTCGGAGGAGATCTCAACACCTGCCTTTGAAAAATTGAGTTCCAAATTGGGAACTCTCCCCACGGCCAAAAGCACCTTCTCTGCCCAAATCTCCTCAATCCCTTGCGGGGTCCTTACGGCCAATTTTACTCCCTCTCCCTGCTGTTGCATGTCTTCGACCGAAGATTGGGTTAGAATTCTTACACCATCCCTTTCCATGAACCTTCTAAGATTCCGGACCAATTCTCCTTCCAGGCCAGGAAGAACACTTTCCAGAATTTCGACAATGGTTACCTTCGAACCCAATGTATTGAATAGCGTGGCAAACTCAACACCAATATAACCTCCACCAATGATGACGATTTCTTGAGGAATCTTTTTGATCTCCAATGCCTCGTCACTGGTGATGATCCTTTCGCCGTCTGGGAGAATATGAGAGAGGTTTTTTGATTTCGATCCTGGAGATAGGATGATCGCATCGGCCTCATAAGTCTCTTTTTTTCCATCTCCGTTAAAGAGGACCACTTGATTAAATCCTAAAAGGTCAGCACGCCCATATTTAACAATCACCCGGTGAGATTCGAGGAGCATCTCCACACCCTTCACCAATTCATCCACGACCCTCTGCTTCCGATCCATCATCGATTCGAGAAGATGGATACGGTCGGTGGAAAAAGACTGAAAACAAGAGGAGTTTTTGAGAGAACGGAGGAGTTTGGCATCGTGAAGAAGCGCTTTGGTTGGAATGCATCCTCGATTGAGGCAGGTCCCGCCCATCTTATCTTTTTCGATGAGGACGACCTTTGCCCCCAATTGGGCAGCCCGAATCGCTGCCACATAGCCACCTGGCCCTCCTCCGATGACAATAACCTTTTCAGCATCCATAGAGTTTCTTCCAATAGCCCCCCTCTCCTCTATCCCCTGAAGGTGTGAAAAAATTGCTTTAAGTTGAGAGGGCGGGCAGGGATATCGGGCGGATTTCCGGGAAGCCGCCGTCAGGCGGGAATCTTCCCAAAGTTTTACAGCGATACATTTTCCCGTTAACTACCCTCGATGGAAAACTTCAATATTCGTCGCTAATTGCAGAGCCTTATTAACTCTCCTTTCAAAACGACCGCATTTGTAAAACTTTGAAGATATTCCTACCCGCCCTGCAGTCCCGATTTTTTCACATTTCCCCTCCCACTAGGGGAGGGAAAATTGAACGGGAGCCCCTCTCCCCAAAGGGGGAGAGGGTGGGGTGAGGGGGTAGACCCTATCTTTCAATCTGCAAGCAATTCTTTCAAGCTCTTTTCCTCCCAGTCTCTTTCGAAGATGTGCTTGAAATGGAAACTTATCCTCTCAACCAAACGTTCTCGGGAGACTTTCGTTCTAAGGATTTTTGCCATGGTCGTCATCTTTTTCCCCACAAGACCACAGGGGTTGATCAGGTCAAAGTATTTCAGGTCTGTTTCGTAGTTTAATGAAAACCCGTGGAATGAGACCCAGCACTTGATTGCCACCCCGATCGAGGCAATTTTGTCTCCATTGACCCAGACGCCCCGGTTGGAAGGATCTTTTCTCCCCTCGATCCCGAAATCTTTTAGGACCCGGAGGATGACCTCTTCAAGTTGATCAACGTATCGAATGAGGCGATACCCATAATCCTTCAAGTCGAGGATGGGGTAAACCACCATCTGTCCAGGGCCATGGTAGGTGACATCGCCTCCTCTCTCCACATGGAAGATGGGAATCCTCATCGCTTCCAAAATTTCCGGAGAGATGATGAGATGCGAGCGGTTCCCACGTCTTCCCAAGGTAATCACATGGGGATGTTCGAGGAGGAGGAGAAGATTGGGCACTTGGCCTTCCACTCGTCTCGCCCAGAGATGATGCTGAAGGTCCCAGACCTTTTCATAATCCATCAGACCCAAATCTAAGATGTAGCCTCTGCGGCCCATCAACGAACCCATTATATCAAATTATATCAAAAGAATTCAGTAAAGCACCAATGTCCAAACCGAAATTTCCCCCTCACCCCATCCCTCTCCCCACAGGGGAGAGGGGAAGGGTGAGGGGCCTCTGGGTCATTTGAACATTGGGTAATTAGAATTTATTTGAAATTTGGGATTTGGTTATTGGAATTTCCCCCTCACTTCATTCTTCTCCCCGGTGGAGAGAGGGGTGGGGTGAGGGGGCGTTCCATCTCAATTTTGGTTTTCTCGCAGCCAGAACCTCATCAAGCCTCCTTACCTTGACCTTCTGGGGTGCCTGTCGAAGGAGGTCCGGATTTTGCTCTGCCTCTTCTGCAATCGCAATCATCGTTTCGATAAATCGATCGAGACTCTCCTTACTCTCCGTTTCCGTCGGCTCCATCATCAGGGCTCCCTTGACCACTAAGGGGAAGTAAATCGTGGGTGGATGAAAACCATAATCGATCAATCTCTTTGCAATGTCGAGTGTGCTGACATGATGCTTCTCTTGAAATTGGTCCGTAAAGACGCACTCGTGCATGCAGGGCCGATCGTAGGGAAGATAATAATGCTCCTTCAACCTTCTCATCAAGTAGTTAGCATTGAGCACTGCCATCTCGCTGGCCCTCCGGAGCCCCTCTGCACCCATCGAGAGGATATAGACATAGGCCTTGAGGAGAACGCCGAAGTTCCCATAAAAGGCCTTCACCTTTCCAATGCTCTGCGGCCGATCGTCATTGAGTCGGTAAGCCTCCCCTACCCTTTCGATTACGGGTATGGGGAGATAGGGAGCAAGTTCATTTTTGATGGCGACCGGACCCGCTCCAGGCCCACCTCCACCATGAGGTGTTGAAAAGGTTTTATGGAGATTGATATGGACCACATCCACTCCCAAATTACCCAGTTTTACAATCCCCATCAGGGCATTGAGATTGGCTCCATCACAATAGACAAAACCTCCTTTGCGATGGACGATCTCGGCAATCTCGCTCAAATGTTCCTCAAAGAGACCCAAGGTATTTGGGTTAGTCACCATGATGGCCGCGACCTCTTCGTCCATCTGTCCGGCCACCTGCTCTGGGCCGATCACTCCTCTCTCATTCGATTTGATTCCGACCATCTGATAAGAGGCGACCGCTGAAGTGGAGCAGTTTGTTCCATGGGCGGTATCCGGGACCAACACCTTTCTTCTCTTTTCTCCACGAGCCTGAAGACAGGCCTTAATCATCATCATCCCCGTCAGTTCACCGTGAGCGCCTGCTGCCGGCTGAAGGGTGACATGATCCATCCCTGTAATTTCGGCAAGAAAACTTTCCAGTTCATACATCAATTTCAAAATCCCTTGAGAAAGATCTTCAGGATAATAGGGATGGATGTTGGCAAATCCGGCCATCCTTGCGATTTCTTCATTCACCTTGGGATTGTACTTCATCGTACAGGAACCCAATGGGTAAAGTCCGCTATCGACGCCATAGTTCCATTGAGAAAGTCGGGTAAAGTGGCGAACCACATCGATCTCGCTCAGCTGGGGAAACCCTTCCAAATCCTTCCGTAAAAGGTCGGGAGGGATGACAGTACGGGTCTCAACCTCCTCAACATCCCATTGGGGCAGGGAATATCCTCTTCTTCCCTTGCCCCCCTGCTCAAAGATCAGAAGTTCATCTTGAATCAAACCAGTATCTTTTATATTTGTCATCCTCTCACCTTGATTTATTAAATCCCCCTTCATCCCCCTTTTCTAAAGGGGGAAAGAGGAGGATTATGCTTTCTCCAATACCTCAGCCCAGCGATCAATCTCTTCCTTCCTCATCATCTCGGTTACTGTAATGAGGAGGTGATGATGGAGTTCAGGGTAGAATTTTTCCAAAGGGAGGCCACCTATCATCCTCTCCCTTCTTAACATTTCCAAAACCTTTTCTGGCTTCTCTTCCATCTCCAAGACAAACTCGTTGAAAGTGGGAGAGGAGAAGGTGAGATGGCAACCCGAGATCTGGGAGACGGCCCTCTTTGTATATTCCGTTTTGCTCAGATTCATCATTGCCAGTTCCTTCAATCCCTCCTTTCCAAGGCAAGAGAGGAAAACCGTTGCCATCAAAGCACAAAGCCCTTCATTGGTGCAGATATTGGAGGTGGCCCGCTCCCTCCGAATGTGCTGCTCCCGCGTGGCTAAAGTGAGGACAAATCCTCTTTTCCCTTCTAAATCCACCGTCTCACCCACCAGCCGACCAGGCATGTTTCGAACAAACTTCTCCCGTGTTGCAAAGATCCCCAGATAGGGACCCCCGTAAGAAACCGGGATACCCAGGCTCTGACCTTCCCCTGCGACGATATCGGCCCCCATCGCTCCAGGGGAATTCAAAATCCCATAGGCAATCGCTTCAGTGAAACCAACAATCAATATTCCTCCTGCTTCATGAACCCTTTCTCCAATGGGATGGAGATCCTCGATGACCCCGAAAAAGTTGGGACTTTGAATCACCACCGCACTGACCTCTCCATCGAGAAGATTGAACAGTGCCTTCTCGTCTGTTCGGCCCTCCTCCTTTTTATAAGGAATCAGAACGAGTTCCTGTTGATCAGGATCGATGTAGGTCTGGATGACCTTTCGATATTCGGGATGGATGGTCTGGGAAAGAAGGATTTTCTTCCTTTTGGTGATCCGTTGGGCCATCAAAACAGCCTCTGCTAAACCGGAGGCCCCGTCATACAGGGAGGCGTTCGAAACCTCCATTCCCGTCAATTGACATATCAATGTCTGGTATTCAAAGATCGCTTGAAGGGTTCCCTGACTGATCTCAGGTTGATAAGGCGTGTAGGCCGTATAAAACTCGGAACGGGAAGTCAGGGCAGAAACAACAGCAGGAATGAAGTGATGATAAGCCCCTGCACCCATAAAACTACTGAAAACAGGAGATTGAAGCCCTTGAAGGTGCCGGATGAGGTCAGGTTCAGATAGAGGATGGGGCAGGTTAAGAGGCTTCGAAAGCCTGCATTCCATAGGGATAATTTCGAAGAGATCCTCCACCTTCCTCACACCAACAGTTTCGAGCATCTCTCGACAATCCTCTTCTGTGTGTGGGATATAACGAAGGTAGTCCTCCATTTATCATTCCTCTGGAAAACCCCGTTAGAAAGGATGAGACTTTAAATCCCAGCCTTTCTAACAAGATGAATATTATTTATTTTTGTCATCCCCATCCATAAATGGGGGGCTTTCTAACGGGGTAAAGGTCCCCTGATAGGCTTTCGATGACAAAAGCCCTTTTATCTCTTCTCTATCATTAAACTCCATCTTGAAAATCCATCCTTTGCCATAGGGATCTTCATTCACAAATTGAGGATGATCCTTGAGGCTCAAGTTTGTCTCCGTCACCTTACCGGTGACCGGGGAAAAGATATCGGCCACTGTCTTCACTGATTCGACCACCCCAATGCTCTCCCCTTTCTTGAACTCGGATCCAACCTCCGGAAGTTCCACATAGACGATATCTTTCAATTGGCTCTGGGCATAATCCGTCAGGCCAATCGTCACCTGTTTCCCTTCGTTCCTCACCCATTCATGGCTCTCTGTGTAAAGCAAACCTTCAGGAAACTCCATCATACACCCCCTCTTTTTAAGTATCAATGATCATTGGTCATTGAGCATTGATCATTGAAAATTGAAAAATGGAAATTGCCGAATATAAAATCAAAGATATGGATCCGCTCTATTTCAATTTCTCCAATGGAACATTGATGACCGTCTCGAGAATAGAGATGTGCTTCAACTCGCCCTCGATCATGATCATATGTTTAGAAGTCTTGGGTGGCATTCTTCTGCCCTTTAAGGCCGTTTGAATGATCATTTCTTTTGTAACGGTTTCACCTTCTCTGTGAGGAAGCACCTCTATTTCCGGTGATTGGTAGTCAAAAAGGATAACAGGAATCCTTTTACACCCTATCTTTTTTAAAGCATGTAATCGGTGATGGCCATCCAAGATGATGTATGTTTGTTTATCTACTGCGATAGGCATTTTAAGGATACCATCAGATAGGATTTCGTTTTTCAACTCTTCCAAGTAATCGGGCCGAATCTCCTCGTGTTCTTTCAATAACTCTAAGTCGATCAGACAAATGTCATCCGTGATTTGCAAGCGGGATTCCGGTGACCGCTTTCGACGAATCTTGCTGGGAGGTTTTTTCTTCTTCATGGTATCAATCCTTTTCAGATCCCGCCCAAAATAAAAGGAGGAAGACGATATAAGTATAACCGCCTTCCTCCTGTCTCTTGACCTGAGAGATTATCCCTTAAAAGTTCGGGATTTGTCCCCTTCGGTGTCCAACCCTTCGATCAAAACTCAGGGTAAACCCTGAACGAAAGTCGAAGGGTCAGATCTCTCCAGGATTGAATGAAGTTACAGTCCTTTTGCCTGAGAGTTTCGTCCCAATCTCATTGGGATTTGCCCCTTCGGCGCCCCTCCCCTGAGGGATAGGGTCTCTCCTGTAACCTAAAAAAATTTTGTTCCAATTAGGAAAATAAGTCAAGAGAAATTTTCGCATAAAGTTAGCACTACTCCGACAAATAGCGTTTATGGCGCGATGCAAGACGGATATGTTGAGTGGTTTGATCAGAAAATCTCCCCTCGCCCCTCTTTTCCAAAGAGGGGGATAACAATTTCCCCCTTTGGCAAAGGGGGAATAAGGGGGATTTTGTGAATTGTCGGAGTAGTATTAGTTTAGCAGATAGATTTAACCTACTTTGTTCAATTCCAATTTTGGGTCTCTTACTATTGAAGCACTTCCTCATTCACTAAATTTGGAGGACGCTTTCCTGTCAGCCCTGCCACAAGGTTTTCAGCTGCCATCGTCGCCATTCGAAGCCGGGTCTCATGAGAGGCACTTGCAATATGGGGTGCTAAAACAACATTCTTCATCTGGATGAGGGCAGGTTCGACTTCAGGCTCTCTTTCATAGACATCCAAACCGGCCCCGGCAATCTTTCTCTCTTGTAAAGCCTGAACCAAAGCCTTCTCATCCACTACAGGACCTCGAGAAGCATTGACCAGAATTGCAGTAGGCTTCATAAAGGCCAATTCAGCCGTCGAGATATAGTGCGCGGTTTGGGGAAGCAACGGGACATGAAGCGTTACGAAATCGGACTCTGTCAACAAGGTTTTTTTATCTACAAAACGTACTCCTAACTCTTCTTCAATGGACGTGGAGGCCTGAATGACATCCGTATACAATATCTGCATATCGAATCCTTTGGCCCGCCTTGCAACCCTTTGTCCAATCCGTCCCAGGCCACAGACGCCAAGGACTTTATGATGAACATCATACCCTAAAAATTCCATCAGTTTCCATCCCATCCATTTGGACGAACGTAAATAATGATCTGCCTCTACAACCCGTCTTGCCGTGGCCAGCAATAGGGCCCAGGTAAGGTCAGCTGTGGTATCGTCTAACACTCCAGGGGTATTCGTCACCATGACCTTACGACGGGTACATGTCTTGACATCAATATTATTGTATCCCACGGCCACGTTAGAGATAATCTTAAGTTTGGGACAATGAGATAGGATGTCATCGTCAATCCGATCTGTGAGGAGAACAATCGCACCCATTTTGTCCTTTAGCTTTTGTATCAAAACATGAGAGGGTAAAGGATGATCACCTTGATTATCCTCTACCTCGAAATACTGCTTGACAATAGCGATGGCCTCATCGAAGATCTTTCGGGTGATTAAGACTTTTGGCCTCATGATATTCCATCCTCCATTGATCGTAGGGAGGGATCTGGAAATTAGATCTCTTGACCTGAGAGATTATCCCTGAAAAGACCGGGATTTGTCCCCTTCGGTGTCCAACCCTTCGATCAAAACTCAGGGTAAACCCTGAGCGAAAGTCGAAGGGGCAGATCTTTCCAGGATTCCATCAAGTTACAGTCCTTTTGCCTGAGAGTTTCGTCCCAATCTTTTTGGGATTTGCCCCTTCGGCGCCCCTCCTGAGGGATAGGGTCTCTCCTGTAACTTAGAAAATTCTGTCCCAAATATAAAACGATGTCAAGAAGAATTTGAGAGATCGCAGGTTCACTTGACAACCTCTTTATAATGGAGTAATAAACTTTTACTCCTTATTTAGCATCTCTATTTATGAGCTGTCGTCTTAGGAATAATGATATGACTCTGTCCCCTCCTTACTAAGGGAGTAAAGGGGTAGGGAACGACCATCTTCCTGGTCGATCAGAACATCCTGAAGGCCCTTGAAGTTTCGGACTATATGTATCTTCTCGAGATGGGACAAATTAAGCAGAAAGGTCCCAAGGAGGAGTTCGAGGAAAATATCAGGGAGATTATCAGGGACTCACTGATTTCCCGTTAAACGGATGACCTGGAAAATTCTGACATTTTTTAAATCTTGATCGACAAGATGGATTAGGAATGAATGAAATGAATCGAAAGAGAGGCCCACGATGGATGAACTCCTTTTGCGCAAAGTAAGAATCCAGGATGTGGTTTTCGGGGAGAACACGGAGGTCGTCAATCACGTACTCCGAATCAATCGTGAAGAGCTCGTGAGATATCTACAGGAAGATCAACATCTGAAGTCTGTAGAAATAAAAATTGCAAGACCCGGAGAAAAGAAGCGAATTATCCCGGTCAAAGATGTTTTAGAACCGAGGGCCAAATCGGGGGGGACATCGACTACCTTCCCAGGCTTTCTGGGCACGGCCGAACCAGTGGGTACTGGAATCACTTCTGTCCTGGACGGGGTCGCTGTGGTGACTTGCGGAAAACTTGTGAACTTCCAAGAAGGCCTCATTGATATGAGTGGTCCCGGCGCCGATTTTAGCCTCTTTTCAAAGAAGCTCAATGTCGTCTTGGTCATGAAGCCGGTAGAGAAACTGGGGAAATATGAGCATGAGGAGGCGGTGCGTATCGCCGGGGTCAAGGCAGCGCACTACCTTGGTCTCGCCGGGACCCGTGCAAACTTTGATGAGGAGGCACGCTTCCAAGTAGCCACATGGCCCGAGCTGGAACATCCCTATCCGGGTCTTCCGAAAGTGATCTATGTAGATATGGTCATCGCCCAAGGGTTGTTACACGATAATTACATCTACGGAGTGAATGCCCAGGGAAGCCTACCCGTTGTGCTTTCAGCTACCGAACTCATGGATGGCGCTATTGTCAGTGGAAATTGCGCAGCCCCTTGCCACAAGAACACAACTTACCATCAACAAAACAACCCGATTGTGGAGGATCTCCTTGCAGAACATGGCAAGACCCTCATTTTCCTCGGTGTGATCGCAATGCCTGTTCGAGCCACTTTGCTCGACAAGGAAAGGATTTGCACCCAGGTGCTGAAGATGGCAAGGTTTCTGAGTGCCCAAGGAGCGATTGTGTCTGAGGACGGTGGAGGAAACCCGGAGACTGATCTGATGATGCTGGCTCGTCTTTTTGAAAAAGAAGGAATCAAGACGGTCCTGGTCACCGATGAGTACGCAGGTCGCGATGGAGCCTCTCAAGGCTTAGCTGACATCACACCTGAGGCGGATGCGATTGTGACAAATGGTAATGGGAACCAATATGTCGTTTTGCCACCCATGGAAGAAACGATCGGTCATCTCGAGGCAATTGATGTGATCACTGGTGGCCACACGGGTAGTCTGCGCCCAGATGGCTGGATTGAGATGGAGATTGCCGGTATCATGGGCTCTACTGTGGAAGTGGGAGCCGAAAACTTGATGACCATCGCCATGTAACCTGACAGTTGCAAAACGGACACGCCTGCGTGCCGAAACGTCTGCCTGCGCAAAGCCGCTCCGTCAAAGGTGGGCACTACGGCGTGCAGGCACGGGCAAACCGCCCTTCAAGGCTTCGGAAGGTGGTTGTTTTGAGAATTTAAGGGTATCGGAGGACATCACTCCAAGTGAATTCCAGCAAGGGAAGGGGACGAGAGTGCCGATTCGGCCGAAGGTTCGCCTCGAAGCCTCTCCGAACGGCTTGCCCATGTCCGTATCGTCAAAAGTTTATCAACGTTAAGGTTAATTGAGGGAGGTAAGAATGGAAAATGTTAAGGTGGTCCACTATCTCAATCAGTTTTTCGGCCAGATTGGAGGGGAGGACAAAGCTGGAATCCCCCCTCAGATCAAAAAAGGACCTGTGGGAGTTGGCCAACTGATTGAAAGCGAATCAGGAGATCGATTCAAGGTAGTACACACCATCATTTGTGGCGATAACTATGCGGCCGAACATTTGGAAGAGGTCGAATTAACGATCTTGAAATGGGTTTTGGAGTTACGACCCGATCTTTTCTTGGCCGGACCCGCCTTCGCTGCTGGTCGTTACGGAATTGCCTGTGCGACCGTCTGCAGGGGGGTGCAACAAAAACTGGGAATTCCTGCACTCACCGCAATGCACTCAAGTAACCCAGGGGTTGATGCAGCGCGCAAAGAGACCTATATCTTAGAGGCCGGGGATTCCACCCGCGACATGAGAAGGGTGATTCCAAAGATGATTGCCCTGGCTCAAAAGATTCTGGACAAAGTTCCAATCGGGTTGCCTCAGGAAGAGGGATACTTTCCCCGGGGAATTCGGATAAACATTCGGGCAGAGAAAAGAGGCTCCAAACGTGCTGTCGAGATGTTGCTTAAGAAATTACGAGGCGAGCCGTTTGAGACCGAGCTGCCTCTCCCCGAGTTCGATCGGGTCGCGCCTGCTCCGCCTATTACAGACCTTTCCAACGCAGTCATCGCTCTTGTGACAGAGGGCGGAATCGTACCCAAAGGGAATCCGGACCGGATCGAGGCTCACAACGCATCGAAATATTGCAAATACTTTTTCGGGAACGTTAATGATCTAACTGGCGAAGCCTATCAAACAGCCCATGGTGGTTATGACCCTGTCTATGCCAATGAAGATCCGGACAGAGTCCTTCCTTTAGATGCGGCACGCCTCCTTGAAAAAAAAGGAATGTTCGGAAAACTCTATGATTATTATTATGTGACGGTAGGGAACGTCACTGCCGTGGCATCCGCTGCACGCTATGGCCATGAAATTGGAGAACTCCTTCTCAAGGATGGCGTTCAAGGAGTGATCCTTACTTCCACCTGAGGAACAGGCACTCGTTGCGGGGCAACGATGGTAAAAGAGATTGAGAGGGTTGGGTTACCCGCTGTTCAGATCTGCGCGATTGTGCCGATCGCATTGACGGTGGGTGCAAATCGAATTGTTCGTGCAGTCGCCATTCCCCATCCAACCGGAGATCCCAAGCTCGAGAAAGCAGAGGAGATCGAGCTAAGGAAAAAACTCCTCCGAACAGCCCTGATGGGGCTCAGCTCAAAGATTCAGGAACAAACGGTCTTTAAATACGAAGACCTCCCTACAGGAACTGTTAGATGAGCCGATGGATATTAACCAATAACCCAAAGATCTTGTCATCATATCCCACAGCGAGGTGGATTGACGGAGGTCCCCTTGAGGTGATGTTGGAATGCAGGAAAAAGGTGCACGACGGCTATCCTCTTCTCGCTCATCCTCTCATGGGAGACATCCATCTTATTCACAATCCTTTTCGGACGATAATCTTAGGTGGAAAAAAGGATGAGACCGATCTTGTTTCATTGAGCTGGATCGAAGAAAGTGCGGAAAGGATCCGTCTTTTTTATCGAGAACAACGGAATTCTCAGGATTTAGAAGATTATCAAGACATCGATTTCGATCTGTTTCAAAAAGTGATGGATTCAAAAAGTGGTCATTAAAATTGGATGGATCACCAGTGATGTCGAGATAAACTTTCCTTTAACACGGTGGGTAATTTTCCACTTGAAATTTGGTGAAATATGTTCTAAAAGAGGGAGAGTTCATCTTAGATCCTAAGAAAAGGAGGCCGGTATGAAAACAAAGTTATTTCTTTTATTGTGTCTGGGGGCGATTTTCTTCATTCCAACCGTTGCGATGGCTGTTACGGACTTTTATGTTGCCAGTTATGGGGGTACATTTGAGAAGGCCTTGAAGGAGGAGCTTGCTCCAATCTTCGAAAAAAAGTTTGATTGTAGAGTCAACTATGTCCTTGGAATCTCAACTGAGACGCTTGCAAAGGTACGTGTCCAGAAGGACAATCCTCAGATTGATGTGACCTTCGTCGACGATGGGCCCGCCATCCTCGGAAGTGCTGAAGGCTTCTGGGCCAATCTCGATCCGAAGATCGTGACAAACCTGGGCAAACTTTACGACATTGCCCTCCATCCCAACAACAACGGAGTGGACATGGGGGTGACGGCAACAGGGCTCCTCTATAATACCCAGATCTTTAAGGAAAAGGGGTTCAACCCCCCCGCTTCCTGGAATGATGTACTCAAGCCTGAGTATGTCCAGAGGTTTGTGATGCCCCCCATTACGAATTCGTATGGGCTCCACACTCTGATCATGTTTGCCCGGCTCAATGGCGGCGGTGAGAGGAAGATTGACCCGGGTTTCGAGGTGATGAAGAAATTGAAAAAGAGTGTCATCTCTTTCGAACCTCAGGCAGGCAAAATGTCTGAGCTTTTCCAGTCGAAGGAGGCCTGGATTGGCTGCTGGGGGAGCGGCCGTGTCTATTCTCTCGCCGACATGGGATTCCCGATAGAATTTGTCTACCCAAAAGAAGGAGCTATCGCCTTGGGAGTCACTCTGAATATGGTGAAGAATTGTAAGAATCCACGTCTGGCACAGGAATTCATCAATTTCATGCTGGAGGAGAAATCTCAGGAGGTCTGGGGTAAAGGTTTTATGCTCGGTCCCATGAATAAAAATGTGAAGCTTGCCCCGGAGGTGGCCAAACGAGTTCCTTACGGCCTTGACCAAATTAAAAAACTGATTAAAGTCGACTGGGCGTATATTAACCAGGTTCGCCCTGAATGGACGGAACGCTGGAGTAAGGAAGTGGAGACCAGGTAACTGTCGACTGCGCAAGAAATGCCACAGGGACCCGGGTGTTTAATTCCGGGTCCTTTTTTCCGCTCTGTCGGAAACTTCAAACAGTCATCTGCCTGATCCATTACGTTTGCTCAACCATCCTGATATAGTGAAGCTCCCCACCGACATGGCGGGGCTTCACGGATAGCCGAGGCTTTCGTTCGACTCAGCTCACGACGAAGTCCAGCCTCGGCGAAAATGCTTTGCAGGACAATCCCGCCTTGGCGGGACTGCCTATCGTATCTTAAAACCGCTGCATTCATCAGCATTTTCGTAAATTCAAATGGCAGAAGTAAGAATCCAAAATCTTTTGAAGAATTTTGAAGAAGTCACAGCCGTAGATCATATCTCTCTAACGGTTCACTCCGGAGAGTTTATCTCACTCGTCGGACCCTCTGGATGTGGAAAAACCACAACCCTCAACCTCATCGCTGGATTTATCAATCCGGATGCCGGGGAGATCTCTATTGATGGTGAACGGATTAATGACGTTCCAATTTACAAGCGGAAGCTCGGAATGGTCTTCCAGAGTTATGCCCTCTTCCCCCATATGACGGTCATGGACAACATTGCTTTCGGTCTTCAAATGCAGAAGCTCGAAAGGCCTGTTATCGTGAGAGAGGTGGGAAGGGCTCTTGAACTGGTACGCCTTCCAGGGGTTGAAAAACGTTATCCCCGTCAGCTCTCAGGTGGCCAGCAGCAGCGCATTGCCTTGGCCCGAGCTCTCGTCATCCATCCGAAGGTACTTCTCCTTGATGAGCCGCTCAGCAATCTTGACGCAAAACTGAGAAGGGAGATGCGCATCGAGTTGAAAGACATCCAGAAGACGGTGGGGATTACCACCATCTTTGTAACCCATGACCAAGAGGAGGCTCTTTCCCTTTCTGATCGATTAGCGGTCATGAACAAAGGCCGGATTGAACAGGTAGGGTCTCCCATTGAGATCTACGAATCCCCGATCAACGAGTTTGTAAGCTCCTTCATCGGAGAGACCAATATTCTCTCGGCCACGATCATGGAGACCAAAGAAAAAGAGCTCCTTCTGAACATTGGTGAAATCCGGCCGATCACCATTCCAAGGCCCCCAGATCTCAAGTTCCGTATCGGCGACGTGATCAAAATTTCAATCCGACCTGAAAAACTCTGCTTTAGCAGAGAGTCAGGCGACTTAACCCATTGTCTACCGGGAACGGTGGATCATGTTGTCTTCCTTGGAAACATCACGTATTACACCGTTAAGACACAGTCCCATTCCATCAGTGTGATCTGTCAGAATCTGGAAACAAGAGCCTATTCCGCAGGCGACCAGATCCGGTTAGAATATAGACCTGAAAATTGTCGCATCATCCAGGGAGAGTGAACCCCGTTAGAAAGGACGGGACCCGTTAGAAATAAGTCTACCTGAGCGGATGCCGCTATCCCCTCGGGGGGAGTGAATTTCTAAAGGCTAACGGGGTTTACCAAGATTTCTAACGGGCCGGGGCTTTGACCCTGCCCTTTCTATGAGGAATTGAAATCTTATCTATATCATCCCCGCCATGAATGGCGGGCTTTCTAACGGGGTGAATGGTTTGAACGACTCAACCCACAAATCATCAAGACCCAAAGGATCGAAGCCGTGGGTTCCTTACCTCCTGGCAAGCCCTGTCTTCTTATGGCTGACGATCTTCTTCCTCGTCCCTATCTTCTTTCTCATCGTGATGAGTTTCCGAGGCTACTCACCAACGAAGGGGATCACGGACCAGTTCACAACCGCTCACTACGTCAAATTCCTTACCGATTCCTTTTATTTGGGTATCCTTTACCGTTCTATCAAACTATCCGTTCTTGTCACCCTCATCAGCCTCATCCTTGGATACCCTGAAGCCTATTACCTGACCATCATAAAAGGAAAGAAGAAGGCTCTTTTCTTAGCCCTCATCCTCTCGCCTCTCTTCGTCAGTGCTGTGATAAGGACCTTTGGCTGGATGATTATTTTGGCCCCCCATGGTCTCATTAATTCAGGTCTTGATTTGTTAGGATTGATTCGTGAACCCGTCAAATTTATGTACAGCGAGAAAGGGATTGTCATTGGCCTCGTCCACGTCCTCATGCCTTACATGGTTCTCTCCATTTACTCCTCCCTGATCAACCGGAATATGGATCTCGAGAAGGCAGCCCAATCCCTGGGAGCACATCCCGTCAAAACCTTTTTCAAGATTACTTTACCCCTGAGTCTTCCAGGAATTCTTGCTGGAACTCTGATCGTCCTCACCCTGAGCGTCAGCGCTTTCATCACCCCAGCCATGTTGGGAGGAACACGAGTACGTGTCGTCCCTTTTGTCACGTACGAACAGTTTATGGTTTTGCTCAATTGGCCCTTCGGCTCGGTCGCTGCACTCGTCCTTCTTGCCATCACGGTGGGTATCGTCATGTTCTACCACCGAGCGTTAGAACACGGCAGGTGGGCTGAGGTATTCCGATGAAATCGAGGCAGCTTCTCTCGATTTACCATTACATGCTGATCATCTTTCTCCTCTCGCCAGTGGTGGTCGTTGTCTTGGTCTCCTTCACTCCACAGACATACCTACAGGTCCCTCTTACAAAATTCTCTACTCGCTGGTATCGAAGCATTCTCGATCATCCTGAATTCATCTCTGCCTTTTTTAACAGCCTTTATTTGGCCATTACCGTCTCTCTGGTCTCTGCTCCATTGGGAACACTGGGGTCTTTCGCGATTGCTCGCTATCGATTTTCAGGCCGTGAGTTTTTAAACACACTCTTTCTCTCCCCATTGATGGTCCCCATGGTGGTCATCGGTGTGGGAGCCCTACAGATTCTTTCCATCTTCCATGTGGCCGGCACCTTCTTGGGAATGGTTCTCGCTCATGTGGTCATCACCGTCCCTTATATGGTTCGAACCATGTTAGCCAGCTTTGCAGGATTTGATCATAACCTGGAGCTCGCTGCGATGAACTTAGGTGCAAACTGGTTCCAGACCTTTCGGCGGATCACACTCCCTCTTGTCTCACCAGGTCTGCTGGCTGGGGCCATCTTTTCCTTCATTGTCTCTTTTGATGATCTCACCGTTGCCCTTTTCGTCACAGGACCGAGAATGGTGACTCTTCCGATCCGTATCTACGCCCATATCGAATACTACACAGACCCTTTGGTGGCAGCCATTGCCTCCAGCATCGTGGGGATGACGATCATCGTCATTATGACCATTGAGAAGCTGGTCGGCCTTAACAAAGTCCTTGGGTCAAGATAGGAATATCCATTTTCAAAGGAGGTTCAGTTATGAGTCAAACGACATTATTAATCAATCAGGAGCAGGTCAAATCCCTTCTCGACATGCCAACGGCCCTCAAAATTGTTGAACAGGTTTACCGTTCTCATGGGGAAGGGAAGGTGGTGATGCCCACTAAGATTACTCTCGATCTCGGAGAAGGCAGGCCCTGGCCACCGTACAAAGGTTTTATGAATGCGATGCCGGCCTATCTTGGCGACGTCGATATCGCCGGTATCAAATGGGCTGGAGGTTTCCAAGATAATTATAAAATCGGACTCCCTTATATCTCAGCCATGATTCTTCTGATCAATCCCAGGAATGGGACCTTTCTCGCTGCCATGGACGGAGCTCACATCACGGCTGTTCGCACAGGAGCGGCGAGCGCCATCTGTGCCAAAGTTCTAGCCCGGAAGGATGCCTCGATTCTCGGAATCATCGGGGCCGGAGTTCAGGGCCGAATGCATCTCAGGGCTTTTCAACAGGTCTTCAAGCTGAAAGAAGTCCGTGTCTTTGATATCAAGGAAGGTGCTGCTGAAAAGTATCGAGAGGAGATGGCTGCAGAGCTGGGTCTGAATATCCTTCCGAAAAGATCCTATCAGGAAGTCGTAGAAGGAGCGGACATCATCTGCACGGTGACGATCGGAGATGAACCGATGGTTAAAAAAGAATGGCTAAAGAAGGGAAGCCTCGTCATATCGGCAGGATCTTACCAAGAGCTGGACCCTGATGTGGTTCTTTCCGCAGACAAGATTGTCGTCGACCATTGGGGTCAGGCGAGTCACCGGGGAGAGCTTGCTAAACTCGTGGAAGCCGGCAAGATTGGAGAGAAGAACATTTATGCTGAGATCGGAGATATTCTTGCTGGAAAGAAAAAGGGACGTGAGCGAGACGACGAAGACATCCTCGCTGTCCCGATTGGCCTTGGAAGTGTTGACATCGGATGCGCTGTTGAGGTCTACCGAAAGGCCACAGAAAAAGGAATTGGAACTCCTTTCTCTTTTGTTTAATCAGGCAAGAGATGGGTAGATAAAGGCTCATCGTGGAAGTGAGTGGGTAAAACCTCTCATTAAATGATATCTCCGCTCTACCCCCCCTTTAGAAAGGGGGGGTAGGGGGGATTTGAAAGCGTTTAACAGCAGCGATGCTTCAATATAATAAAAGCCTAAAGCAGTTATCGAGAAACCTTAGAAGGAACATGACAGATGCTGAGAAGTTACTGTGGTCAAAGGTCAGGGGTAAACAATTAAACGGGCTCCAATTTTACCGGCAGAAGATCATAGGCAACTATGTTGCTGATTTTTATTGCCCAAAGACAAGGTTAGTTATCGAGATTGACGGGGGGCAACATTATAGCGCTGAGGGGAAAGAGAAAGACAGGCTGAGAGATGAACATATGGCAAGGGCAGGGATAACAGTTCTCAGGTTCCAAGATAGGGAGGTATTAGAGAATCTTGAGTCAGTTTTAGAAAAGTTATGGAGTGGTTTATGATTGAATTAATAAAATCTCCCCCCACCCCTCTTTGCCAAAGAGGGGAATAGGAGAGAGGAAATTACCTACTCCATTACACGAAGACCCAGGATAAAAAGAGGTGAACAGATGAGTGAATCGACATTATTAATCAATCAGGAGCAGGTCAAATCTCTTCTCGACATGCCAATGGTCCTCAAAATTGTTGAACGGGTCTACCGTTCCCATGGGGAAGGCAAAGTCATCATGCCCCCAAAAGTGACGCTCGACCTTGGTGAACATGAAGTTTGGCCTTTTTACAAGGCCGCTCTGAATGCGATGCCCGCTTATCTCGGTGATGTCGATATCGCAGGTATCAAATGGGCTGGAGGTTTTCAGAATAACGAAAAGATTGGGCTCCCCTTTATCTCCGCCATGATCCTGCTCATCAATCCGAAAACCGGAGCCTTCATCGCTGTCATGGACGGGGCCTACATCACCGCCATTCGCACCGGGGCTGCCAGTGCCGTCTGTGCCAAGGTTCTAGCCCAGAAGGATGCTTCGGTTCTCGGAATCGTCGGTGCGGGCGTTCAAGGCCGAATGCATCTCAGGGCTTTCCACCAGGTGTTCAAGCTCAAAGAAGTCCGCATCATTGACATCAAGGAAGATGTTTTAGAGAAGTACAGCCGGGAGATGAAGGCAGAGTTGGGTTTGAATATCTTGCCGAAAAAATCTTACAAAGACGTAGTAGAGGGTGCAGATATTGTCTGCACGGTCACCATTGCAGATGAACCTCTTGTCCGAAAAGAATGGTTAAAGAAAGGAACCCTGGTCGTTTCTGCGGGATCCTATCGGGAGTTAGAGCCCGAGGTCGTCCTCTCCTCGGACAAGATCGTTGTGGACAGCTGGGCGCAGACAAGCCACCGGGGAGAACTGGCAAAACTGGTTGAGGCCGGCAAGATTGGGGAGAAGAATATTCATGCTGAGATTGGCGACATCCTGGCCGGAAAGAAAAAGGGACGTGAAAGGGACGATGAGAACATCCTTGCCGTTCCGATTGGTCTTGGGAGTCTCGACATCGGATGCGCCTTTGAAGTCTACCGAAAAGCGTTGGACCAAAAGATAGGCACCCCATTTTCCTTTATTTAAAGTTCTAATTCCCCTCCCCCCTTGACGGGGGAGGGCTTGCCCTGTGGAGTAAACTCCTCTACTCCACAGGGTAGAGGTGGGGGTGAATAGGGAGAGCAAATGGGTAAATATGGAATTTTTGATATCGTTGGCCCGATCATGATCGGGCCGTCCAGCTCCCACACAGCAGGGGCGGTCCGCATCGGTCTCATGGCCGGCCAGCTAACAGGATATGATCCTGTGGAGATACGACTTCAATTTCATGGGTCCTTGGCCGAAGTCTACCATACTCACTTCACAGATGCCGGGGTATTAGCAGGCCTCATGGGATTTCAGGTGGATGACGAGAGGATCCGACAGGCTTTTGATCTCGCCAAGGGAAAAGGAATCACGGTCCAGTGCGAAAAGGTTAATCTCCAGGGTGCTCACCCAAGCACCATCATTGTCATTCAAAAGGACCGCGATGGTTCATCCAGCACGGTAAGAAGTAAGACCATTGGCGGTGGAAACATCGTCATTGAGGAGATCAATGGATACCCTGTTGAGATGACGGGAGACCATCATGAGATCCTTTTCATCGGAGGCGGGGGTGAGAAAGCCTCTCTACTTCTGGGTCCAAAGTGGAAACGTCTCCTCTCGAGGGAGGGGGCGTCTATCCAGTTTCGATCGGATGCCGTCTCAATAGAGGAAGCCATACAGGCAACCCGTTCTCAGTTGAGCATCGGCCTTGCTTTCTATTTTCAACCTATCATTGAAGGTAAGGGGTTTGGCTTGGACTTTTTCGATCGGATCGAGGATCTGATTCATGAGGCAGAGCGATCCCGGAAGTCTGTGGGCCAAACTGTCATTGAATATGAGAAAAAGAATACGGGCGAGGACGAAGAATGGGTTCGGCTCAGGATGAAACGTTGCCTCGATGTGATGCGCGAAGCAGGATATCAGGGTATCTCTCAGATTCAAAAGACGGTGGGAGGTTTAGTGAGCGGAGATGCTCCACGCCTCGAGCGAGCGAGGGCAGCAGGTCGAACGCTTTCAGGCTCTGCCTTAGTTCGTGCGTCGGCTTTAGCCCTGGGGGCGGCAGAAGTAAACGCTGCACTGGGCCGCGTTGTGGCCTGCCCCACGGCCGGTTCCTGCGGGATTCTGGGAGGTGCCGTCGTGGCCATCGCAGAGGAGAAAGGCCTGCCCGATTTAAAGGTGGTGGAGGCCCTTTTTGCAGCGGCGGGAATGGGACTCATCATTGCTGAACACTCCATGATCTCTGGTGCGATAGGGGGATGCCAAGCGGAATGCGGAGTGGCTTCCGCTATGGCCGCAGCCGCCTTAGTTGAACTTGCAGGCGGGACTCCGGAACAATCGGGCCAATCGGTGGCCATTGCGCTCAAGAACGTCCTCGGGCTTGTCTGCGACCCGGTCGCAGGTTTGGTCGAGGTCCCCTGCATCAAACGAAATGCCGGTGCCGTCGCCAATGCTTTCATCTCAGCGGACATGGCCTTATCAGGTATCCGAAGTGTGATTCCTCCGGATGAGGTCATTGCGGCATTAAAAGAGGTGGGTGAGTTGATGGATCCCAAACTTCGCGATACGTTGGGAGCAGGCCTGTCTAAGACACCCACTGCTCAAAAAATTGAAGAGCAGATCTATGGCAAAAAGATTTTTGGTCAATAGGAAAGGTTCCATCCGGATTCAAGAGGTCAAGGGTTCAAGTTTTATACACAGCGACATTAACCACAGTAAAGGGCGTCATTCCTGGGAAAGCAGGAATCCAGGAAAAAACTGGATTCCGGGTCAAGCCCGGAATGACAGACTGCAAAAGACTTGTGTCGTCATGTATACCAATATTACCTTGACCCCTGGAACCCTCGAATCCTTGAACCCTTATTGAGATGAAACCAAAACGCATCATCATCCTTGGGGCAGGAAACGGAGGCCAGGCCATGGCTGCTTTTATTTCCCTGGCTGGCTATGAGGTCGTCTTATATGACCGTTACGAGGAAGCGATCGCTCCGATTCTGCAAAAGGGAGGGATCGAACTCTCTGGCGTTTCAGGTAAAGGGTTTGCACGTCTTATAAAGGTGACCACGAATCTCCATGAGGCTCTCTCCAAAACAGGCCTCATCTTAGTCGTCCTGCCCGCTTTTGCCCATGCCTATATCGCTGAGCAGATCGCCCCTCTGTTGAGAAAGGACGACATGATTATCCTCTCCCCTGGTTCCACCGGAGGTGCCCTGGAATTTAGAAAGATCCTCTCCGAACACGGAGCTCCGAAAGACGTGAAGGTGGGTGAAACGAATACCCTCATCTATGCCTGCAGGATTTCAGGCCCAGGACAAGTGAAAATCCTTGGAGTCAAAGATTACCTGGGTGTGGCTGCCCTACCTGCAAAAGATACCCAAGCCCTACTTGAACCCTTGAAGGAGCTTTATCCCCAGACTGACGCTGAAAAGAATGTTCTCTCCACTGGGCTGAATAACATGAATCCCATATTCCATGTCTTTCCAACCCTGGCGAATCTCGGCTGGCTCGAAGCCACGCAAGGGAATTTCCGATTCTATTATGATGGGATTACGGCTTCTGTGGCCAAATTGGTTGAGGCGGTAGACAGAGAGCGGATGATGCTCTGTCAATCCCTTGGAATTTCTACGCTCAGTTGCATCGAATGGCAGAAAAAATTCTACGGCGCGAGGGGAGGCTCGCTTCCTGAAGCTCTACGATCCAACCGTTCATACGAAGAGATCCAAGCGCCCCCCTCCAAGGAGACCCGTCTTATTACTGAAGACATTCCGATGGGCCTGGTTCCTATGGCGGAGATCGCTAAGATTGCCGGAGTTCCAACACCCTTCATGGATAGTGCTATCCTTCTCGCTTCTGAGATCATGGGTCAGGATTACAGAGCCACCGGTCGAAACTTAGAGGCCATGGGTCTTGCCGGTTTGAATAAAGAAGAACTGCTCCGCCGAGTGGATGAAGGAAATGAATCGCATTGTTAAAGGACTGGTATTTGTCCCCTTCGGTGTTCAAACCTGAGCGAAAGTCGAAGGGTCAGATCTTTACAGGATTTAACTAAGTCGTGGCCATTTTGCCTGAGAGTTTCGTTCCCACCCTTTCGTGACTTGCCCCTTCGGCGCCCTTACTTCATCGTTCAGGATCTCTCCTGTAACTTCGAAAATCCTGTCCCATTTAAAAGACAATGTCAAAAAGAATGTTTATAGCTCCCTTCATTCACAATGTTCGGAGGTCTCTCTCCGGTGAGACCGGCCACCAGGTTCTCGGCTGCCATCATGGCCATCCTCAGCCTTGTCTCATACGAGGCACTCGCGATATGGGGAACCAAGACAACATTTTTCATCGGAAGGAGACCCGGTTCAACCTCCGGTTCCTTCTCATAGACGTCCAATCCAGCCCCGGCGATCTTCTTTTCCTGCAAGGCCTGAACCAAAGCCTTCTCATCGACGATGGGACCTCGAGAGGCATTGATGAGAATGGCCGTCGGCTTCATGAGATTGAACTCCGCCATCGCGATATAATGCGTCGTCTCGGGCATCAATGGCACATGAAGGGTGATAAAATCAGATTGGCTGAGAAGTGTCTTTTTGTCTACAAAACGGGCCCCCAGCTCCTCCTCCAACGATGGAGCAGCTCGAATAATGTCGGTATATAAGATCCGCATATCAAATCCTTTGGCCCGCCTTGCCACGCGCTGTCCGATGCGTCCGAGTCCACAGATGCCAATGACCTTGTGGTGAACATCGTAACCTAAGAATTGCATGAGCCCCCATCCCTTCCATTGAGAGGAACGCAGATATTGATCTGATTCGACAATGCGCCTTGCTGTGGCGAGCAACAATGCCCAGGTTAAATCAGCAGTGGTATCGTCTAATACCCCAGGAGTATTTGTCACCATGACCCCGCGACGGGTACAGGCCTCAACATCAATATTATTGTATCCCACTGCCACATTCGAGACAATCTTTAGCTCAGAACATTTGGAGAGAACCTCCTCATCAATTCGATCCGTGAGCAAAATGATCGCTCCCATCTTATCCCGAAGCCTTTGAATCAGAACAGATGGGAAGAGAGGCGTTTCGCTCTGGTTCCAATCGACCTCAAAATGCTGTCTAACCATAGCCACCACTTCATCAAAGATTTTCTGGCTGATCAAGACCCTTGATTTCAAAGGATTTGATACTCCACTTTTTTATGATTCACTCGTATCGTTCCGCAACCCTAATATTCTTAATAAAGATGCTCTCTCTTCTTAAAAAACTGACTGAAACCTTTTTTATCTTGAGAGGCTATTGAAAGTCGCCTCAATCCTTCTTTCAAAGAGTCTGTATCTGTTGCAAAGGAGAGCCGCAAATAATGAAAGTTCTCAGCTCCAATACGGCCAAAAGATTTTCGATCCATGGTGGCTACTTGGTATTCAAATAAAAGAAACATTTGGAAAAGGGTCGAAGGACTCGTTTTCTTTTGTAGGTCCGGAGGGAGGTTTTGAAAGGCCTCCATAATTCCCAGATTTTCACACACCTCACTGATGTTTGGGAAAACATAGAAGGCTCCTTTTGGCTTCTGACACCGAATCCCCTTGATCCTATTCAAACCATCGATGACAATACCCCTCCGTTCCTGAAATGTATTCACCATGCTGCGGATAGCATTCTGGCTGAGCGGCGACTCCAGGGCAAGGCGAGCACCCTCCTGATTGTACGGAGGGATGCAGGAGAAATAGTTGATATTGAGATTCCTGAAGACTTCGGCTTCCTCCAAGGTGGGAAAGAGGGCCCATCCAATTCTCCCCCCTGTCCAGGAAAAACTCTTTGAAGCCCCGCTGACCAGGATGGTGATCTTCTCCATCCCGGGACAGGAGATGATACTGTGGTGTTTGGCTCCATCAAAGAGGATGTTTTCATACACTTCATCCGAGAAAATGCGAACGTCCTCTGTACATCGCCTCCGGATCACCTCCGAGATGTCCTGAAGTTGTTCCGGAGAGGCCACCCCTCCTGTTGGATTCGAGGGGAAGTTGAGAAAGATAATCTTGGTCTTTTTCGTTAAAAGGGATTGGATATCTTCTCCTGAAAGAGTGAAGTTTTTCTCTTCTCTCAAATGGATGGGAAACGGTCGGGCATCTACATATTTAATAAAGGATTCATAGATGGGAAAACCCGGACTGGGATAAATCACCTCATCCCCTGGATCGCAATAGGTCTGCTGGCATAGACCGATGGGAGGTTTCGCACCTGGGAACACAACGATTCGATCCGGCGCGGCCTGGATCCTCCGAGTCTCGCTCAACTGCTTCGCAATCGCCTTCCGAAGCGAGGGGATGCCTTGAGGGTCGCAATAATGGGTATTGTCAAGGTCGAGCTGCCTTTTGACCTCCTCTTTGATAAATTCAGGAACAGGAAAATCCGGCTCCCCCAGATTACACTTAATCACCTTTTTCCCTTGTTCCTCGATGGACCTTATCTGAGGCCCAATCTTGAATGCATTTTCCGTATCGATGCGTTCACTTTTTTTTGAATACAAACCCATGCTCTATCCCTCATCCCATCAGAAAAGGCTTTTCATTGATGAACCCTCCAAAACAAAAACGAGGAAGAACAATTCAATGCGATTGTCCTTCCTCCTGTCTTTTGACCTGAGAGATTATCCCTTAGAGTTCCCGGGATTTATCCCCATCGGTGTCCAACCCTGAGCGAAAGTCGAAGGCTCGGATCTCTCCAGGATCTAATAAGGTTACAGTCCTTTTGCCTGAGAGTTTCGTCCCCATTTATTAGGGATTTGCCCCTTCGGCGCCCCTCCCTTCCGGTCAGGGTCTCTCCTGTAACTTAAAGGTTTTGTACCACAACCCGATAAAGTATGTCAAGCTCTTTTTTAAATTTTTATAAAAAAAATCAAAAAATATTGACATTATTATCAAGAATCGATTATATATTGACAAAAACAGAAATTTCTTCCAATATGTTCATGGCCTTAAAAACCTATGGAGGAGTAACTTCCATGAAGATTGACGAAATTAACAAGAAGATGATCAAGAAGCTGCGTCAGGGTAGAAAATCATTCGGTGAGATCGCGAAGGAACTATCTATCACCCCCAATACGGTAAAGGCAAGAGTTAAAAAAATGATCGAAAACGGTATCCTCGATATCGTTGGAGTGATCGATCCGGAGAAAATAGAAAATCACTTCTTGGCCATCATTGGGGTTAAATTGAGAAATATGAATTTGGTCAAAAAAGGGGAAGAATTCAGCAAATTGAAAGGAGTCGTTTCTGTAGGAATCGTGACAGGTCAATTTGACCTCATCCTGATTGTTCTCTTGAACGATGATTTTAGTTTACTTGACTTCCTAACAAAGGAGGTATCGAAAATAAAGGATGTGTTGTCAACCGAAACGTTTGTCGTTTACAAAACATACAACTTAAAAGTACCCTATATTCTGTGAGGTCCTAAGAAGGAAATAGGTCCTCATATTCTCCTCAAGACTAAGTCAATCATTAATGCATTGGCCAGGTGGTGAAGGTCCTCCCTCAAACCCTGCTCGGATATCGATCGTGGAACCTCGATATCAATATCCATCTCGGAAAGAGGGGTTCCGCTCTCTGCGGAAAGCACCCGATGGGTCTCCATATCAGCAATGTTGATCCCATGATCGGCCAGAAGCCGACAGACTTTGAAGACGATCCCTGCATGGTCTACACCTGAAGTGGTGATTTTGAAACGATCGGTTTGCTCCTTGGTCTTGGGGTGAGCCTCTTCAGGGTGATCGGGGAATAGAAGATTGGGGTTTCTTATGCTGCAACCTTTTCTCTAACAATTTTAACCTCAAGAAGATCAAGTGGATTCTTTGTAGTCCGTTTCCCTGCATCAAGGATTTCTATCCCAACAATCCTTCCATCCTTTGAATAGTCGATGATGATCCCGTCCATTTCTACCGATTCACTAATAGACTCGTTTGACACAAACTCGATATCAAGCAAGTCATGAATTGGGTCATATTCAATTTTCATCTTTATCCCCCTTCCAATAACGCATGACCTGAGAAGTTACTAAGGAGTCCATAATTGATTAGACATATTCTTCTGAAAATCTCCCCTAACCCCTCTTTGCCTGTCTATGACAGGAAAAGGATTACCAAAGAGGGGAATTCCTCCCTTTCGTAAAGGGAGGGA
>Ga0315276_10000794_pt1 | contig 27653 bp, 28 predicted proteins | sample YL17G05_0_MG_FD_204542 | JGI IMG/M metagenome (GOLD analysis project Ga0315276, IMG submission 204542) | Sediment microbial communities from Yellowstone Lake, YNP, Wyoming, USA - YL17G05_0 | ecosystem: Environmental > Aquatic > Freshwater > Lake > Sediment | place: USA: Wyoming | collected... | reverse complement strand
CTATTAAACCTGCAGTGAGTAGTGCCATTGCAATAAAGCCTGTAACAGCGGCAATGACTGTTTTCCTAGTCATAAGTGAACCTCCATCATCATAAAAACATAATCTCAAAATGAAAGAAATTTGCAGTGGAAATCATCTCAGTAAACGGAACTATAATTTAGCGTAATATCATATTACTGTCAAATAATAAGGGTATAGTTAAATTGGGATTATTGATTTATTAGCTTATTACAAATATACTGAAAATATCGGCTATTCAATTTAGTTATACATGGAGGTGTATCCATGCCAGAGATAGAAATCGGTACTATTACAGATTTCTTTGCCAGGCCGGTTGTAGCGGCAGTGGAACTGACCGGTGAACTGAAAGTAGGCGATAAAATACGGATCCATGGACATACAACAGATATGGAACTTATCGTCGCTTCAATGCAGATCCACAATCAGGATGTTACTGCGGCTAAAGCCGGTGATGCCGTAGGTCTTAAAGTGACCGCTAAGGTGCGTCACGGAGATAAGGTTTCCAAGGTAACTGATTAGCCTTTAGGTGGCGAAACTCTTAATAAGACTGGCCATTTCTATTGCGCTATTAGCTGCGGCAAATCCCCTGTTACCTTCCTTGGCTCCCGCCCTTTCAATAGCCTGCTCCAGGTTATCAGCGGTAATGATGCCTTGAATGACGGGAATTCCGCTATCAAGGCTAAGCCTGGCAATACCTTTGTTTACTTCGGAGGCAACGTATTCAAAGTGCGGCGTCCCCCCCCTGATTACGCAACCGAGGCAGATTACAGCATTATATTTTCCTGTTTCCAGCAGTTTCTTGGCAGCCAGGGGTATCTCCAGGCTTCCCGGCGTCCAGGCGATATCTATATCCTGGTCATTTACACCATGCCTGAGCAGGGAGTCTTTGGCGCCCTCTAATAATCTGCCGGTAATTATTTCATTGAACCGTGAAATAACTATGCCGAATTTAAATCCTTTTCCAGCCAGCATGCCCTGATAAGTCTTAGACATAAAAGTCCTCCTGCAGTTAATACCAGGTAACTATTCATCTATGGTCAGCAAATGTTCGAGTTTATCCTGCTTGGTCTTCAAATAATTCCTATTATATTCGGTTGGAGTAGCTAACAGGCGAATGCTTTCAACAACTTCCAACCCATAGCTCTCCAGCCCGATTATCTTTTTGGGATTATTGGTCAATAACCGTATTTTATGCAATCCAAGGTCTGCCAGTATTTGAGCGCCGATACCATAGTCGCGCAAATCTGCATCAAAACCCAGGGCTATATTTGCTTCTACTGTATCAAGGCCCTGGTCCTGCAATTCATAGGCTCGTAATTTATTATGTAAACCTATGCCGCGGCCCTCCTGACGCATATAAAGAAAGACACCTCTGCCATCGGCGGCAATTATTTTCATAGCCATTTGAACCTGGTCCCCGCAGTCGCAGCGCAAGCTGCCAAATACATCCCCGGTAACACACTCGCTATGAACCCGCACCAGTACCGCGTCATCAGTTGTTATATCGCCCATAACGAGCGCCACATGTTCGTCTGTATCGACAGAACTTTTGTATGCCATAATGGTAAAAGCACCGTACCTGGTGGGGAATTTCGCCTCGGCAACCTTTTCTACCAATCTCTCAGAACGCCTTCTGTATGTGATTAAATCAGCAATGCTGCCAATCTTTATCCCATATTTTTCCGCCATTTTCTCAAGTTGCGGTAGTCTTGCCATTGTCCCATCATCATTAAGAATTTCACAAATAACACCGGCCGGGTAAAGCCCTGCCATTTTTGCAAGGTCCACAATAGCCTCAGTGTGGCCTGCGCGGACCAGCACACCGCCTTCCTTGGCCCTTAGAGGAAACATGTGTCCCGGCATCGCCATATCTTCAGCCCTTGTCTTGGGATCAACCACAGCTTTCACAGTTATCGACCTGTCAAAAGCCGAAATGCCACTGGTTGTCTTGTTTTTAGCTTCAATTGAAACAGCAAAGGCAGTAGTAAACTTCGAGGTATTCTCCTGCACCATCGGCGGAATCCGAAGTTCATCTAATCTTTTGCCCACGATGGGCATGCAAATCAATCCCCTGGCATGGGTAGCCATGAAGTTAATCAGCTCAGGCGTTACCTTATCCGCTGCAATAGCCAGGTCTCCCTCATTTTCGCGGTTTTCATCATCAACGATAATGATGAATTTACCCTTCTTAACGTCCTCAATGATTTCAGGTATTGGAGATAATGCCATTCATTTACCTCGCTTTCAGGTAATCGTACTGATTCAACAGGTTGATTATACCTTCTTGTTTATTTGGATGGTAAAATTTCTCGATGTACTTGGCCATAATATCTACTTCCAGGTTGACTATCTGTCCCTGCTTTAGTAGTCCCATATTCGTACTATTCTGCGTATATGGCACCAACGAAACTGAAAATTGTGTGCGCTCACAATTAATAACCGTGAGGCTTACACCATTAATTGCGATAAAGCATTTCTTCACCAGATACCTCAAGACCTCCTCTGTGCAAGTAAAACTTGCTATGACCGCACCGACTTCATGGACAAGCGCAGATGCTTTCCCTGTGGCATCCACATGTCCCTGCACAAAATGACCCCCGATACGGCCTTGTGCCGGTAAGGCGCGTTCCAGATTTACCTTTTCTCCAACTCTCAAATTCCCGATATTTGTCAACCGCCTTGTCTCCGGCATTATTTCAACCGAAAAACCAGACCGGTCAATATCTATTACAGTGAGGCAGGCGCCGTTGACAGCTATACTGTCCCCTAAGGCCACGTCTCCCACTATTTTTGTTGCATTTACGGCCAGGCTTGTTTGCCCGGTTCCATTTACCGAACCTATCTCTTCAATAATTCCTGTAAACATAAATCTACTCTTTAAGTATACCCGCTTATCAAGATTTCATCTTCAAAGCGCTCTATCTTAACATCTTTGAGCTGGAGTGCATCCATGACTTTGGCAACGCCAATGCCGCCGACCGCTGTTTTTGCCTCATCTCCTCCAATAATTATGGGTGCAATAAAAGCAAGTACTTTATCCACCAGATGTTTATCGAAAATATAGCCTAACAACTTGCTGCCACCCTCAACCATGACTGTGGTAATCTGTCTTTGCCCGAGTATCCTCAGCAGTTCGGCAATATCTATCATCCCGTTTGTTGAACTTAACGCCACATACTCGGTACCATCTCGAGATAAATTACGTTTATCGTCACTTAGATACCGGTCGGAAACAGCTACCAGTGTTTTACCCGGTTCCGAAAAAATCCTGGCTGTCGTTGGGACCCTCCCTTTACCGTCAACGATTACCCTCAGGGGCTGCAATTTCGAGCGTCCACTTTTGCCGCTACAGCCGCGGGCGGTAAGCTGAGGATCGTCAGCCAAAATGGTATTGGCGCCAACCATTACAGCATCGACTATATGCCGCTGGCCATGTGCATAATTGCGCGCTTCATCACCTGTAATCCACTTTGAATCACCTGTCCTGGTGGCGATTTTACCGTCCAGGCTCATGGCAAATTTGGCGATTACAAAGGGCGATCCTGTTTTAATATACTTGAAATAGCCTTCATTTATCTCTTTGGCTTTTTGCTCATATTCCCCCGTGACTATTTTTATCCCCGCAGCTTCCAATTGTTGTATCCCTTTGCCGCAAACCTGCGGGTTAGGGTCATTTGTTGCAATATGGATCTCAGAAATGCCGGCATTTATGATAGCAACTGTGCAGGGAGGTGTCTTACCATGATGGCAGCAGGGTTCAAGAGTTACATACATTGTGGCGCCTTTTGCCATCTCTCCTGCCTGGTTGATTGCCATTACTTCGGCATGAGCCAACCCCGGCTGCTGTGTATGGCCTAATCCAACTACAACGCCATCATGTACAAGCACAGCACCAACCGCCGGATTCGGACTGGTATAACCCAGGGCCAATTCAGCCATGGAAAGGGAATACGCCATGAAATCAAGAGGCCGGCTAAGCATATCTATTAAATTAACTGTATTTTGAATCGTCTCAAAGAATCGGTGGTGATTCAGTGCCCGCCCGGGATAATTGGAAGTTCTTGCTTATTGATTCAATTACGAATCAATTTTAGCATCCGGCTGCTGTACTTAGCAAAAGTTATGGCCCTGTGGAAGGCTCCACAGGGCCATAATCGCAGTTAAGCTGTGCTAATCCATCTGGAAAACCATTTGCACGTCTACCTGGAACTCCAACTCCCCGGCACTGATAGGGGTAGGCGAGGGTGCCATGGCGGCGCTGTCAGCAAATTTCATGTAGTTGTCACGTATGGGAGGTATGTATGAATTGCTTTCAGTCAGATAAAGCAGTTTGCCCAGCTTTACTCCCGATAGTTGTGCCATCTGTTTGGCTTTTTCCATTGCATACAAAACAGCTTTTTCACGCGCTATTTTATAGAATGGGGTAGGATCATCAACGCTAAAGCTGATACCGTTTACCCTGATCAGGTCCCCGCCGGATGCCGCAGCATTGTCAATTATTGAGCCGGCCTTTTCAATATTACGTATCTTGGCATTGACTATGTTGGATACCTTATAACCTATTACTTCGTAAGTATTCCGCTTATCATCCCATCTTGTAACCTGCTGGATATTATACTGACTGGTCTGAATATCCTTGTCCGCTATGCCGCTGCTTTTTAAAACCTGCATAATACTGTTCATGGCTTCCACGGCGCCTTTTTGTGCCTGTGCCACCGTTTTCTGCTGTGATTCAACGCCTATAGTCAGTATCACGATATCCGGCGTTGCCGACGCTTTGCCAAGTCCGCTGACCCATAATCCAAGGTTCTGCTGGCTTACAATTATGCCTGCTGAACCGGTAACCACGCCGGACCCTGTTGGCGCAGCTCCCTGGTAAATAACAGCCGGAGCAGGAGCACAACCTGACAAAGCTAAGGCAATTACCATGAATATAGCACCAATTAGCAATGAATAACGCATTTTTTATGCCTCCTTAATTATTTGATTATTGCTTTATCGCACTATTGCACATATACCAAAACGCATTACCTGTTTAAACGTAATAAATTCAAAATTAGTTTAGACCCTATTAGCACAAACATAGCTTATAGCATATAATATGCCAAATCAATCCGGGGATATCAGTCAGTGAAATTTATTCGTGAGTTCTTATTTACTCTGCTCATTGCCGCGGTCATTTTTACAGGGCTGCAAATTTCGATCAAAAGCTTTGAGGTTTTCAATGTATCAATGCTGCCAACCTTCAAAGAGGGCGACCTTATCATAGTGAATAAACTGGCGTACGCATTTGGCAACCAACCCAAACTGAAGGATGAAATTGTGTTTTATGCGCCGGGCAACGGCACAAGGCCCGTTTTTGATCCGTTTTATACACAGCATCCCTCCTGCTTCATAAAGCGGGTAATTGCCGTGCCGGGTGACACTGTAGAGATTAAGAACCGAACCGTATTTGTTAACGGCCGTTCTCTATCAGAACCGTATGTCAATGAACCACCAGGATACTTCATGCCGGAACTTTTCATAGCGGCCGGACAATACTTTGTGCTGGGAGATAACCGCAACCACAGTAACGATTCACATACAGGCTGGCTTGTTCCCGGGGAAGATATTATCGGCAAGGTCTGGTTCAGATACTGGGTAGCCGAATATCCTGATATCCGCTTGATAATGATACCCGTATTCGTCTTAATCGTTGGCGCACTTATTACCCTTATGATAGCAGATTCAGCTTCCCATAAAAGGATCTGATTCACCTTGTTTTTTCGCCTTCGCGGGCCCAGTAAACGGATACCGCAAACGTCAGGCTCGCCAACCCGATAATATATTTTGCCTTAGCCCTTTAGCAGGCTGATCCTCATTATTGGATGATCCTGGCTTCCGCCTTGTAAACAGGTTCCGCCCTGTTTGGTACCTCCGCGGTAAATTTATGCAATGCTTGCGGATAGATCTCGAGGGGATAAGGATCTAAAGCAGCCTGCACAACGCTGACTCCCTGTTTTCCGGACACTGAAATCGTAACCGCAACTTCTATTTCCTTGATACTTAGTGTGGACTCACCGGTATTCTTTATTTCACCATTAATAATTGTTTTGAACACTGACGGTTGCTGCTCTATTGTTTTAATCGCACTCCACGCCACTTCAACCTTAAGCGTACCACGTTGAATGCCGATATCGAATGTCTTTTCACCGGAAACCGATTCGTTTCCTGCCTGATCAACTGACCTGGCCTGATAGAAGTAGGTCGCCTTATTTTTTAAATTGGTCAATTCAATAAGATGGTCTTTAACCAGGGCTTGCTTTATTTCGCTGCTTTGCGGACTGCCATCCTTAATATGCCAGATTAACTGGGTGTTTGACGGCTCATCCGTACTCCAGGTTACATCAACTGTATTGTAATTAATGTTTATTAGCTCAATACTACTGATCTTCGGAGCGCTGAGATCCGGTGAAAAGCCGCTGTCTTTCTCTTTTGCGCTAAAGTTGTTGGTTATAGCAGGGCGTGGCGGCTCCTCCGCCAGCGTTTTCACCCAGTATATCCCTGCTCCGGCCGCAGCCAGAACCAGTATTAATCCTGCCAGGGGAAGAAGCCACGATCGCGCACTGCCAAGCTTGCGATCGTCCTGCTGCCCTTCCTTTTCACCGCGATGAATTGAATCCCGGGTGGGCCAATTCATTCGTTGTCCGCACCGCGGGCACTCTGAATCACCGCCTGTAATACTCGATTGACAATGCGGACATTTGTATTGAAACTTAGTCCTGCAATGACTGCAAGATACCTCGCCCACCCTGTTTTCCGCGCCGCAGTTTTGACATTTGAAAACGTTATACATCTTAAGGTTTATCGCCGAGCAGCTTGCATTTCATTTATGAGATTGCGCACCTATATACAATTTATATCTTACTAAATATCCAGGGATTTGCCTATCACATATGTAAAGCATGAGTATCGATAAAATTGACACGTACTTATTTGAAAGGCTACAATATCGTTCGCGCCGAGGTAGCTCAGTCGGTAGAGCAGTAGACTGAAAATCTACGTGTCCCCAGTTCAATTCTGGGCCTCGGCACCATATTTACACCTGCCGGGCCGAAGTGGCGGAATGGTAGACGCGGCAGTCTCAAAAACTGTTGAGGGGCAACTCTCGTGTCGGTTCGAGTCCGACCTTCGGCACCAGTGGATTTTCAAAACTATCCTGCTGACTGATATCTTTGCAGATATAAAAATGCCGCCGTCCTGCCCAGGACGGCGGCATAATCGTTATTCTTGCCTGTTAGCTAACTGATTATGAAGTGAAGCGGATACCCAGATATATCACGAGGGCGATTAAGAGCATGGCATCAAGCAGCAGCCCTGTAAATATGGCCAGAAGTTTCCCGTCTCTGTTTACCAATTCAACCATCTTATTCTTTGTCATTTTCCCGCTCCTGCGTTTTATTTTCTCTCAGTTATACTTATAAAACGCAGGTCAAGGATGGAAGGTTTAGGCAATATTAATATTTCTTAAAATATTTTGACCGTATTAAAATATCTGTGATAACCTTAAAGCCTGATGCCGAGTTGTGTAACGGTAGCACGATGGACTTTGAATCCATTTGCCCAGGTTCGAATCCTGGCTCGGCAGCCAGTTTCCCTCTTTTGAACATCAGGTTGCCGCTGACAACCATTTTCACCAATCACTTACCCACCTTTAACCTCAATAAATAATGCTTTACCGGCTGAATCTGTTAATCTGCCCGCTATATCATTGATAAAGAGTCATCAGCCCGGACAGTTCCGGCCTTCAGCACCCTGGCAAATACACCCTCTTTCGGCATTACACACTTGCCGACTTCTTTAAAGATAGCGCATTTGGTATGGCACTTTTTGCCGATCTGCGTCACTTCTAATATCACGTCTCTACCAACCTGTAAACGTGTCCCTACGGGCAGTGATACGAGGTTTATGCCGCTGGTCGTCAGGTTTTCCGCAAAGTCACCGGGATTGAAATGAAAATCCTGGTTATTCATCTTATTTATGCTCTCAATTGCCAGGAGGCTAACCTCTCTAATATTATCCCCTGCTGCATGCGCATCTCCCACTAATCCCACACCTGTCTCAAAGACGCCGAATTCTACAGGGGATTTCCTTGTCCCTTTGCACTCACTTGTACAGACAGAAATGATTTTAGCCATCAAATATTTAGAAACCGGAAGATTTTCTATCTATTTTAATTTGAAAGGCCCGGAACCCGGCACGGAGTTATTCATAGTGAAGGCCGAGGTTGTTGTCTCAAAGTTGAGGCCTATCTCCAAAGGATAGGACATGGCTACGTTACAGACCCTCTTGGCCGCCTGCACTACGACCGGGTTATACCCGGTGATCTCTCCCGCCATCTTCATGGTTTCTTCCATCAATTTATCCGCCGGGAAAATTTGCTGTATAAGACCGATACGCAAAGCTTCCCTGGCATCAATCCTCTTGCCGGTGTAGATAAGCTCCTTGGCTTTACCAATACCCACCGCCCTGGGCAGTCTCTGGCATCCGCCAAGGTCCGGTATAATACCGAGTTGCACTTCGGGCAAAGAAAAGACAGAAGGCTCGACAGCCAATCTTATATCACATGCCAGCGCCAGTTCAAGCCCACCGCCCAGGCAGTAACCATTTATAGCAGCAATCACAGGAACAGTAAGTTTTTCATACAGGGTAAAAACCTCGCGTAATTTACGGATCCCGTCATAATTATCACGTATATCAGGACCGGTAATAAAATTCTCACCCGCCTGAACTTTCTTCAGATCGATGCCGGAGCAAAAGGATTTTGGGCCCGAGCCGGTGATTATCAAGACCCTCACCTGCGGATCGTCATCAATTTGGAGAGCTGCCTGCCGAAGTTCCTCGTTCATGCCCCTGTGCCAGGCATTCAGCGCCTCTGGCCGGTTCAAGGTAATAAGCGCGATATGTTCCTTCACCTGGTAAATTATGTCATTATAGTCCGGCATGCGTTCCTCCCGGTTAAAATTATAGAGGGGATGCTGCACCCCTCTAACCGGCGACTATTATCCCATTAAACACTGATAAATAGTAGCGTCGGGATTTCCAGTAAGCACCCTTAGTACTTCACACCGCTTAACCCTTTCAATCCGAGCATTTTTCTTGCTTCGTCCGGTTGAGCGGGCTCAAGGCCTAATTCCTTAGAGATACGTACTATCTTGCCCACAAGTTCAGCGCTGCTCCTTGCCAGGACACCCTTGCTCACAAACAGGTTGTCTTCCAGTCCAACCCTGACATTGCCCCCCATGGCAAGAGCTACCGAGCATATAGGCATCTGATGACGTCCCGCGCCTATGGCTGACCAGGTGAAATTATTAGGACCAATAGCCTCCCGCGCGGCATTAACCAGTGTTACGAGGCTATTGACCGTCGAGGGAACCCCACCGAGCGTGCCGGTCACAAATTGAATGTGAACAGGAAGTTTAAGATGGCCCCGGCCTACCATGAAGGCGACATTATTTATCATCCCCAGGTCATATACCTCTAATTCAGGCCTGGTATCATTTGCCGCAAAGATGGCAAGGAATTCCCGTAACGTCTTGAACGTGTTGGGGAAAATAAAATCCTCGCTTGCCAGCATCCCCAGTTTTTCCCACGGGTATTTCCATTCTTTGATTTTTTCCGCCACTGGGAAAACGGAGAAGTTCATTGACCCAAAATTCAAGGACGCCATCTCCGGTTTAAACGTAATTACCGGTGTCGCCCTTTGCTCAGTGCTCATCCCCATGCCACCTCCGGTACTGACGCAAATCACAGCATCCGTTTTCTCTTTGAGCCCCGTCAGCACTTCTCTAAATATATCGATATCCGGTGTAGGCATACCATTCTCCGGATTTCTAACATGTATATGCAATATAGCAGCACCGGCTTCAGCTGAGCGTATGCCTTCATCGATAATCTGCTTTGGTGTAATAGGCAGGTATGGCGACATACTGGGAAAATGAGCAGATCCTGTTAAAGCAGCCGTTACGATCACCTTTTGCTGTGTCATCTCAATACCCCCCTTAGTGGTGATTTTCTGAATATTAGTTTATGCTGCTTTAAATGTCAATGAATCCGGCGTTTGTAGCTAAACGTGAAAAGTGCTAATATATTAGCTTTGTAAGCTGGTTAAGTGGTGACACTGCAGCCAGTCGAAATATTACTCGTCCTTCCAAATCTGCAAGTGTGTAACTTATTTTGAAAGTCGACCTGCATATTCATACAAGCAAGCTCTCCCCTGATAGTAAGCTAGACCCGGAGATGGCCATACAACAAGCCATGTCGATGGGCCTGGACGGTGTCTGTTTCACCGAGCATGACCGGGCATGGGAACTGCCTGATATCAAAGAACTCAGTTTAAAATATGACTTCCCCGTATTCCGGGGGGTAGAGGTAATGATCAAAGAGGGCGGTGAGATACTGGTATTCGGCCTCAATATGAATTTTACCACTGTGATCGATATTCAGACTCTCTACAGGCTGGCTACTGACGCCGGGGCATTTATGATAGCTGCTCATCCTTTCCGGGGATATCCATGCCATGCCATATCCGATTTCGAAAAAGCCGCCGAACTGGTGCTTAAAAGGCCCGTCTTCGATAAAGTAAACGCACTGGAAGGATACAACGGCCGCAATATGGAAGGAAACAACTTATTCGCCTGCCAGCTTGCTGAAAGGCTGGGAGTTCAATATTCGGGCGGCAGTGATGCCCATGCCATAGATGAACTGGGAAAATGCATCACGGTCTTTGATAGAATGATATTGGATGAAACCGGGTTGCTAACCGAGCTAAAGGCTGGTAGGTTCACCGGTATGGCTTATAACAAACGGGAATGATTATTGCTGGGATAACAGGAACCATCGGTACCGGAAAGAGCACCGTTGCGGCAATGTTCGGCGAGCTTGGCGCTTTCATTATCGACGCGGATAAACTGGCGCACGAAGTAGTTGAGCCCGGCAAACCGGCATGGCAGGCCATTATCGATAAGTTCGGCAGCAAATTGTTGAATCAGGACCAGACTTTGAACCGGCAGATGCTGGCCGACATTGTCTTCAAGGACCAGGCAAAACTTCAGGTATTAAACTCCATCGTGCATCCCGAAGTGTTTAAGGAAGATCAGAGGTTGGTTAACGAAAGAAAAGCCATAGACCCTGATGGACTGATTATCAAAGATATCCCGTTGCTGCTTGAAATGGGACGGGATGTAGCCAGGTTGATGGTCGATATAATTATTGTTGTCTATGCTTCTCCCGATATTCAACTGAAGCGACTGGTTGCCAGGGGGGTGGCAGAAGCTGATGCCCGCAACAGGATAAACAACCAGGTCCCCGTTAAGGATAAGATGAAACTGGCGGACTTTATAATAAACAACGATGGGACACTAGATGAAACCCGAGTTCAGGTCAGGGCAATCTATCAACAGCTTATGCCGGGTAGTAATCAGTTAGAAGCTGATTCAGATTTTGCCGACCATGAATAGACGATGTTATAATATGCGTCTGTCAAGGGCGTTCCTCGGTAGCTCAACGGTAGAGCGGGCGGCTGTTAACCGCTAGGTCGTAGGTTCGAATCCTACCCGAGGAGCCAAACTCCATTCACAAACATGATTAGCTCATTTTTTTCCATTCAGACAATAGCCTTGTATCCTCAGTGCTACGATGCTGACTAAAATAATAAAATAGCCGTGATTTGCGAAATCACGGCTATTTTATTACGTAATCGTTTTAACTCTATTTGAGGTCCATAGACTCTGCTACAAGCTCGGCAATATCCTTGGCGATAAGAGTCTCTTCGACGCCCTTGGCCTTGATGGCATCGGTGAACATCTGCACGCAGTAGGGGCAGGCTGAAGCAACTATCTCAGCGCCGGTCTCCATGACCTGCTCAATCCTTACCTCACTGATACGTTTGCCGATGCGTTCCTCCATCCAGAAGCGGCCCCCGCCGGCGCCGCAGCAGAAGCCATTGCTGTGCGAACGTTCCATCTCCAGCAGCGGCAGCTTGTTGATGGCCTGCAACACATGGCGCTGGGGATTGTAGATATCATTATGCCTGCCGAGGTAGCAGGAATCATGATAGGTGATTTTGCTCTCTTTCATGACGGCAGGCTTAAGCTTGCCCTCGCTGATAAGCTGCGAGATCATAGTGCTGTGGTGAATAATCTCGAAATCGCCGCCAAATTGCGGATATTCGTTTTTGAGCGTATTGAAGCAATGCGGGCACATGGTTATGATCTTCTTGATGTTGTAGCCCTTAAACTGCTCCACGTTGTTGGCAGCCAGCGTCTGGTAGAGGTACTCGTTGCCCATCCTCCTGGCAGGTTCTCCGCAGCACATCTCCTGCGCGCCCAGTATGCCAAAACTCACACCCGCCTTCTTTAACAACTTTGCGTTGGCTATAGCTATCTTGGTACTTCTTTCCTCAAGCGAAGCTGCGCACCCAGCGAAGAAAACATATTCGACATTGCTGTCTTCAGAAAGCTGCTTAATATCCAAACCGGCAGTCCAATCGGTCCTGGTCAGGGTCGTACCTTTGCAGCTATGCCCCCTCGCTTCCAAACACTGCAATATGGCCAGGGCGGTTTCCGGCACCTGGGCAAGGTCGAGGACGAGGTGGCGCCGCATGTCGATAACTTTATCGATATGCTCGACGAATACAGGGCAGATGTCCTGGCAGGCGCGGCAGGTAGTGCAGGCCCAGATGACATCCTCGCTGATTATCTCGCCCACCATGGCTTTTTCGCTTGCGGCAGCTTCAGGAGCAGCCGCGGCATCGCCGTTTCCGCCGGCCTTAGCCCTGGCCTTCTTGGCGGCGAGCAGCGCAGGCGCACGGTCAAGCCAGTGCGTCTTCAAATCCTGCACCAGTTGCCGCGGCGAAAGCGGTTTATCGGTGAGGTAAGCCGGGCATCTGTCCTGGCAGCGCCCGCAATTCGTACAGGCATCCAGATCAAACAACTGTTTCCAGGTAAAATCTTCGATTTTACCGATTCCATAGGTTTCGGCATTCTCCAGGTCAACCAGGCTCAGGGCGCCCTTGGGGCGGGAGGTCTTGAAAAGCACATTGGCCGGGGAAACGAGTATGTGGGTCAACTTATCCCAGGCAACGATAATATAGAAAACCGCTCCAATGGTGATAATAACGTGACCGTACCATAAAACCTGGTACCACAGCAGCCTGGAGGCCTCCGGCAGGCCGGCAAACAGTCCGGCGATCCAGAATCCGACAAAGGATGCCTGCCCCCATTCGGGATGCGCGTAAAACTCCGGTTGAGTCAACCCTATACTCTCCGGCACAGCGGCTATCATCCGGAAACCCTCCAGGAAAAAGCCTGTAACAACGACGATAAAGATGAGAAGCAGGGCTACGCCGTCATCAGCTATGGTGTTAAGCCTCTTGGGGCGCTGGATGTAGCGGCGGATAAAAGCCATAACCAGTCCGATGATGACAATGGTGCCGCCAAAATCCCACATTCCGCCAAACATGATATACAAGTCGCCTTGCATAAACGGGGCATGCAGGGGTTCAAACACATAATGATTTAAAAAGTCGAGCCCCGCACCCATGAACAGCAATATACAACCGACAAATATCAAAAAATGCATTATACCCGGGTACGGTTCTCGCAGGAAACGCCTGTGAAAGAAGCCGTCCAGTATACCCAGCTTGATAAATTCCCATATCCTGTTTCCCGGCTTATCAAAACGGTTGTCAGGCTTTCCCAGCATCCACATCTGGTAGCGTTTGTAGACCGAGTAGCCGATCAGCAGGATAGCTACTACTGCTGAAAGATAGAGACAGATCTGGATTATGAAAGGGATATCCCAAAAGATTTCTCGCGATGCTTCCATGTTACTCCTTCCGCGCTTATTTACTTAAAACCGAGATATTATATTACTTTTTTTTGTACTGTTCCATCCGCCCGGAATACTGGAAAAGCATCCTGATTGAATCCTCTGGAATATCCACTTGCCCCAGCGATACTTCCCTGTCATCGCCAAAGTGATGATAATCAGAGCCCCCGGTGGTCAGTAATCCATGTTCATCAGCCAACCTGACCATTCTTTTTACCGCAATAGAATCGTACTGACCATAGTAGGCCTCAAGACCCAACAGGCCCGCATCCTTTAAATCGATAATCAGACTATTTAAATCTTTGATATCCGCCGGGTGCGCAAGCACAGGGAGGCCACCAGCCGACTTAACGATTCTTACGGCATCAGCAGGTTGGATTTTCTTACGTTCAATATAGGCAGGGCCATCCCGTCCGATATATTTATCAAAAGCCTCTCGTTCGCTGCCGACAAACCCTTTCTCCAATAACGCCTGGGCAATATGCGGCCGGCAGATAGATTCCCCATGCGCCATATCCTGGACCCGCGACCATTCAATGGGCGCTCCCAGTTCCCGCAATCTCTCAACCATTTTCTGCGCCCGGCCAAGCCGCGATTCCCTGATTTTGTGCAAAACCGACCCTAGGTTTGCATCCCGGTAATCAATAAAATATCCAAGTATATGCAGTTCACCGGAGGCCAGGTCCGTATTTATCTCAACGCCGGGGATAACAGTCATCCCGGGTTCGCGGCCGGCCGCTTCCAATGCTTCGCTGATCCCACCAACACTGTCGTGGTCGGTAATAGCTATCACTTCAAGACCTCTTGCCCTGGCAAGATCTACTAATGCTGCCGGGTTTAAGCGGCCATCTGAGGCCGTAGTGTGTAAATGCAGGTCGTATTTCACGCCTCAGACTCCTCCCGGCGGATGCGTTGTATTGTGCGGGCCTTTCCGGTTTCATCATCGATATCCAGCAACATGGCATCGAAGGCCACTCGGCCCTTACCGACCGACAACCTGTGAGGCAATCCGGTTAAGAAACTGTTCAGCACGTTATCGATATCATCCCCGATAATTGAATCCACCGGCCCCACCATGCCTATATCTGTAACGTAGGCTGTACCCTTCGGCAATACATGTGAGTCGATTGTTCCGATATGAGTATGAGTGCCCACCAGCGCGCTAACCCGTCCATCAAGGTACCTGCCCAGGGCAATCTTCTCGGATGTTGCCTCTGCATGGAAGTCCACAATTATCGTCCTCGGGAGAGGCCGGATGGTTGAGAGCAATAAATCCATGCTGCGAAACGGGCAATCAGACTGCCCTATAAATACCCGGCCAATCAGGTTTACTACCATGACATTGTCAATAACTATATAGCCACGCCCAGGAGCAGTTGGCGGAAAATTCAACGGCCTGATGATGCGGGAATCGCCATCAAGGGATTGAATCATTTCACGCTGCGCCCAAATATGATTGCCGGTGGTGATTACATCAACGCCGGAATCATGTAATTCGCGTGCCGTATTGGCCGTAATGCCAATCCCGTGGGCCGAGTTTTCCCCGTTAGCCACCACGAACTTAATATCAAACTCATTAATTAAGCCCGGCAAAAACCGCTGAACAGCTCTTCTGCCAGGCTTACCAATGACATCACCGATTGCCAGGATCTTCAAAAAGTCTAGCTCACTTTAATCATTTCGCGTAATCTACAGCCCTCACCTCACGCATAACCGTAACCTTTATTTGGCCGGGATATTGGAGGCTCTCTTCGATTTTCTTCACAATATCACGTGCCAGGCGCATCGCAGCCAGGTCATCTACCTGGTCCGGCTTGACAATAATTCGCACTTCACGTCCCGCCTGGATTGCAAACGCTTTTTCCACACCGGGAAAACTGGTGGCTACGCTTTCCAGCGCTTCAATACGCTTGATATACTGATCAAGCGATTCACGCCTGGCCCCTAACCTTGACCCACTTATGGCATCTGCCGTGGCAAGAACAAACCCCAGTGAACTCGTTGTAGTAGCTTCGCCATGATGTTCCGATATAGCTTGCACTACTTCGATTGATTTATCCCATTGTTTGACAAGGTTCGCTCCAATTAATGCATGGGGACCTTCCACTTCATGATCGACCGCTTTGCCGATATCATGCAGCAGGGCAGCACGTTTGGCCAGGGTCACGTTCGCTCCTATCTCAGCAGCCAGCATACCGGCAATATGCGCCACTTCCAGGCTGTGTTGCAATACATTTTGACCATAACTTTTTCTGAATTTGAGGCGGCCCAGCAACTTGACTAATTCCGGATGCAAACCCTGTACACCGGCTTTGCGTGAGGACTGTTCCCCTTCAATACGAATTGTCGATTCAACTTCTAGCTTGGCTTTATCAACAACTTCTTCAATCCGCGCAGGATGTATTCGCCCGTCCAATATCAGATTTGTCAAAGCCACCCTGGCTACTTCCCTTCGAATGGGATCAAAGCTGGATATAGTGACTGATTCTGGTGTGTCATCAATAATAAGGTCCACCCCCGTAGCCTGTTCCAGGGCACGTATATTCCGGCCTTCCCTGCCGATCAGTCGGCCTTTCATATCATCGCTGGGAAGGGGTACCACTGATACTGTGGTCTCTGATACAACATCGGTTGCGCATCTTTGTATAGTAGTTGCGAGTATATCACGGGCCTTACCGTCTATCTCATCTTTCATACGGATTTCCCATTCCCTGACCCGCCGTGACGCATCCTCTTTTATTTCATCTTCGACAGCATTCAATAGCTGTTGTTTTGCTTCCTCGCTGGACATTGCCGAAATCACTTCCAAACGCTGCAGTTGTTTGCCCTTGACATCTTCAACCTGGGCCTTGATATCATCGATTTCTTTTTCCCGACCGATCAGGCTCTGCTCACGCCTTTCCAGCGCCTCCAACTTCCTCTCTAACCTCTCCTCTCTCTGACTCGAGCGCCTCTCAAGTCTCTGGAGTTCGTACCTTCGTTCTCTGCTGTCTGCCTCTGCTGCCGCCCTTACCTTAACCGCTTCCCCTTTGGCATCAAGCACCATTTGCTCATATTTAGTCTGAGCACTTTCAAGGAGCCGTTTTGCTTCATTTTGTGCAGCCCGTATTTGTTGGTTTGCCAATATCTGGCGGGCAAAGTAACCGACGAGCAGAAACAAAACGGCGACAAGGCCGATTATCACATAGTATATCCAATCCATAATATAATTGCCTCTCTTTATAAATAAACCAGGTTAAGTTATACATTTATGCAAAATCCTTAATTTACAATTATACTATTCTTTTATAGCGAACAACCAGTTTTATTTCGAAAATATTTTATTTCCCAGCCTTTTCCTGGTTTACAGTATCCCATAAAAGGGGTATCACTTTATGAACCACGTCAACGCTATAACCACGTCTTCCCAAATAAGGTGCTAAACGCCTGCTGAATTCAAGATAATTGATATTGCTTAGAAGCCTGGCCTTTTTAATACCGGCTTTAAATGCATTTTCTTCATCGTTGATATTCGCGATTACCAGGTTTAATATCTCAACATCAATTCCCTTTTGCAGTAATTCATGCCTGATCATGGCGCTGCTTTTCTGCTTATGCATTACGCGGTCAATCACCCAGCTAACAGCGAAAGCCCTGTCATCAACCAACCCGGTCTGCTTTAATTTGACTAATACTAATTTTACTGTTTCAGCACTGTATTTTCGCTTGTACAGTAAATGATTCCTTAATTCGGCTTCACTTCTTTGCCTGTAATCAAGAAAATGCAGTGCTGTCTCGTAACAACTGTTGAAATCCTCATCTTTCATGACAAGTTATACTCATTCAGCCGTATCCTTATTAGCAGCTCCGGTAACCTGGCTACCTGCAGCCAACTGACGTATATTTTTCTCGATATCATTGGCCACTTCAGGATGTTGCACAAGATATTCACGGGCCTTTTCTCTCCCCTGCCCAAGTTTGGTGCCCCCAAAGTCAAAGAAAGCACCTGATTTCTTTATTATGCCGCTGCTCACGCCAAGATCAATTATGTCACCCTCTTTACTGATGCCGCAATTAAACATGATATCAAATTCAGCTACCCGATATGGAGCAGCCACTTTATTCTTCACCACCTTGGCGCGCACCCGGTTACCTGTTATCTCAGTCCCGTTTTTAATTGTCTCCGCTTTGCGCAAGTCTATCCTGACCGAGCTATAAAATTTCAAAGCCCTGCCGCCGGGAGTAACCTCAGGGCTGCCAAACATTACACCTATTTTTTCCCGTAACTGGTTAATAAAAATCACCGCGGTATTCGATTTACTGATCTCTCCAGTGAGTTTACGCAGGGCTTGCGACATTAACCTTGCCTGTAAACCAACATGGGAATCGCCCATTTCGCCCTCGATTTCAGCACGTGGGACCAGCGCTGCCACACTATCAATAACGACTACATCCAGGGCATGGGTCCTGACCATCCTTTCAGCGATATCAAGCGCCTCCTCCCCGGTTCCCGGTTGAGCGCCTTTAAGCGAATTGACATCAACACCACATATCGATGCGTAATTTGTATCTAAAGCATGCTCTGCATCAATATAGAGCACAAGCCCGCCCATTTTTTGAGCCTGGGCAATGATGTGGAGCGCCAGCGTTGTTTTCCCGGATGCTTCGGCCCCAAAAATTTCCGTTATCCGTCCCCGCGGGATGCCACCAATTCCCAGTGCCAGGTCAAGACTCAACGAACCCGTAGGAATCACGTCAACCTTTACCTTGGACAGACGTTCCCCTAACGACATCACCGAACCGATACCATACTGCTTGTCAATCAGATTTATCGCGAGATCCAGAGCCTTTTCTTTTTCGACTTTGATTTTATCCAAGTCCATTTCTCCTCCTGCGGCATAAGCTTAATTAAAACTCATTATTTATAGCCACAAAAGCTATTGTAACACAATTGTGCTAAAAATCAAGTACCCTGAATAATATTTTTATTTATTCTTTATCCCCGCCTTTGGCAATATACTTGTTTATATGCGATTTGACCTGTGCAAACATGTTGCGCTAAATTTTTACAGAGGTTTACTGATGCCAATATATGAATATAATTGTATGAAATGCAAAAACAAATTTGAACAGCTTCGCCCGATATCCAAAGCCCAGGAGGATGCTGACTGCCCTCTATGTAACACCAAATCTTTGCGGGCTATATCAAAATTCGTTTCACGCGCCAAGGACGACCTGAGTATGCTTAATCATATGCCAAGCAGCGGCGGTGGAAGCTCCTGCGGCAGTTGTAGCTCTTCAAACTGCTCTTCCTGTGGCAGCAGTTAAGTTGAATTTCAAACACACTTTAATTTGATTTTTCCGCACGCAGCAAGACTCTCTTCATCACGTAGGCAACAAACCAGATGAGAATAGCTACCGCAATGATAGTGGCGACTATCAGGATAGCGGAATCGAAAAAGAAGCCCGCGGGAAACATCATAATCAGGTAGTCTGTTGCCGGGTCTAACAGCCACAGGTCGTTGGAAAAACTCAAGATATGGAAAAAATAAAATATACTATTAAAATCTATTATTGCCCATAACATAACGGAACTCAGAAAGACAACGGTAACCACTGCCCCGGCTTGAAGACCCTTCAATAGCCGGCTTACCCCAAATTTGAAAAATATGTATAAACCCGTCACAAGAAAAACAATTATGGACAGCATCTCCAGAATTTTAAACATATCGATTATCTTGCGCACGTCCTCCAGGTGAATTAACTCCTTCTGGCTGTATATCGGTCTCTCCATTCCCTTGATATCGACTTCAACCTGGGGAGACTGGACCTTTCCATCCCAATAATCAACCATGATCCGGGCAACATCTTTCAATTGCTGGTTGCTTATCCCGGTAACGGCGGAGATCCTATATTTAGCGAATCCGCCTGTATATAAATCCACGGAACCGGAATATATATTTACTGCCACACAGATAATCAGCGCCGGGATGGTTAACGCCAGCATAATGAAAGCCGGGTAAAATAAATATCCTTTTACTGTAGTCTGCATATACTCATCCTCTGTATCTCATTTTTAGAGCAACCCGCCTGTAATCCGGTTATAAATTCTTGTGTTATAATTCTATACCGTACCGCAGATATATCCTATGTTTACCCATCTCCATGTTCATACAGAATACAGCTTGCTTGATGGATGCTGCAGGATTATTTCTATCATCCACAAAGCGAAAGAGCTTGGCATGCAAAGCCTGGCTATCACCGATCACGGCAACCTCTACGGTGTTATCGACTTTTATAAGCTAGCCAGAGAAAACGGCATAAAACCTATAATCGGTTGCGAGGTCTATGTCGCCTCCACCGACTATCTCAGCAAGGGTCCCTCTGATAAAACCAACTTTCATCTAACCCTTCTTGCTATGAACCATACCGGCTATAATAATCTTATTCAATTGGTAACGCATGCCAGCCTTGAAGGCTTTTATTATAAACCCCGCATAGATAAACAGCTATTATGTAAATACAGGGATGGCCTTGTCGTTCTCTCCGGTTGCGCACAGGGTGAACTCGGACGGCTTATATTACAAAACCGCTTGCAGGATGCCACGGCAACAGCAACCTGGTACAAGGAAAATTTCCCGCATTTTTACATAGAGATACAGAGACATCCTATTCCCGATATCGAAAAAATCAATGAAAGCTTAATAAGTTTAGCCGGTAAACTAAGTATACCTGTGGTTGCCACCAACGATGTGCATTACGTCAACAAGGAGGATGCTTATATACACGACGTACTGCTTTGCATAGGCACAAATACAACTGTTACCGATGAAAAGCGCCTTAAAATGTCAGCGGACTGCTTCTACCTTAAAAGCCCGCAGGAAATGGAGGAACAATACTCGGATATACCTGAAGCTATCGAAAACGCGTCGGTCATCACTGATCTTTGCAATCTGGAAATTGAATTTGGCAAACCGCATCTTCCCCAGGTGGAATTACCACCCGGCAAAACTTCACAATCTTATTTATCTGTACTCTGCTGGCGCGGCTTGAAAGAAAGGTTGCCTGATGCTGATACCGCAACCGAAAAGCGCCTGGAATATGAACTCGATGTTATCGAAAAAACTCAGTTCGCGGACTATTTCCTGGTGGTCCATGACCTCGTTTCTTTTGTCAGGGAGCAGGGTATATTCTTTGGCGTAAGGGGCAGCGCTGCCGCAAGCCTGGCCTTATTTTGCCTGGGTATCACCGATATCAACCCCCTGACCTATAATCTCGTATTTGAACGCTTCCTCAATATCGAACGCCGGGAGATGCCCGATATCGACCTGGATTTCCAGGACGATAGGCGTGACGAGGTAATCAACTATGCCAGTCAACGGTATGGCACCGATCACGTAGCCCAAATAATCACTTTTGGTACACTGGGTGCCCGGGCCGCTATCAGGGATGTAGGCCGTGCCCTGGGCATGAACTATGGTTCGGTCGACCTGGTCGCCAGGTTAATCCCCGGAAGGCCAAATATTCATCTTCAAGACGCATTGCTCGAAGTCAAAGAGCTGATGGATATGTACACCAATGATGAAATTATCCGCAAATTGATCGATACCGCTAAAAAGCTTGAGGGCATAGCCCGCCATTCCAGCACACACGCTGCCGGGGTGGTCATATCAAGGGATCCGTTAACACAATATCTTCCCCTGCAGCGCGCCAGCAAGGACAGCGGCCAGCAATCGGCCATGACCCAATTTTCTATGGATAATGTGGCGAAGCTCGGCCTCTTGAAACTCGATTTTCTCGGCCTGGCCAACCTGACGCTGTTAGCAGAAGCTAAAGATGTAATAAAGGAAAGCCAGGGCACAACCATAGATTTTCTTCGCATACCGCTGGATGACCGGAAAACCTTTGAGCTTTTAGCATCAGGAGAAACGACCGGCATTTTTCAATTGGAAAGCTCCGGAATGCGGCGCTATATTAAGGAACTCAAGCCGACCAAGTTCACTGACATAGCAGCCATGGTTGCTCTCTACCGCCCTGGACCAATGGAACATATACCGACATTTATTAAGGCCAAACACGGCCTTGAATCGGTCCACTATCCCCACCCTGACCTCATCCCCATCTTGGAAGATACATATGGAGTTATAGTCTACCAGGACCAGGTGCTTTTCATTGTTCAGAGGTTTGCCGGCTATAGCCTGGGCCGGGCGGATATCATCCGCAAAGCCATGGGGAAAAAGAACGACGAATTGATGCAAAAGGAGAGACAGAACTTCCTCGATGGCGCCAGGATAAAAGGCTATTCCCTGGATGCAGCGGATGCCATATTCCGGCTTATAGAACCTTTTGCCGGTTATGCATTCAACAAGTCGCACAGCGTAAGCTATGCCCGCATAGCTTACGAGACTGCTTATCTAAAAGCCAACTATCCTATCGAATATATGGTAGCTTTTCTTAACACGTATACTGATAAAACCGATAAGCTGATATCAGCGATCGCTGAGTGTCGCCGCATAGGCTTGGAAGTTTTGAAACCGGACATCAATCGAAGTTATGCCAGTTTCAAGATCGAGAGAATAAATGGCACAAGATCAATCAGGTTTGGGCTTTCCTCAATAAAGAACGTTGGCGCAGGCGCCCTTGAACCTGTTCTCGCACCGCGCCAGGAAGGCGGCGAATTCAAGTCTATCGAAGATTTCTGCCGCAGGGTAGATTTGCGGAACGTTAATAAAAAGGTAATTGAGAGCCTCATCAAAGCAGGCGCATTTGACGGCTTCGGGCCACGTGGTTCCCTGTTATCCGCACTTGAGCGTATTATGTCTCTATCGCAACGCGAGCAGAAACAGAAGCAATCCGGCCAATCCAGTATGTTCGATTTATTTGGCAAGAACGTTGATATTCCCCTGCCGTCTTTAAATATCGATGACTGTGATGTGACCCTGCAGGAAAAGCTCACATGGGAAAAAGAGTTGCTCGGTGTGTATTTCTCAGAGCACCCCCTGTCTGCGCTGGGTTCAAAACTATCCGAGCATGCAACTGTACTTTGCGGGGAGATCAATAATGAAATGGCGGGTGAAAAAGTTGTAGTAGCCGGGATGGTAACATCCGTCAGAAATGTTACCACCAAAAACAACCGCATGTTCGCCGTTGCCACATTTGAGGATCTGAACGGCAGCATAGAGGTAACCGTATGGTCGGATATCTATACACAAACCCAGGACCTCTGGAAGGATGGCAACATACTGTTAATCGAGGGGACCGTTAAGGTCAGGGAAGATAGCGCTAATATAAACTGCTTCAAGGTACGCAGGTACGAACCGGATTCTGAAAAATCAGTAACTCCGGTTGAGGCCAATCATGCCGCACCTAAGAAGTTGCCGGGTAATGGCAATCATGTATCACCAAAAAAGTTGGCGGTTGAAGCCAACCATATGGCGCCTAAGAAGCTGGTTATCAACATTAATCAAAGTGATAACTCGGAGAGGGATCTTTCGCAGCTTCAGCAGATATTAGGCGTATTGCGCAGGCACCCGGGCAAAGATAATGTGCAATTGGTGATACGTAAAGGCGAGGAAATTACACGCCTGGATGTTCCCGACCTGACAGTGGACTATTCGGCAGGCCTTATGCATGAATTAAGCCCGGTACTCGGTATGTAATAACGGCTCCGGGTTTCCCGGCTGCTACTTAAGGAAGTCACGAATTAATTGATTAACTAACCCGGGCTTTTCGCGCACGATCCAGTGCGAAGCATCGGGTATTCTCTTGACAGTGCAGTCAGTAATATAATTTTCCAATCCTTCAGCGCAGCCGGTTAACAGGGCGGTATCCTTCTCTCCCCAGATCACCAGCGTAGGCACGGTGATCTTGGGCAGTAAACCACCCATGGCCGGTTTTTTTAAAGCTTCTTCAGGGTTTTCCAGCGCATCCACATTGGTAGCGCGGTAATAATTGAGGCCGCCCGTCAGGGCTCCCGGCTGTGACCATGCCTTGATATATCCTTTGATATCTTCTTCGGTTAAGACCCCGTTCTTAATAATTTCACCGAACGCCATATTTAACAGAAATGAATAGTTATTATCAGACAACCTTTTCTCCGCTTCAGGGCTGCGGAAGAACAGCATATAGCTGCTTGCTTTGCGCTGTTCAGGGTTATTCCTAAACTCACGTTCAAAGGCGGCCGGGTGGGGGGCATTGACAATAATGAGCTTTTCCAGGAATTGCGGATAAAACATGGCAAAGGTCCAAGCCACCGCACCTCCCCAATCATGAGCGGCAAGTATAAATTTTTTAAATCCCAGGTGCTCCGCGAGCAGCCGGATATCTTCCATGAGGTATTTTTGTTTATACTGGCTGACCTCCTGCGGTTTAGACGATAAATTGTATCCGCGCATGTCAGGCGCCACGGCCAGATGGTCTTTGCCGAACTCCTTTAGTTGTTCCTTCCACATATCCCAATATTCAGGAAAGCCATGCAGAAATATGATGAGCGGGCCTGTACCGCAATGCGCATAATGTAGATTAACCCCGTTAACATCAGCATAAGCGTGTTCAATCATTTCTCACCTCTCGTTTGATTTTTTCGCTGTTAATTCACTTTCATAGATGCCGAGGGAATATGCATCGTATAACACAAATTCTACCAGTTCAAGAGAAGTATTTTCAGATGAAAGAAATTTTATGACCGTATTAACCGCAATTTTTGCTGCCAGTTCCGGCGGATAACCATAAACTCCCGTACTTATTGCAGGAAATGCTATGCTCTGAAGTAACTCGGACCCGGCTAACGCCAGGCTTTCCCTGTAACAGCTTGCCAGAGTTTCCTCTTCGCCTTTATCCCCTCCGCGCCATACCGGCCCGACTGTATGAATTACATATTTTGCCAACAGGTTTCCACCACCGGTGATCACAACCTGGCCTGCCGGCAACCGCCCGATGCGGTCCACAATAACCCTGCATTCTTCTTTTATTTTTGCCCCTCCCGACCTGTGTATGGCGCCATCCACTCCTCCTCCTCCCATTAAACCGGAATTCGCGGCGTTTACAATAGCATGCACTTTTTCCCCGGTAATATCCCCCTTTACAAGGAGAATCCTGGTAACCTTAACCGTTATTTCTGCACTCATGGCAGGCTTCCTCAGTCCGATCACCCGATTTCCGGCTGTATCAACCCGTAATTGCCATCCTTGCGACGGTATACAACATTAACTGCGTCATCTTCGTCATTAATAAAAAGAAAGAAGTCATGACTCAGAAAATCCATCTGCTCAATAGCCTGTTCTGCGCTCATCGGTTTCAGAGCGAATTTCTTCCGCCTGATAACGGGCCCGCTAACTTCATCTACAATATCGCCCGCTTCTTTAGTGGTCCTTATGGATTCATGAACCTTACTCTTATTTACGGCATAGCGTTTCTTATATTTTTCTATGAGGCGCTCCATGACATCAGTAACCGCATCAATTGCAGATTTCAAATTATCGTCTTTTTGCACGCCCCTCAATAAAAACCCGTTGATATTCAGCGTTACCTGGACAACGTACGTGCTTAACCTTGATTTCGACTTTTCCTCTGACAATTCCATATGCGTCATGGTGATATTACTTAGATACCTGGTCAACTTAGTCATCTTTTTATCTGCATATCCACGAATATCATCATCAATTGTTAAGTTCTTGGCTGATATTTTAATTTCCATTAATCAACTCCTCTGATAGATTTCCCTGGCTAATGTAAAGCCTGATATTTGATTTGCACCCTTGGACTTCAATGCTGCGGCACAGGCTTCCAGTGTAGCACCTGATGTACAAACGTCATCTATGATAATGATATCTTTGCCGCTCACCTCATTCGAGATACAGGCGAAAGCATTTTCCATATTGCTCCTGCGTTCTTCAACGCAGGTTGTCCTTGCCTGCGGCTTATTATCTCTCACTCTCCTGATCAAGTCCCCCCTCACAGGTACTGATATCATTCCGGATAGCTGCCCTGCTAATAACTCCGACTGGTTATAGCCTCTTCTTTGCAGCCTGTTTTCATACATAGGTACCGGCAACAAAACATCCGCTACCAACTCATACTCAACGAAATAGTCGGCCATATATTGAGAGAGACACACTGCGATTGACCTTAGATTGCGGTATTTAAACTCGTGGACAGCCCTGCGTATGATACCTTCAAACACAAATACCGAGCGTATCGAATGAATGTGGTTATGTGTACCCCAGCATTCCCTGCAGTACATACCGCTGGATTCCGGCCTGCCGCACCTCTGGCAGATAGGCGGAAGCAAGCGGGACAGTTTTTTGGAACACGTGATACAAATAAAGTCACCGACTTTCCCGCAACCTAAACATGATTGCGGAAAGAAAAAGTCGATGGCTTCACGCTGGAGCTGTTTCAACCATCTGGTCAAAACAACCTGCCCATAACCTCTAATTGGTATAAGCCTATTATTTTTGATTAGTGCTGGCGCAAGGTATGGCTGGCACCGCTGAAGATAGGTTCGTTCAGGTAGATATCTCCATTCCGGATCTTCAAGTTGAACCCGCATTCAGGATTGGTGCAAACCCAGGCTTTATAATGTATCGCTGCCCCCTGGCTGCCAAAATCGGACAGCGGAACTAAATCGCCAACTTTGCATTTTAAACACTTTGGAAATGAATAGTCTTCCACTATTTATTCCACCTCCTCCAAGGATGGCTAAAGTATAGCATTAAGTGAAATTTAATGGCAAATTAAATAGCCGTAGGCCATCAACTATGTTAGTCAGCATGTCAATAATCCGGCAGCGCGAATTCCGCCAGGCGAGAGTAGATAGACCCCCGCGGTGTCAACTGACTGCGCATCAGCGCTGCTGATCTAACCGCTATATTACAGGGCGGCTTAAAAACCTGTGCCTGTGCTGTGCGGGCAAAGTCCATCCTGTCATCGATGCTGGATTCCTCCCTTAACCTGGCCAGTGTAAGGTGCGCGGTAAACGGTCGGTTTTCACGTGCATAGCCCAACTTTGACATCGCTTCATCGATAACTTTATGCAATGTGATAAGGGCTTCGATATCACCTTCTAAACCCAACCAGAAAACCCGGGGCTTGCTGTGGTCCGGGAAGAAACCCGTCCTACCGGTAACCAGATTAAACCGCCGTGATGATCTAACTGCAATACCGGTTTCATCCTTGACCGCTGCCAGGTTCTTCACCTCGACATTCCCAAGAAATTTAAGTGTCAGGTGCATGGAACCTGGATCAACCCATTTTGCCGAGTGCGCTCCCGGCGATTTCAGATCCGCTTGAAACTCTTTCAACTGTTTAACCAGGTCACTGGGCAACTCGATAGCAATAAAGGACCTGATAACTTCATCGTTCATGGGAAATATTATTTTCCTCCGGTTTGAAAAGACGCCGTGCGTTTCCTCCAAGTATGGAGTTAAGCGCCGACTGGTTTAGGCCGGACGCTTTGATATGTTCTATGACCCGCTGATGCGGGAGCAGAGGCCAGTCGCTGCCGAAAAGTATTTTCCCTGATCCATCTATCTCATTTATCACCTTATATATAGCAGGTTTATAAAGAAAGGGCGCTGCCGCTGTATCGTAATAGGTGTTGGTCAGAATGTCTTTGACCTCGGGCATCAATTCATAAAATGACAATCCTCCCCCCATATGGGCCAGGATGATCGTTATTTCCCTAAAACTGCTGATGAAATCGAACAGGATATCAGGTGTTACATTTCCCTTGCCCGCATATTTATGTCCGACGGGCTCCGAAGCATGCAAGGAAACCACCATG
>Ga0315276_10000791_pt1 | contig 27754 bp, 28 predicted proteins | sample YL17G05_0_MG_FD_204542 | JGI IMG/M metagenome (GOLD analysis project Ga0315276, IMG submission 204542) | Sediment microbial communities from Yellowstone Lake, YNP, Wyoming, USA - YL17G05_0 | ecosystem: Environmental > Aquatic > Freshwater > Lake > Sediment | place: USA: Wyoming | collected... | reverse complement strand
ACAGGGCAATATCCTACAGGGCCGACAAGGGATTCCACCAGCTAGGTATCGCGCTGTCCGTCGGCGTCCAGCAGATGGTGAGGAGCGACATCGCCTGCTCCGGCGTGATATTCACGCTCGACACGGAGAGCGGATTCGATAGAGTTGTCTTCATTACGGGTTCCTACGGCGTTGGAGAGCTGATCGTCCAGGGAGGAGTCTCCCCGGACCAGTACTATGTGCTGAAGGACCTGATAGAGAAGGCGACGAATCCGATCGTCGAGAAGCGGCTCGGGGAGAAGCTCCACATGATGAACTACGTCAAGGGGGCGCAGCTGCAGGAGATCGAGGTCAAGCTCAGCGACAGGATGAACTTCGTCCTGACGGATGAAGAGGCGATAACGCTTGCCAGATGGGCAGTCATGATCGAGAAGCATTACGGGAAGCAGATGGACATCGAATGGGCGAAGGACGGCGTCACGAACCTGCTGTACATCGTCCAGGCAAGACCAGAGACGGTCCATTCGATCAGGAAGGGCAAGGTCTACGAGAACTACATCCTCGAGGAGAAGGGGAGGATGCTGGTCCGTGGAGAGGCTGTCGGTTCCAAGATCGGCCAGGGAGAGGTCAACGTCCTGAAGTCAGCCCTGCAGATCTCAGAGTTCAGCAAAGGCCAGGTCCTCGTCACCGACAGGACCGACCCGGACTGGGAGCCGATCATGAAGATGGCTTCCGCGATCGTTACGAACAGAGGAGGGAGGACCTGCCACGCGGCGATCGTCTCGAGAGAGCTCGGGATACCAGCTATCGTCGGCACCGTCAACGGCACGGAGATACTGAAGACCGGGCACAATGTCACAATCGATACGTCCCAGGGAGTCGGGGTCGTCTACGAAGGCCTGCTGAAATACAGGGTCGACAAGGTAAACCTTGAGTCCATACCTAACACGAAGACCAAGGTCATGATGAACGTCGGCATGCCTGAGAACGTCTTCTTCCACGCGCAGATCCCATGCGACGGCGTCGGCCTCGCCAGACTCGAATTCATAATCGCATCGCACATCGGGATCCACCCGCTCGCCCTGATAAATTTCGAGGAGCTCAGGAAGAAGGCGGAGAACGGCGACGCATCGCTGCGCCAGACGGTCGCCGAAATCGAGAAGAGGACGCTTGGTGTGAACAACAAGGTGGACTTCTTCGTGGAGAAGCTCGCTCTCGGTGTCTCCAAGATAGCTGCGGCGTTCTATCCGAATGATGTGATCGTGAGGCTCTCGGACTTCAAGACGAACGAGTATGCCGATCTCCTCGGCGGCGAGCTCTACGAGCCGAAGGAGAGCAACCCGATGATCGGCTGGAGGGGGGCGTCAAGGTATTACGACCCGAAGTTCAAGGCGGCATTCGAATTGGAATGCAGGGCGCTCAAGATGGTCAGAGACGAGAAAGGGCTGAACAACGTCAAAGTGATGATCCCGTTCTGCAGGACCCCCGAAGAGGGGAAGAAAGTGATCCAGACGATGAAGGAGTTCGGGCTCGAACAGGGCGTCAACGGCCTGGAGGTCTATGTCATGTGCGAGATCCCGAGCAACGTCGTCTTAGCCGACGAGTTCTCGAAGATTTTCGACGGATTCTCGATAGGGTCGAACGATCTGACCCAGCTACTGCTGGGATTGGACAGGGATTCCGAGCTGGTGGCTCACCTCTATGATGAGCGGAACCAGGCGGTCAAGAGGATGATAAAGAGCGTCATCGAGACGGCGAAGAAGAACGGCAAGAAGATCGGCATCTGCGGGCAGGCGCCGAGCGATTTCCCCGATTTCGCGGAGTTCCTTGTCGAGTGCGGGATAGACAGCATCTCACTCAACCCGGACACGCTCATCAAGACGAAGCTTCACATCGCCGAGAAAGAGAAGAAGATGGGTTTATAGAAAAAATCGGAAAAGGCCAGGAGGAGAATATTTCCCCTCGAGGCCGGTCTTGTTTCTTCACTCGATCCTGGTCTTTATCTGCTCGCACTTGAACCCGTACTTCGCGAAGCTCCTCATGATCATGTTCGCGTCGAGGACCTCCGGCGGGTAGACGCCCCTCTCCTTGATCTTGCCCTGCGCGTAGAGGGTGACCGCAATCGCGGTCGGCACGGCGACCTGCGTCGGCGTGGCGGTAGACTTGTAGGTCTGCCAGCACTTGTAGTGGCTCATCGTGTTCCAGATGTAGTGCATGTACTTCTTGTTGCCCTTCCATCCGATCACGGCCGAGCCCACGCAGCTGTTGCCGCGGGTCTTGGACTGGATGGCCGGGTCGACCGGCGAGGCCATGCAGGCGACGATGACGTCCCTCGGCACTACCTTGACCCCTCTGGCGTTGACGGGTTTGCTGTCCACGAGGCCGACCATCCTCAAGGCCTTGACAACATTCAGCCAGTCATCTCCGAGAGCGAGCATGAACGACATCTCCTTGCAGCCCTTGCCGATGAACCTCGGAAGTGTCTGCGTCTCCTCGTGGTCGACGAGCGTGACCTTCATCTTCCCGACGGGCTTCGGGAACTCCCATTCCTCCTGGACTGTAACGGGCTCCTTGCGCTCCCAGTGTCCCTTCGTCCAGATGAGGGAGTTCATGTACGCGACCTCCTCGATCAGAGTGTCGGGCGACCACGGCGCATAGAACTTGTTGAACCCTTCGACGTAGCTCTTGTCCCCGTCACGGATCTTGATCTCATCGACCTTGTCCATCCTGTCTGCGGCATACCTTGTGAACACGTTGACGGCGCCAGGGTCCATGCCCCAGCAAAGCATCGCGGAGAGGTCCTTCTTCTTCCAGGCCTTGTCCTGCTCGAGCTGCAGGTCCAGAGGCACCTTCTTTACGATCTGCCCCGGCGGCTCGTTCATGACGGCGAGGTCGGTGGCCATGTCGATGTAGTTGGCGTTCGTGGCCAGGCACGCGCTCATGATCTTCAGGAAGTATCTGGGCAGGGTCGAGTTGACGACCATGTCCGCGCCCCTGAAGCATTTCTTCATGTCGTTGATGTTCCCGGCATTCACGACGGCAATCTTCGCATTCTCCTTATTCTTCATCCTGTCAAGGGTCAGTTTCAGAGTGTCCCTCTTGCGGCCGGCGAGAACGATCTCGTCGTAGTCCTCCCGTCTCGAAAGCCAGTCCGCCATAACAGAGCCGACGCCTCCGCCTGCTCCGACTATTACAATTTTCATCTTCTTTCAAGCCCCCAATAACCCTACCGACGGGGTTCCAGACCCCCAGCAGGGGAGGATGAATCATCATAAGGGTACTTAATCCCCATGATTAACCTCAGAATTGCCTACTGGCTCGGGCATTCAGACTGCTTCAATGAGAATGAATAAATAGAGAGGGCAGGGGACTGGCGCCAGTTCCCTGCCGATCTGATCGATTAAACGATTTCGCGCTTCTCTTCGGAGGTCATGAAGCCGAATTCCTCGAACCTCTTGATGATGGGAAGCGGGTCGAGGGATTCCGGAGGATAAACGCCGTTCATCGTGATCTCCTTCTTCGCGCGCATGATAACTGCGACAGCGGGAGGCAGACCGGTCTGAACGGCTGTGGCAGTTCCGCCGTACTTCTTGTAGCATTCATGGTGCGCCATCACGTTCCAGAGGTAGTGCTGGATCTTCTTACCGCTCTTCTTGCCTATCACTTTCACGCTGCAGCACCCGTGGCCTTTGATCTTGCTCTGGAAGGCCGGATCGGTCGGGGTCGGCATGAGAGATGTTATGACGTCCCTTGGAACGATTTTGACGCCTTTGACATCGATCGGATCCGGACTGACCATGCCGATGGACTTCAGAACCTTGAGCGCGGTCACGAACTCATCGCTCAGGCCGAGCATGAAATTGACCTCCTTGACGCCTTTGCCCATGAACCTGCCCATCGTCTGGATCTCCTCGTGATCCACCTGCCAGACCCTCTGCTTTCCAAGAGGCTGCGGGAAATCCCATTCCTCGCTCTTCGTAAGCGGCGCCTGTCGCTCGAAGCGCCCCTTCGTCCACACGAGCGAGTTCATGAAGGCGACCTCCTCGATCAGAGTGTCGGGAGACCAGAAGGAGACCAGCGCGTGGTGCCCTTCGACGGTCGCGGTGTCTCCATCCCTGACCTGTATAGTATCGACCGAATCCATCTGGTCAGCCGCATATCTCGCCCAGACGTTGACCGCTCCTGGCTCTGCCCCCCAGCACAGCATACCGGCGATCCCCTGGTCCTTGTAAGCCTGGTCCATGTCCAGCTGCATGTCGAGCGGAATCCTCTTGATGACCGTTCCCGGTGATTCGTTGTATACGGCGAGATCCGTTGCCATGTCCAGGTAGCTCGATCCGCTCTCAACGCACGCCTGCATTATCTTGAGGAAGAAACGCGGAAGGGTGGCGTTGACGGTCATGTCCACGCCTTTCATCGCCTTCTTCATCTCCACGACGTTGTTGGCGTTCAATGCAATGGGGGTGATCTTCTTGTTGTCGCCCAACCGCTTCTTGACATCCTCGGCGATCTCCCTCTTGAGATCCGCCAGAATGATCTCATCGTACGCGTTGTCCTTTGCACAAACATCCGCGATGACCGACCCTATCGCTCCTGCTCCGATTATAAGTAATTTCATCACGTTCACCCTGCGAAACGCCGAATCGAAAAACAACCCAGGCGCCTGCACCAGACCCATTACAGGAGCCCCTACATAACCCCTCGTTGATAGGTTTATAACCCCCCGGGGGAGACTTATTGCGTCCAAAAAACCGACCTAAAAAGGGATGGAAAAAACAGCCTCCGGAGCAACAGTCTTTTATACCGCCATCCGTTTGGCAGTCTTTGCTTTCTGTTCAACATAGAGAGCCTGTGAATGATGAAGACGCGAAAGCGTCCGAAGGAGGTAAATCAAATGAGCAAAAATGCATTTGTGAAATTCGAGACCCCGAAGGAGATCAGCGAGAAGGCGTACGAGCTGGTAGAGCTCACCAGGGACAGCGGGAAGCTGCGCAAGGGGACGAACGAGGTCACCAAGCTGGTCGAGAGGGGAGAGGCGCAATTTGTGGTCATGGCGGAGGATGTCACGCCACCGGAGATACTGATGCACATGCCGGCGCTCTGCGAGGAGAGGAACGTACCATTCGCTTTCGTTCCGAGCAGAGAAGAGCTTGGGAACGCGTGCGGACTTGAGAAGCCGACAGCATCCATTGCGATCCTGGACGCGGGCAAGGGCAAGCCTCTGATGGAGGACCTCGCCAAGAAGATAGCCGAATTGAAGAAGTGAGGGGTGTCGTCCAGATGGCAGAAGATAGCATTCAATGCGATGTGGTCGAGGTCGTCGGGCGGACAGGCATGACGGGCGAGGCTACCCAGGTCAAGGTAAGGGTGCTAGATGGACGCGACAAGGGCAGGATCATCACGCGGAACGTGATGGGCCCGATAAGAGTCGGAGACACTCTGATGCTCAAGGAGACAGCCCGAGAGGCCAGGAAGCTCAGCGTCAGATGAGCCCTGTAAGCCGATCGGATATCACATTGCGAAGCGGGATGGTGGTACACCATGGTTGAGCAAAAAATATGTTCATTCTGCGGCAGCAACATTGAGCCAGGTACTGGAAGGATATTCGTCCGGAAGGACGGGCTTACTTACACTTTCTGCGGCAGCAAGTGCTACAAGAACCTCGTCATCATGAGAAGGCTCCCGAGAGAGACCGAGTGGACGGCCGCCTACAAGCGGGAGAAAGAGGTCCGCATGGCTCCAGTGACCGAAGGGTCGAAGAGAGCTGCTGGCAAGACCGCCGCGGCGAAGAAGGTCCGCAAGGTCGCGAGGACCGCGAAGGCGACAGAGAAGGCTCCTGCTGAGGAGAAGAAGGAAGCCCCGGCCAAGACTGAGGGTGCAAAGCGATGATCGAAAGGACTTTCGCCATGGTCAAGCCCGACGGGGTCCAGAGAGGGCTCGTAGGGGAGGTCGTGTCGAGGTTCGAGAAGCGCGGGGTCAAGGTCTGCGCTTTGAAGATGATGAAGATCCCGAAGGAGCTGGCCGAGAGACACTACGCCGAGCACAACGGGAAGAGCTTCTATGAGAGCCTCGTCTCGTTCATCACATCCGGGCCTGTGGTCTGCATGGTCCTGGAAGGGGACAACGCGGTCACGGTCGTCCGGGCGATGATGGGCAAGACGAACCCGCAGGACGCCCCGATCGGGACGATCAGAGGCGACCTGGCGATGCACACGAGCAAGAACATCGTGCACGGATCGGATTCCCCAGAGTCCGCGAAGCGCGAGATAGCCCTCTTCTTCAACGATTACGAGATTCAGATTTACGAGAGGATCGACGAACCTTGGCTGTACGAATGCTGAAACCGATTAATCGCGATTGATCATAATGAAGACGAAAGCTGGTGCACACTGTGGCGACGAGACAGCCGATAGTTTCGGTACTGGGCCATGTCGACCATGGGAAGTCGACTATTCTGGATAAGATCAGGGGCACCGAGGTCGTCGCGAGGGAAGCGGGCGGCATCACACAGCACATCGGAGCGACCGAGGTCCCGCTTCAGACCGTGTACGATTTGTGCGGAGACCTGATCAAGGGCAGGCAGTTCACCGTGCCCGGGCTGCTTTTCATAGACACCCCAGGGCATCATTCGTTCATCACGCTCAGGTCTAGGGGCGGGGCGCTGGCCGATATAGCCGTCCTCGTGATAGATATTAACGAGGGGATCCGCCCGCAGACGACCGAATCGATGAACATCCTGAAGAAGTTCAAGACCCCGTTCGTGATAGCAGCTAACAAGATTGACCTCATCCCCGGTTGGAGGGTTCACAAGAATCAGCCTTTCGTCCAGACCGTGAAGAACCAACCCGAGGCGACTGCTGCCCGGCTTGAGGAGATGCTCTACAACCTTGTGGGGAAGCTCTTCGACCAGGGATTCGCTGCGGACAGATTCGACAAGATCGCCGATTTCACAAAGACCATCGCGATAATCCCGTTGAGTGGGAAGACCGGCGAGGGGATTCCGGATCTTCTGCTCGTCCTTGTCGGACTGGCCCAGAAATTCCTCGAAGAGCAGTTGACGCATGAGGAGGAAGCGGTAGGCGAAGGAACGGTCCTCGAGGTGAAGGAGGAGAAGGGCCTCGGGACTACGCTAGATGTAATCATCTACAGGGGCGGAATCAAGAAGGGCGATATGGTCGCGGTCACCTCCTCGGACCCCAATGCCCCTATCGTCGCGAAGGTGAAGGCGCTGCTGAAACCGAAGCCTCTTGACGAGATACGCGACCCTACCCAGCGGTTTGACTCTGTTCAATCGGTCACTGCAGCGGCTGGAATCAAGATCGCGGGGCAGGGACTCGGGAGCGCCCTTGCTGGCGGCATGCTCAAGGTCATCGCAGGGAACGAGGCGGAGACTATCGAGGATATAAAGAAGGAGAGCGAGGTTCACATCGACCTATCCCCCACGGGCGTCGTAGCCAGAGCCGATGCCATCGGGTCGATTGAGGCGCTCGCCTACGAGACGAAGAACGCGGAGATCCCGCTGAGGAGCGCGAGGATCGGGTCTATCTCGAGAAAGGATCTGGTCGAGGCCGAGACTGCCCCCGATCCGATCAACAGAGTCATACTTGCGTTCAATGTCAGCCTCACGCCGGATGCCCAGACCGAGCTGAGCAACCACGACGTGACGATCATCAGCAACAATGTCGTCTACAGGCTCATAGAGGACTATCAGACCTGGAAGGAGAAGAAAAAGATGGAGCTGGAGGGGGCGAAGCGCCGGGAGATCGTCTTCCCTGGCAAAGTGAAGATCCTTCCGAATTGCGTGTTCAGAGTGAGCAAGCCAGCGATCGTCGGCGTCAGGGTGCTCGCTGGCAGGATAATGAACGGACAGCCCCTCATGAGAACTGACGGCAAGATGATTGGTCGGATCAAGAGCATCAGGACCGGTGAGGATAGTCTATCGGTCGCGAAGATGGGGCAGGAGATCGCGATAGCCATAGATGATGCGACGGTTGGCCGGCAGATCAACGAAGAAGACATACTCCTGATCGATATCCCGGAAGGACACGCCCGCGAGCTGCAGAAGATGAAATTGAGCCAGGATGAGACGGAGGTCCTCCAGGAAGTGCTCGCGGTGAAAAGGAAAGAGACCCCGTTCTGGGCGATGTAGTCGTGTGAAGGACTTTTTGCCAATCCAGCAATTCTGAAAGGGGGATTGTCTTGCCAAAACCTATTTATTCCCTTTGGCGATAGGCCCTCCCGCAACCCGGAAGTGGTCTATTGGCAGAGTTCAAAGTAACCATCGGCGACCCGAAAGACGGAAAATCATACCAGGCGACGGTAGCAGGTCATCACGCCAACTCGATGGTCGGCAAGAGGATAGGCGACCAGATCGACGGCATATTCGTCGGCCTGCCCGGCTACAAGCTCCTGATCACCGGAGGCAGCGACAAGGACGGCTTCCCGATGAGGAAGGACCTCCCTGGACCCCGGAGGACGAAGATCCTAGTTTCCAAAGGCCACGGGTTCTGGCCAGCGAGGAAGGGGATGAGGCGCAGGAAGACCATGCGAGGGAATTCCGTCTCTCCCGAAATCACCCAGATCAACCTCAAGGTGACGACTCACGGCGTCAAGCCGATCGGAGATGTCCTGAAGCCGGCGGAGAAAAAGGAGTGACGCATGAACGTACCGACCCAGCCTGAGGTGAACATCGGACTCATAGGCCATGTGGACCATGGCAAGACCACGCTCGCAAAGGCGCTGACAGGCGAGGTCACGGACAGGCACTCCGAAGAGGTCAAGAGAGGCATTTCGATACGGCTTGGCTACGCGGACATTCCTATCTACCATTGCGCGAAGTGCGAGGAGGAGGAATCCTACAGCACCAGCGAGGTCTGCCCGAGATGCCAATCGAAAGGCGAGTATGTCAGATCCGTTTCTTTTGTCGATGCACCAGGGCACGAGACCCTGATGGCGACCATGCTCTCCGGGGCGGCGCTGATGAACGGCGCGCTCCTCCTCATAGCCGCGAACGAGAAATGCCCGCAGCCCCAGACCCGCGAGCACCTGATGGCGATCGAGATCACCGGAGTGAAGAATATCATCATCGTTCAGAACAAGATAGACCTGGTCACGAAGGAGGATGCGTTCAAGAACTACCAGGAGATCAAGGAGTTCCTGAAGGGCACCTCGGCGGAGAACGCCCCGATAATCCCGGTTTCCGCCCATCACGATGTCAACATCGACAGGCTCCTCGGGGCCATCCAGAAGTACATACCTTCTCCAAAATACGATTTGGACAGGCCTGCGAGGATGCAGGTCGCTAGGTCCTTCGATGTGAACAAGCCAGGGACCCCTCCCGAGGACCTCAGAGGAGGAGTCGTCGGAGGGAGCTTCAGCCAGGGTGAGATAAACGTCGACGATGAGATCGAGATAACGCCTGGCGTCTCCGTGGAATTCGGAGGCAAGGGCGAGGAAGTCCCCCTCAAGACGAAGGTCTCATCCCTCTACGCCGGAGGCTCCGGCTTTGAGAGGGTCGGGCCGGGCGGATTGATCGCGATCGGCACATATCTCGACCCCGCGATCACTAAATCTGATTCCCTCGTCGGCAGGATAGTCGGCAAGCCAGGGACGCTTCCGAAGGTTTTGAAGGAGTTCACCATGCGCACCCACCTCCTGAAGAGGGTCGTCGGGCTGAACGAGGAAGTCACCGTCGAGAACGTCAAGACGAACGAACCGCTGATGCTCAGCGCGGGGACAGCGACGACCGTAGGAGTCGTCAAGAGCGGGCGGGACGAGACATCCCAAGTAACGCTCAAGATACCGATATGCGCGGAGAAGGGACAGAGGGTTGCAATCTCCAGAAGGATCGCTGGCAAGTGGCGGCTGATCGGTTACGGGATCATACAATGAGCTTTTCAAGGCGGGATCTCCCGTGAGGTCCGGCATCAAGACCGTCGTTCTGGATGCGAACGCCCTGCTGATGCCGTTCCAGTTCAAGATCAACATCGACAGGGAGATCCAGAACCTACTCGGAGGGGTCGATGTCATCGTCCCTTCCAGCGTCATAATCGAGCTGAAGAGATTGAAGGACAAGCACGCGAAGGCTGCCCTCTCGCTTTCGAGCAAGTACAAAATCGTCGACGTCACGAAGCGAGGAGATGCTGGAGTGATCGAAGCCGCCGAGGAGCATCATGCCGCCGTCATAACAAATGACCAAGAACTTATCGAAATACTCAAGAAATCATCCATTCCAGCGATACGCATGAGGGAGTGCCAGCGTCTGGATTTCGTATGAAGACCGTGATTCTCGAAATGCAATCTTTTTTAAACAGACCTCGTATACTCCCTTTTGATGCGGGACAAGCATATTGCGACCCTCAAGCAGATAGCGCTTCTTGGCGGAGTGCATGATTACATCGCCATCTCATCAAGAGAGCTCGGTGAGCTGCTCGATATCAGCCAGCAGTCCGCATCGAAGAAGATACTCGAGCTCCTCTCCAACGGACTGATCGAGAGGGACCTCGGCGCCAGGAGACAGAGAATCAAGCTCACGGAGAAGGGGTTCGACTTACTGAGGAAGGAGTACTCCGACTATCAGCGGGTATTCGAAATGAAGGACCATCTGGTAATCGTCGGCACGGTGATATCGGGCCTCGGGGAGGGCCAGTACTACGTGAACCAGTCCGAATACCTCGACCAGTTCCAGAAGAAGCTTTGGTTCAAGCCCTACGAGGGGACGTTGAACATCAAGGTCGGCGAGTCGGAGCTGCCGAAGATCGACATCCTGCACAAGGCGGAAGGGATCATAGTCCAGGGATTCGAGAAGGAGGGGAGGACCTTCGGGGACGTGAAGTGCTTCTTCGCAAAGATCCACAACATGGAGTGCGCCGTCGTCATGCCGACGAGGTCACATTACACGAACGTCCTGGAGATCGTTTGCAAATACCACTTGAGACGAACCCTTGGATTGAGGGACGGCGACCAGGTAGAGATAATAATCTCGCTGTCGAGCTAATCATTTTTTAATGAGGCTGCTCCAATTTCGCCCCGCAATGCTTGCAGATCTTGCTGCCACCTTCAAGCCTCTTACCGCACTCGGGACAGTGCATAACGATATACATCTCGTCTGAAAAGGAGGGTTCTGCCGTTAACTCCGCCTTCTCTTCGGCAACCGATGTTTTATTCGTTTCCTTGGCTACCGGACTCGGAGGCGCAGGCTTTTTTCTCTTTCTCAGTCTGAGAGATTCTAGTATTCCCATCCTCAACCATTCTCCTAACTCCAGATTCTCTCGATAGGAGATAATGCTTTTTCTGCTTGCATGAAAAGAGGAGACAGATTGATCGAACTACCACTTCTGCTCGATGTACTTCAGCGCGGATTCGAAGATCGCGTGCCCGTCGCCGAGGGTCTTCGGGTCGTCCTGCCGCCTCGTCCAGTCCGGCGCGAGATACTTGAAGAACGCCCTTTCAGGATGCGGCATCAGCCCCATCACATTGCCGAGCGGATTGCATATCCCCGCGATGGCAGCGGTTGAACCGTTCGGGCACCATGGGTAGTCGGCCGAGTTGCCCGTCGGGTCGACGTATCTGAAGACGATCTGGTCGTCGACGACGAGCCTGTCCAGCATCTTCTTCTCCCTCTCAACGGGGAACATGAGCTTGCCCTCGGCGTGGGCCGACGGGAACATCACGATCTTCCCCTTCGGGAGCGATGAGGTGAAGATGCATTTGCCCGCGTTCTCGTTCATGAGGAACGTCGGCCTGCACTCGAACCTGCTGGAGTCGTTCGTGTTGAGAACGGCCTCTGGCACGGGCGTCATTATGTCGTCCAGCGCCGGCAGCAGTCCGACCTCGACGAGGACTTGGAATCCGTTGCAGATGCCGAGAACGGGCGAACCGCGCTCGACGAAGAACTTGATCTCCTTGGCCAAAGAGCTCCTGAGCCGCGCAGCGAAGATCGCTCCGGCGCGGACATAGTCCCCTGCAGAGAATCCTCCTGGGATGATGAGCATCTGGTAGTCATCCAGGCTCCTCTTCCATTCGTCCCTGATGCCTGACCCGATGAGCTGCTTGAGATGGACTATCTCTGGTCGCGCGCCGAGTCGTTTGATGCAGTCGTGCGTCTCCTGCTCGCAGTTGGTGCCTTCGATCCTGAGCACGCAGACGTTGACCTCACTCCTCAGCATCTTAGGTTCACCCCATTATCTCCCAGAGCTTCCTGGCCCATCTTTCTTCTATGTCGGCGACCGACCGGTCGAAGAGTATCTCCTCATCCTCGTAGATCATCACGTTCTCGCCGCCGACCGTCCCGATCTTGGTCACTTCGATGCCTGACGGAGCCTTGATTTCCTTCCCGGCCGGGACCTCGACGATCCACCTTGTCGGGCTTTCGGAGAACAGCTTGACGTCAGGCCGCAGCGACTGGCCGAGCGCGGAAAGATCGACCTCCGCTCCGATCGAGCCGCCGATCGACATCTCGCAGAGAGCGACCGCGAGGCCGCCGTCCGAGATATCATGGCAGCTGAGCAGCTTGCCGCCAGAGATGAGGCCGAGCATGAAATCGATTGAACTCTTCAGGATCCCTATATCGACCGACGGGACCTTCGAGGAGGTCGAATCGGTGTCGCGGAAGTACTGTGAGCCAGCCATCGCATCCTGCACTTTCCCGACGACGTAGATCGAGGATCCTCTCTCCTTGAAATCAGAGGTGATGCACCTACCGATGTCTTCGACGATCCCGCATCCCAGCGCGACGGGTGTTGGAAGGACTGTGCCGCTGTGCGATTCGTTATAGAAGCTGACGTTCCCAGACGGGATCGGGATGCCCAGGTAAGCCGCGGACTCGCCCATTCCCCTCACGGACTCCTTGAAAAGGCCGAGGACCTCCGGCTTCTCCGGGCTTCCGAAGTTTAGGCAGTCGGTTATCGAGTGGGGGCGCGCTCCGACGGCGACCAGGTTCCGGCAGATCTCATCGACGATGAGCATGCCCCCCTTGTGCGGATCGAGGGCGACCGCCCAGGGTTGCGAGGAGACAGCGACCCCGAGGCCGCGCATCGAACCTTCGACGGGTTTCAGGACAGAAGCATCGCCGTGGGTTGAATGCCCAGGGATCCCGTGTAGAGGTTTCAGGACGGTAGAACCGCGGACCTCGTGGTCGTACTGCCGGATCACCCAGTCCTTGCTGCAGTTGTTCAGGGAGGAGAGGATCGAGAGAACCATGTCGTCGTATCTCTCAACGATCTCCGGATAGTTCTCGAGCGCGGACGATGCGGACGTCTTAGCCTCGCATGGACGGCAATAGACAGGCCCCGCAGTAAGGAAATCAAGATCCATCTGGAAGACCTGGGTCCCGCTGAAGAAGAGCGTGACGGTCTTGTCCTTCACGGTCTTGCCTATCGGAGTCGCTGGAACGTCGTAGAGAGAGAAGATGTCGAGGACTTCCTGGAGGTGTTCGTCCTTCACCGAGAGCATCATGCGCTCCTGGGATTCCGAGACCCACGTCTCCCAGGGGGCCAGCCCTCCTTCCTTCAGCGGCACCTTGTCGAGCGCGACCTCGGCTCCGCAGTTACCGGAGAGAGAGATCTCCCCGACGACGCAGCTCAGGCCGCCTCCGCCGAGATCCTTCATGCCGCTGATCAGCCTAGCCTTGTTGGCATCCAGGACCGCGTGGATCAGGGGCTCCTTCATGATAGGGTCCCCGAGTTGGACAGCGCCCCTTGATTCCTCGTCGCTCCTCTCGGTCAGGACCGCCGATGCGAATGTGACTCCGTGGATGCCGTCCCTTCCGGTGCGGCCTCCGACCAGGACCAGGTGCTCCCCCGGGCCTCCGACCGCATTCTTCTTGAGGTCCTCGATCGGCGCGATGCCGATGCAGCCGACGTTGACCAGGCAGTTGCCGACGTAGCCTTCATCGAACCAGACGCCTCCGGACACGGTCGGGAGGCCGACGCGGTTCCCGTAGTCTCGTATCCCCGCGATTATCCCTGAGAAGAGGTATTTCGGATGCTTGATGCCCGGAGGCACTTTGTCCTGCGGGATTGTTAGTGGTCCGAAGAACAGAGGGTCGACCAGCGCGATCGGCTGGCATCCCATGCAGAGCACGTCCCGGATGATCCCGCCGATGCCCGTCGCTGCCCCGCCGTACGGCTCGACGGCGCTCGGATGGTTGTGGCTCTCGATCCGCAGGGCGTAGGCGTGCTTCTCATCGAACCGCATCACGCCGGCGTCGCCGCGGATGAGGACATCGGGCGAGTCGATCCCGAGTATGTATTCCTTCAGAAAGACCTTGGAGCTCTTGTAACAGCAGTGCTCGCTCCATGCCTGGCCGAGCGATTGGAGTTCGACGTCCGTCGGCAGGCGGCCTTTCTTGCTGAAGTAATCGCGCACCATGTGCATCTCGTCAAGAGAAAGGCCGATGCCGAGCTCGCTGGAGAGTCCCTTGAGCTCATCGTCGGTCCCGGATGCGATGTCGATTTCGAACAGGGGGAATGATGCATCGCGCTTCTTGTAGAGCCTGCTGGTCATGCGCTCGTCCTCACTTGATCACGATGGAATACTTGTGAATGACAGGATTCGCCAGGAGCCTCTTGCACATCTCTTCGACGCGCTTCTTCACATCGAGTTCTGGCCCGTCCAGAGAGATCTCGAAGACCTTGATCGAACGGACATTGAGGACGTCCGAAAATCCGAGGAGCTCGAGCGCCTTCTGCACGTTCCGGCCCTCTGGGTCTGCAATGCCGTCCTTCAGCTCGATCCTAACCTCGGCAACGACCAAACTAACCCCCCTACACGTTTCGGAGAAAGATTTGGAGATATATACTCATTTCTGGGAAAGCATGTATCGATGTAAATGATCGGAAAATCCGTTGAGCGGTTCGATCATCTTCTCGCGAGCACGAGATAGCCAGTGTGCCCAAGCATGTCGAAGCTCGGCCTGACGCCGCCTTCGTGGACCACAAGGTCACGCTGCATCGTCTCGACCGCTCGGACGTCTGAATATCCGCTGTCCCTCAGGGCGTGGACGCCTTTTTCCACCTGATTCACATTCGGCACGAATGCGCAGAATCTGCCGCCGGTGCGCAATGCCTGCTTCGCCGTTCCGACGCAATCCCAGGGGTTCGGGATATCGATCAATAGGGCGTCCAAATCCCTCTCGTCGATCTCCTTGCAGATGTTCCCTATCTTCAGCGTCCAGGCTCCGGCGAGGGACGCCATCTCGACGTTCCGCTTCGCCATCTCAGCGAAGTCCTCGCGAATCTCGTATGTGATGACTTGCCCTCCCTCACCTACGCTGGCAAGCAAGGCGATCGAGAGCGCTCCCGATCCAGCTCCGCCTTCGACGACCCGCGACCCGCATCTGACGTCGCATAGATGGATCATCATCGCAATGTCCTTGGCCGTGAGCATCTGGGCCTTGCGCTCGATAACCGAGATGACATCGTCCACGGTTGCTGGCCTGATGGAAAGCTTCTTTCCGCCGATCACCAGCTCCCCAGAACCGAGGGCGTCCCTGATGGCGTCTGCCCTGATGGTGCCGAGGTTCTGTATCGAGACCATCTCATCCCTGAGCCTGGCCAGATATTTTCTGCCCTTCTCGTCCGTGACTAGTATGACGTCTTTGATCAACGAAGGGGCTAAGGCAATGGTCTATTGAAAAAGGTTCGCGAAGACGGCCTGTCAAGGCGCTTGGCGGAGAACGCGCCCGCAGTTCGAGCATTTCTCATCGGTGAAACCCACCGACCAGCCGCAGCCTGGACATCTTGGCAGGCTATTTGCCGGGCGAGGGATCTCGACGATTTTCGGTTTTGCCGGTGCCGGAGCATTCTCAGGAGATTTTACCCCGGGGTAATGGAGAGCATTGGGGGATTCCACATACGGCAGGGATGTCCCACCCACGACCTCTCCGCCCAGCGGCTTCTGTTGCCCCTCACTATCGCTGCGAGCGGCCTTCCTCTTAAACATCTTCCTGATATCCAATACGACCGGCTCTCCCGAGATGATTTAGTATCGTTATTCTACTTGAAGGTTGTATATTAACAAGAATTTTCAGATTGGGGGTGGGATGGAGGCGACCTGCAACACCGAGCATATCGATAATGTCCGCCTCGTATTAATTCATCGAACAGGATGAAATTGCCAGAAAATGGATTCCAGGAGACTGGGAAGGGATGTCGCCCGATGGCTTTTCGATCCATTAAAGATCGACTTCAAACAAGGGTTATATAGCCTCATTCTATTCCTAGCGTTCGGCATCATGGGGAGGTATCTGTCCCTGACTGACGAAGGGCCGGAATGCGTCGAGGATTTACGGCTCGGATCGCTCATGGGCGCAGAACTTTTCATTGAAGTTGATTGAGAGAATTATTCAGAACTAGGTGATTGGATGACAATGAGATTGAAGTCGGACGAGAAGAAGTGTGTCGGCTGCCTGCTCTGCACGGTCGCGTGCTCAGCAAAGCATCTGAAGACTTTCAACCCGGAATACAGCGACTGCGCCGTGGAAGACAGGTTCCCGGAACCTGGGGATTACCACGTGCACCACTGCACACAGTGCGACGAGCACCCGTGCACAGGCTCCTGCCCGGAAGAGGCGTTCTTCGAGGACAAGAAGCTTGGGATCTGGCGGATCGACTGGGCGAAGTGCAACGGCTGCGGGAACTGCATCGAGGTCTGCCCGTACGAGGGATGCTGGCTGAGCCCGAAGGAGAAGTCGCTCAAGTGCGACCTGTGCGATGGAAATCCGGAATGCATCCAGGTCTGCCCCAAAGGGGTATACGAACTGGTGAAGGAGTGAGGTGAACGAAATGACAATTCCTGGATATACTGGCAAGGTTCTGAGGGTCGATCTGACGGCTGGAAAGGTATCAGTCGAAGCGATCAACTGGGATTGGGCGGAGAAATTCATCGGCGGCAGAGGATTGGCCGCAAGATACGCCTGGGCGGAGATAAAGCCGAAAGCGGACCCGCTCGGACCGGACAACGTTCTCATGATCTGGACCGGCCCGGTGCAGGGGACGATGGTCCCGCTGAACGGACGGTACCTGTTCGCGGCGAAATCTCCGACCGCCGGAGGGTTCGTCGACTCATATGTCGGCGGGCACTTCGCACCAGAATTGAAATGGGCTGGCTTCGATGGCGTCATCATCAAGGGAAAGTCGGCAAAGCCGGTCTACTTGTTCATCAAAGACGGCAACGCGGAGATCCGAGACGCCTCGAAGATCTGGGGAAAGAGGGTCGATGATACCCAGAAAGCGATCAGAGAGGAGCTCGCTGACGACAAGGTCAGGGTTGCGGCTATCGGTCCGGCTGGAGAGGGGCTCTGCAAGATGGCTTGCATCGGCAGCGATCTCTACAGACAGGCCGGAAGGAGCGGCATCGGCACGGTCATGGGCAGCAAGAACCTGAAAGCCGTCGCCGTCAGGGGAAAGCTGGGGCTCAAAGTCCCGCACATGGACAAGCTCGTCGAGATATGCAAGGAGTCCTTGAAATCGGACGGCATAGACAACGCGGACAATGCTGCGATGATCACCGACGGGACGCCGATACTAATCGACATGAGCAACGACGCCGGCATACTCCCGACCAGGAATTTCCAGGCTGGGACATTCGAGGGGTACAAGGGGGTCAACACAGAGACCCTGAAATCCACGGTGCTGGTCAGAAGGAGAGCCTGCTTCGGCTGCGTGCTGGCATGCGCGTCCTTCACCCGGGTCAGGGAGGGCAGGTTCAAGGGGACGGCCGTCGAGGGACCTGAATACGAGACCCTCGCGCTTTGCGGCCCGAACTGCGGAGTAGGTGACTTGAACGCAATAATCAAGTTCAACCTTGAATGCGACATGCTCGGCCTCGACACGATGTCCACAGGTGACACGGTCGCGTTTGCGATGGAGCTCTACGAGAGGGGCATCCTGAAGAAGGATGACGCGAACGGACTGGATCTGAAGTGGGGCAACATCGACGCTTACATCCAGATGCCTGAGATCATCGCGAGGCGCAAGGGCAAACTCGGCCAGCTGCTCGGGGACGGGGTCACCGCTGCGGCGAAGAAGCTCGGCGGAGATGCCTACAAGTACGCGGTCGCCGTCAAGAACGTCGAGCTGGCTGCCTACGACCCGCGTGGGACGATCACGATGTCGCTGGCCTACGCGACCTCCGAGAGAGGCGCGGACCACAACAGGTCATGGCCGGCGGCGGTCGAGGCGTATGGCACGACGGACCCGTGGACCACCGAGGGCAAAGCCGCGTTGGTCGTCGAGGACCACAAGAGGACAGCCGTGAAGTGGAGCATCATGTTCTGCGACTTCCTCAGCATCGGCTACCCGTCGATAGGGAAGCTGTACAATGCCGTCACTGGGAAGAATGTCGACGAAGCGCACCTGAGGCACGTCGGAGACAGGGTCTGGAACCTCATCAGGGCTTTCAACGTCCGAGAGGGACTGGACATCAAGGACGACACGATCCCGTACAGGATTGCCAACGACCCGATGCCGGACGGGAAGACGAAGGGACACACGGTCCCGCAGAAGGACTTCGAGGCGATGAGGGCGGAATACTACAAGCTGCAGAACTGGGACGCACGAGGACGCCCGACGAAGGAAGCCCTACACGCGGTCGAGCTCGACGACATCGCAAAGGACCTGGATTACCTGAAGAATTAGGGATCTTTTCAAACCCCTTCCATATTCCATTTATTCAAGAAGTTAAATGAGCAAGCTTGCCGTTTCCAGCGTGTGGCCTGTCTGAACCGCGGATCAACGACTTTCGGAATATCGCTGGCGATTCTGCTCGTTCTGTTATTACCGTTCTCCATCAACTCCGCGGCGCAGTCGGATCAGCCTATCGGGAGCGAATGGGTCTACGATTACACGGACGAGACGATCGGAATCGTATTCTCCGGCAAATGGACTTATTCTTGCGAAAGGATCGCATCAACCTCGCTGGGAGGAACGGACAGAGAGGTCGTGGAGTACAAGTCGGTGCTCTCGGCAACGGCCTCGATCTCACCATATGTGTCCGGCAATGTCGAGGGAGAGATATCAGAGATAGGGACCGAGTATTATGACCTTGAGACGGACGATCTCGTCGGATACGTATACAACAGTGCTCAGACACTGGATGCAGTGGTGGTCGGACTCGGATCGCTCTCCATGAGTTCGGTTGAGAGGAACGAGACTTACTATATGCCCCCGGGAGGTACTGGGACCGAGCCTTCGACCATTTATCCAGGCGACACCTGGCAAAAGAGCTACATGAAACATTCGAAGACCGTCGGACACAACGGGGATGAATATTTCTCTGAAGAATCCACCTTCAATGTGACGATCTCTTACGAATTCGTTGGATTTGAGACGGTGTCGGTGCCGGCAGGGGATTTCGATTGTATGGATATCAGGATGGTGACCTCCGATGGCTTCCAAGAGGAGGCGTGGTACTCATACGCGGTCTTGAACTATGTCAAAGTAACGGACACTACCGGGCAGGGGGAGATCATGACCTATGAGCTGAATTCCTACGTACTGGCGCATGAATCGGCGGAACCGGTTGGGATGGCATCGAACTTGTTCCTCGCGATGTTCTTCATTTTCATCGCCGCGACGGTGATAGCGGTCATCTATGCCAGCATGATTTTCAGAGGAAAGAAGCCGCCGGAATTCCAGACACTGCAGGCAGAAAGCCCGGAAAAAGACATTTATAGGCCTTGAGCTTTGGAAGCAACGATGCCCGAAGAGGAAATCAGCGAGACGCAAAGGCAACTCTGGTTCGCACTCTCGATCGTTTTCATAATCGCTGGCATTGCATTCTATTGGGCATGGGGCATCATGTTCGACACGTGGGACCTCTTTAGGACGACCAGCTTGGGAGCCTATGTCCTGACAGTGCTGCTTCTAGGGTTCGGGATCATCGGGGCGCTGCTCACTCGAAAGAAGAAGAAGTGAAGCGGCTTAACGGCCTGGTCATTCAATTGATTTCTGCGGATGCGCTCGGATTGAACGGATTGGTTCTCACCGCGAGGGAGTAGAGATACGGGTAATTGTGCTTCAGATGCAGCATGTAGTCGAGCCATTGGCCGTTCAGCAGCAAATAGGCCCGCCGGATATCTCCTTCAAGATGCTCCTTGTCGGTCTTTGATATCATTTCCAGATCTTTTCTGCCGATCAGCTCTTCGATCAGGTGGAATGTCGCCCTGAGCAGTTCCGTGAAGCTCTCATGCTCCAGCAGGTTTGGGTTGGCAAGGAGCGTTAGAAGGAATTGTCTCTTCTGAGTGATGAAATCGCGGAGAGAAACGAGGTCCGCGGAATCGCAGGAGATATCAAAATGATAGCTGTCCAGCGACTCCTTCACGCTAAGGTACTGGGCATCCGTCCATTCTGCGGTAACGTTGAGGCTCTCTCCGATCTTGGAGCTCCGGTCGAATCTCAGGAAGCGCCTTATGAGCTCCGAGCCCGTCTCGCTGAAGAAGGTCTCGATCACCATGCTCATCTTATCGAGCCTCGTCTGCCTATCCTTCGATTTGAGCAGACCGTCGATGACTAAAATCACCAAGAGCACCTCGATCGGGAGGAAGGCCAGTGCCTCGAAGAACAGGAAGACCTCTTCGTCCCTGAGGTTCGCAAAAATCTCCCACATAATTAAGAACAAAGCGAAGGAGATGATGACCAGCGAGATTGCCAGCCAGGTTTTCCAGCCTAATCTCATAATCCGATAGCTCCTTTGATTGAATCAAAGCGATCTGGCGATATAGATAACCGTATTGCTCTCCTTCCCGCAAACGACGCATTTTGTGACTCGGGCCTCTGGTTCCTTCATATTGCTGCCAAGGATGCTCCTTCCGGTCTTTACCTCGATCTCGCGCCCGCATTCCTCCGCGCCGCACCACCCGAGCCGGATCATCTTCTCTGGCAGGTTGTCCAATGAGTCCGCATCGACTATGTTCTTGTCAAGCTCAGCCTGAGCGTGTACAAGCATTTCTCCAGATATCTTCTCGAGGATGGAGACGACTTCTTTCGAAAGTTGCTCCCTCTTCAGCTGCGTCTTTTCCCCCGTGTCTCTCCTGACGGCAGTGACGACATTGTTGGCGATATCCCTCGGACCGATCTCCAAGCGCAGCGGGACTCCCTTGATCTCCCATTCGTAGAACTTGTTGCCAGGCCTGATATCCCTGAGGTCCGCGTGCAGTCGTATATTACCGACCTTCAGCTCCTCCGAAAGCTTCTTCGCTTCCGCATGGATCTCCTCGACCGAGCCTTTCGCTGGAATCGGGACGATCACGACCTGATAGGGCGCGACATCCGGCGGCATGACCACGCCCTTGTCGTCCCCATGGACGGCCACGATGGCGCCGATGAGGCGCTCGCTCATCCCGTAGGTCGTCTGGTTGACGTACCTGTGCTCCCCCTTCTCGTCCTCGAACTTGATCTCGTAAGGCTTTGAGAAATTGTCGCGGTACTCGTGGATCGACCCTATCTGGAGGCTCCTGCCCGAGGGCAGCAGTATGTCGATGCCGACCGTGTAGTATGCGCCTGGGAATTTGTCCCATTCCGTGCGCTTGAGCAGGAGGTATGGCAGGCAGAGGTTCTTGGACAGCCTCTTCATTATCTCCATATCCTCGCGAACCTGCGCCTCGGAGTCCTCGAAGGTGGCGTGGCATGTGTGCGACTCGAAGAAGTGAATCTCCCTGACCCTGATGAAAGCGCGCGTCTGCTTCGTCTCGTACCTGAAAACATTGACGATCTGGTAGATCTTCAACGGAAGGTCGGCATGCGACCTGACCCATATATGGAACATCGGGTACATCGCAGTCTCGGAGGTTGGCCGCAGGAGCAATCTTATATCGAGTGGGTTGAGGCCGGCGTGAGTGACCCAGAAAACTTCGGAGTCGAATCCCTTGATATGTTCCTTCTCCTTTGCGAACTCGTTCTCTGGGATGAGCAGGGGAAAGCAGACCTCCCCATGGCCCGTCTCGTCGAAGTATCTCCTAATGTGACGATCGATCAGCTGCTGGACCTTCCAACCGTAAGGAGTCCAGACGTTCATCCCCTTTATCGGATATCTCTTGTCGGTGAGTCCGGCTAGCTCGACGATCTCGTTGTACCAGTCGCTGAGATTCTCCATTTTCTTCATGACATTCCCACGCAAACCTGAGCACAGATATCTAAGTTGTGGTCTTTCACGCAATCTCCCTGGCTATCGCAGGCGCCACCGAGAAGACCGTTGTCTGATTCTCGATGGTATCGGATGAAATGACGTTGTCGCAGCACATGCCGAGCCTGTCGAGGGCGTTGTTCGCGAACAGACCGTGGGTGCACGCGGCGATGACGCTCGTAGCCCCGAGCTTCTTCAGTTCGTTGGATGCTTTGATTATCGTCCCGCCGGTCGATATGATGTCGTCGACGATCGCGACGCGCTTACCAGACACATCGATATGCTTCGGCTCCATCCTGACGATGTTGCCGTCGATCCTGTCCTTCACGAGGTAGTCGCACGGCACGCCGACGTCTTTGGAGACCTTCTCAGCGGTCCGGATCCTCCCCTCGTCGGGGGAGACGATGAAGTCGACGCCGATCTCCTTCAGCTTGTTGGCGATCTCCAGGTGGCCGGAGACATTCTTCGCGTCGCACGTCTCGAACCATTCGATGGTCGAGTCAGCGTGGATGTCAACGGTCAGGACCATATCGGGGTAGACTTCCAAGGCCCTCGCCATCGCGCGGGCGCTGATCGGCTCGCCTGGGTTGAACTGCTTGTCCTGGCGCGAGTATCCGAAATACGGTATTACGAGGGTGAAACGCTTGTATTCGAACTCCTCGATAGCGTCGCACAGAAGCAGCGTCTCGATCATCTTCTCGTCCGGATAAGTGTTGCTTACCAGGACTACATCATGCCCATCCAGCGGGTCCAGGACGCGGACGTATCCCTCTCCGTCTGGGAAGCGCTTGATATCCGTCTTTGCCAGCGTCGCGCCAAGTTCGTTGGCCAGAGACGCAGATAGCTTAGGGGACGATGACCCACCGATCACGATCATGATTGACATCACTCCGGATTCAGAGTGGTAATGGGCTTGGAATATTGATGTTTTTCCGCCGGACCCGGTGATTTCGGCCATCGCAACAATATTTATAAATGAAATAGCAGATAGAAGTAGTAGACGGGATGCACGTGAACGAGCCTATTGCCGAGATTAGATACTCTCAGGATTCTGAGCTAGCCGCGATGCCGCTGGCCGAGCCGCCGCATGCCCAGCCTCAGCCGCTTGAAAAGCTAGAGAAAGCGCACGTTTCAAAGCATTCCCGGGAATCGGAGCGCGGGCTCGAGGAGATCGGCATCATCTACGGCAACGTCGGAACCTGCGATTTCAATATACTGATCACGGGCCCGATCGACAAGCTGGAATATGTCCAGACCGAGCACGAGGTGCACGGCTGGATACTCGGGCAGGTCATCGAAATCGAGAGGCACACCAACCTCTCCCTGGAAAGGGCCCCCGAGCTATCCAAAGGCATGCCGATCGACATCGAAGAGAAGGAGATCGGCCAGGTCGTCCTCATCGGCTACAGGGACGAGAGGAATCTCCTGCAGAGTCCTCGCACGCCGCTCAAGGCCGGGCTGAGGGTCTTCAAGGCCAGCGCAGACCTGATTAAGAACACCATCGGCCTCAAGGAGCACACCGAGACCGGGGCGTACATAGGGCTTCTCTCCGGGCATGACATCAGGATCGAGCTCGACATCAACAAGATGGTGCAGAAGCACGTCAGCATCCTTGCGATGACAGGCGCTGGCAAGTCCTTCTGCAGCGGAGTCCTGATCGAGGAACTCATGAAGCACGATGTGACGACCGTGATCATCGACCCTCACGGCGAGTACCACACCCTTGGGGAAAAAGGCAAGGTAGACAAGACATCGAGGAATTTTGATGTGCATCCGAGAGGCTACAGCGACCGCGTCATGGAATTCGCCGCGAACACGCAGATCAACAAGGATGCAAAACCGCTAAGATTCACGCTCAGCTCGTTGGACGCCAGGGACATCCTCTCGCTCACCAACATCAAGAATGTAAGGTCCTACCTGACCTTGCTCAGGCGGGCCGTCGACATGCTCAGGGAGGCGAAAGGGGACTATTCCCTGAAGGACATCATCGACACGCTGATTGCCGCGGAGGACCCGCAGACCAACTCGCTCGTAAGTGAACTCGAGTACCTCCAGGACACGGAGATTTTCGCGGACAAGGGGACGAAGATCGACGATCTGGTCCGCAAAGGAAGGACGACTATAATCAACCTGAAGGGCGCACCGCCGGACATCCAAGAGCTCATCGTGAACCGGCTCTGCAACAACCTTTTCGAACTGAGGAAATCAGATAAGCTTCCACCGATGATGCTCGTACTCGAGGAGTGTCATATCTTCTGCCCACAGCAGGGCAAGGCCAGCTCCACGAGGATACTCAGGACCATAGCATCCGAAGGAAGGAAATTCGGCCTTGGAATGACCCTCATAAGCCAGAGACCGGCGAAGGTCGACAAGAACGTCCTGAGCCAATGCAATACGCAGATCATTCTCAAGGTGGCGAACCCGAACGACCTGAAGGCGATATCCGCGTCGATCGAAGGGTTGACGGATGGGATGGAAGCAGAGATCCAGCGGCTGCCGATCGGCACGGCGCTGGTGACTGGCGGAGGTGCGTCGATGCCGCTGTTCGTCGACATACGGCCGAGGGAGACGAAACACGGCGGCGAGAGCATCGAGGTGGTCCCTTCGAAGAGGATGTGAGCCCATGACTTCGAAGAGCGAGATAAGCCAAGAACACCTCGCGAAATACCTCTCAGTGACTGAAAAGGCGATTAAGAAGCTCAAGATAGCCGTCCCGAAGAGATCGTACCTCAGGCAGCTGGCGGAGGATTTCCTCGAGATGGCCGAGAGCTATTCGTCAGACGCGAAAAGATTCGCCAAGGAGGGAAACCTCGTCAACGCCTTCGCGTGCATAAACTACGCGCACGGGTGGCTTGACTGCGGCGCGAGGATGGGGCTTTTCGACGTCGGCGAGGATGACCAGCTGTTCACGCTTTACGAATGAATGATCTCGAGAAGCCTCGGACCCTTTTGATCTATCTCGCAGACGAAGACTTGACCTAACGGTCTCAGCGCATCTGACATTTCCGGCGTGTCCCCGATGCCGAAGAGCGAGTTACCGAGCATGGCCATGGTCGCCATTCCGTGCTGGTCAGCGATAACCATCGCCTCCAGCACTTCCTTCGAGAACAGTTCCGAGTCTTCCAGGAATTCCATGCCAAGGGCGAACATATGCTCCAGCGTCCTGTGCTCAGCGAACTCTAGTATGCATTTCTTACCTGAGTCTGATATCTTCTTACGTTTCACTGGGTCGATCAGGATGTCGTTGGTCTTGATCGGCTTCCCAACGACGGCAAGGACGACAGGAGATGATGCCTCGATGCGCTCGACGACACCGAAGGGGGGCAATCCTGGCTCGAGACGGATCTCCGCGGCTCCTGCGAAGATTCCTGCCACGTCCCCCAATCCCGTCCTGTTATTGACCTCCGCGATGTGCGCGGCCTCATAGGCCTTCTGGACAGGGAGGTTGAGCAGTGAGCATAGCGCGAAGGATGCCGAAAGGGAGCCAGCGGCGCTCATGGCAAAGCCCTGCTCCACCGGCAGATCGAGGGCTGTGTTGACCTCGACTTTGAGGGGTTTATCTCCGATCAGAAAGGAAATTGCATCTCGCGTCGTGCGTGCCCGCGTTTCAATGCCATCGATTCGGACCTTGATCGACTGATCTGCGGATTCATATGCAGAGACGGAGCTCCTCGCCCCGAGGGTCAGGCTGAGCCCGGCACCGCGAGAACCTCTTTCCAGCGGATTGTCCGACTGGTCGCATATCTCGAAAAAGGCAGTGGCGTGTCCCGGACAGAATGCACTTCTCGTCTCGCTCATCTGACGACCTTTCCAACGTATTCGAAGATCCCGCGAGCGACATCGTCACGAGTGCCTTTTAGCTCGATCTCCTTCCCTGATTTTCCGATCAGGAAGGCTCGAGAGTTGAGATCGGTCACTTCTTCAAGCCGGTTGGCGACGATCATGGTCATCCCTGCGGATTTCATCCTGGCTCTGGCACGGTCCAACAGTTCTCCGACCGTTACATCTGTCTCCAGTTTGAATCCCACAATAATTTTCGCCGAAATCGAGTCGATGACCTTCTTCGTCTTCTTCAGGACTATCGTAACAGTTTCCTTGTCGGATGGAATCTTCCCGCGCACCGGTTTATCGACCTTGTAGTCAGAGATTGCCGCAGGCACCATGACAATGTCGTACTTCTTTCCCGCGACTATCTTCTGAAGATCTGCGGCGGTCTCGAACCTCTTCGGCTTGACAAACGCAGGTAACTTGGCTTTGCACTGACCCATGATAAGTTCGACGTCCGCGCCGAGGAGATAGGCTACCCTTGCCAGGGCGATCGAAGTGCCTCCAGTGCTGGCGTTCGAGATGAACCTGACGGAGTCGATAGGCTCGATCGTTGAACCCCCGATGATCGTGACCTTCCTGCCCCTGAGAGAGTGCTTAAGCACCTTCCTCCCGGTTGTGAGGTAGATTGTATCCACGTCCGCCATCTTCGCTTTACCCTCCTCGATGACCGGAGGGACGATTTCGACGCCGAGCGATTCGAGCTTCTCGATGTTCTCCTTGATGATCTTGTTGGAGAACATTGCGCCGTGCATCCCGGGCGAGATGATTATCGGCTTTCCGGAGCCCAGGGCGGTGACGAGGATCGTGCTGACGGCGTCGTCGCAGATGCCTGTTGCGAGCTTTGATATCATGTTGGCGGTGCAGGGGGCCACGAGGACAGCGTCGACTCCCCCGTCTTTCGAGCCGCAGAGCGCCACGTGCTGGACATCGCCGTCGAGGGCGGTGATGATCTTCTTCCCCGACGCAAACCAGAGCGCTTCTGGGTGGATTATCCGGGTAGCGCTTTCAGTCATGGCCACTGTGACATCCGCGCCGTTGCGCAGGAATTCCCTCACGAGCTTGACTGTCTCCACGGCCGCTATGCTGCCAGTAACGCAAAGAAGCAGGTGCTTGCCTGCGAGTATGCCTCCGGACGATTCTGATTTCAACCTGTCGGCTGGGTGCACGAAAGCTCAAATCAAGTGCTTTCTATTAAACATTGCCCTGTTCGAGCCTGCGCATTACATCGGCAATCACAGAATCCAGCGGTCTGTTCGAATCGATCACGACGATATTCTTGAACATTTTGGGAAACTTGTCGTAATTGGAGGCGACCTTCCTCAGAAAATCCAATTTCTCGAACTTCGAAAGACTGCCCCTTGCATTGACCCTTTGAAGGGCAATCTCGGGATCCACCTTGAAGAGAAAAACGATGTCTGGCTGCAATGATATCTTGAGATTCGCATCAAGCAGCCAGTCGAACGGATCGTAGTCCACTTTGCCTTCCAGGGCGGCGCCTTGATAAGCTACCGTAGAATGGAAATAGCGGTCGCATACGACCATCTTCCCGTCCGCCAACCATTTCCGGATTGCCTCAGTGTGGGCCGCTCGATCGGCGAGAAACAGGAACGCTTCCGTGAATGGATCCGTCTTCTCCGCGTGTGAGCGCCTGACAGCTTCGCCGAGCCAGGTCTTAGTGGGCTCTTCAGTAAGGACGGCTTTTTCATTTTCCAGCCTGCCGGCAACGGCTTTCGCCACGCTGGATTTACCGGAACCATCTATCCCTTCGAATACGATGAAGCGAGCCATGCAGGAACGTAGATGAAATCCTGCATCATAATCCCTT
>Ga0315276_10000790_pt1 | contig 27760 bp, 31 predicted proteins | sample YL17G05_0_MG_FD_204542 | JGI IMG/M metagenome (GOLD analysis project Ga0315276, IMG submission 204542) | Sediment microbial communities from Yellowstone Lake, YNP, Wyoming, USA - YL17G05_0 | ecosystem: Environmental > Aquatic > Freshwater > Lake > Sediment | place: USA: Wyoming | collected... | reverse complement strand
CGATAGACCCTTTGACCGTCTCGGCGTCGATACCAACCCGTGTTGTCGGAAGCTTGGAATCGCCTTCCGCCTTGATGTTCTCGTTAACATAGGACGCTTGGGCAGCAATAGACCCTTTGACCGTCGCGGGGTCTATATTGCGAGCGTTGGTCATGTCACTGTCCGCAGCCGCCTTGGCGCGTCGTTCGCGTTCAGCCTCCTCCGCCTTGGCTCTTTCGTCCTCGAGAGCTTTCCGGGTCGCATCGTCGTCGACCGGTCGAGCATTGTCCGCATCGGCGTCCGCAGCCGCCTTGGCGCGTCGTTCGCGTTCAGCCTCCTCCGCCTTGGCTCGTTCGTCTTCAAGTGCTCTCCGGGTCGCATCGTCGTCGACCGGTCGAGCATTGTCCGCATCGGCGTCCGCGGCCGCCTTGGCGCGTCGTTCGCGTTCAGACTCCTCCGCCTTGGCTCGTTCGTCTTCGAGAGCTTTCCGGGTCGCATCGTCGTCGACCGGGCGGTTGTTATCCGTATCGGCGTCCGCGGCCGCCTTGGCGCGTCGTTCGCGTTCAGCCTCCTCCGCCTTGGCTCTTTCGTCTTCAAGTGCTCTCCGGGTCGCATCGTCGTCGACCGGTCGAGCATTGTCCGTATCGGCGTCCGCAGCCGCCTTGGCGCGTCGTTCGCGTTCAGCCTCCTCCGCCTTGGCTCGTTCGTCTTCGAGAGCTTTCCGGGTCGCATCGTCGTCTACCGGTCGAGCATTGTCCGCATCGGCGTCCGCAGCCGCCTTGGCACGTCGTTCGCGTTCAGCCTCTTCTATTTTGGCTTTTTGTTCGTCAAACGCAGCTCTACGCTCGTCGATAGCTTTTTGAAGTCGAGCTCCAAGTAAATCGGCAACAATTTCAAGAACAGCGCTAAGAATGTCAATGAGTCGAGCTCCCTGTGAGGGATCCGTCCATGGTTGAATATTCACGGCACCAACCGTATTAGGTGGTGTTACAACGACACCGCCGCCTGTCGGTGGTGGTGCTATGTTGGATGTAGGTTCAGATGAAACTATGCCTTCAAGTTTATTTAGAAAAGCCGTCACTCCAAAGTATAATCCAGCTGATATACCCAATAATATGAGTAAGATGAATACGGCTGACAATGCCGTCTTCGCTGCGTCACCGCCTTCACCCATCTCTACTTTGGAACGAGACAAAATTCAGCCACGAGTTCATCCACTGAATGGTAATAGCGCGCCAAGTCTTTTTCGAACCGTTTCGTCCGGTGGTCGCCTTGTGTGTACAGCCACGCCAGGTTCGCCTTGGAGTACTTGGTCCGCGTCTGGTTCTCGGTCGGCCGCCGCGCCTTTTGTTTCTTTGGAAGCGTCACCGTGTCTGGTTCCGGTGACCGGTCCACAAAACTCAGGGCCTGCATACACGTGTCGGCCAGGTCATCCTTCTTCTTGTGCTTGTCAAAGACCGGAATCCACTCGGGTTGGGTCTCCTGGAGAAAGTCGCGACAGCGTTCGATCGACGCCTTTTTACGTTGGATGTACCGGGCGCGTCCGGGACCGGCAACATCCGGAACCTTATGCCGAGCGTCGTAGATGATCACATCCTTGTCGTGGCACAAAAAGTAGGTGTGCAAAAAGTGCTCGACCGACTTGATGGTCTTATTCTTGTCCGGCTGCTTTTCGATAAGGACCGTGTGGGCCGTCGTACACCACGGCTTGGCGTCCAGGTGATGTTTGAGCGCCGGGAACAGGCCGTCGGCGTGTTGGGGCGGGACGCCGCTGACATCCCATTGATGAATCTTCTTCGTTCGAGGGTCCATAAGGCACATGGCCAAATTTTTAATTCCGACATCGATAGATAAAAGACTCATCTTGTAATTAAAGCAAGGTGTTCTTTAACGGGTAATGACAGGTACGTCCAACTCTGTATGTTGGTGGTGTTGTCACTCGTTCGAAGGAACATCCTTACACTGTCCGTACAAGTACGACGAACGGACGAAACGGTTCTCGACAACCGGTCACTTTTGTTCGTGGGAGTGTATGAAGACGTACGCTTTGGACAAGGGTGGACCACGTTCGGGTGAGATGCAAATGTACATTGCGTTGATGCGTAAACACTCAAACGGAAATAGATACACACCGATACGGTGCGCACCTAAACGTGTCGCGCTCAAAATGTTTGGTGGTGTCATGAACATCCAAGAGTTTCGAGACGGCTCTTCCAACTACTTCGTCACCATGCCGTGGGAAAAGCACATCATGCCGGACCTGACTCCCATGACACGCGGTGTGCCCAAAAACGCACCCGGGGTTGTGACAACCCAACCGGTCGATGAACTCGTGCTCAAACGTGCCAAGCCGCTCGCGCGCGCAAAAAGTACGTTAGAGGCTTCGCTCGGTATTACACGTAAAACAAGATGATGTGGGATTGTTGTCGCGTCGTTCCCGATCCAGATCCTCCACAAAGTTTTCCGGCATGGCGGTTTGTGAACGGCACGGTTGTGAATGCTGCGACCAAGTCGGCCGCTTTCGACTTTATTTCGGACGTGTCGACCCGAAACTATTACGCGTCCGAGTCTGAAAAGGGTCTATGGGACGTCCAGTTTGACGAGTACGTGACGGTCGAAGGTGTCGAAGCCAAGACGGTCATGGAGGCGGTTCGAAACGCCCGGTGGTATCTTCAGCTGGACGGCACAGACAAGAGACTGTTGTGAAACACGAGCGCGCGTTGTTTTTGGGTCGGTCGGGACGGAGGTGCGTTCGACTGCGTCACCCACACCGTTCCGATGTGGGCTCGCCACTGAACGCACATTCTATCAAGAATTTTACGGCAAATGACACACGGGAGAGAAATACCTGGTTCACCATCGCGACGCATTCTCATCACGGTAAAGTTTCCATGTTTTCTATGAAGCCAGTGTGAAAACTTGGCGGGCGCAACACCTTCTCGTCGAGCTTGTTCTCGTAAGAGCCCGAGGAGACGTCGTTCGGCACAGCAGTGACATGTATTACCTATCACAAGGTTGTCTGACATGCACACAATCATCGCGGTCATTCCATTTACATTGTAGAGCCGTCTTGCTTTTATGCCTCGTCAGGCTCGGCATCATCCTTGGGCGTGTACACCATGCGAGCCACCTTGAGCGCGTGCGCCTTGGCCACCTTCTCCGACACCTTGTGCGCCTTGGTCGTCTCGACCGCCGCGTCAAACACACTCTTGTACACCGGAGTCTGCTCGAAGAGCTCATTCAGCTCGTCGCGCAGATTCTTCACCGACTCCTTCGCCTCCGCCTCGCGCTCCATAAGCTGGTGAATCTTAGCAACGGTCGTCATTTGTTGACATGACGGCGCAGGTCATTTTTAAGCCAAAAACAAAAAACAGAGTCGTGTCTCGAGCGCCACTGTGGAACGCACGTAAAGACATCTCATATACAGAACAACAATGGCCAACAGCCACGTCCTCCGTGACTATGCAGTCTCCAAACTTTCCGAGTTTTTATCAAACGAGGTCCATCACAAGAATGCCGAAAAGTCCATCTTTACATGGACGGTCCAACAAACGAAGCGAATGGGCGAGGCGCCGAGCTGGGAGAACCGGTCGTTTCGGTGGCGCTACAAGCACCGCGTCCAGAGTGTCCTCTTCAACTTGAAGAAGAACCCGGGGCTTGTTCAGTCGATTGAAGAAAAGGTGGTCAAGGCGAAAGACCTTGGTGGAATGTCTCCCATGCAGCTGTGGCCAAACGGACCGATGAGCCGGATGGAGTATGCACACAAGACGAAGGAGCTGAAGATTGAAGCGGCCAAGGCGAAGATGAATGACGATTACGAGGGCGTGTTCAAGTGCGGCAAGTGCAAGAGTAACAAGACCACCTACTACCAGATGCAGACGCGCAGCGCGGACGAGCCGATGACGACATATGTCACATGCATGGAGTGCGAGGCCAAGTGGAAGTGTTGAGTTTAATTTATAATCGTAAATTAATGGCCGGTGGTCTCTTTCCAGGATACCCGTTCAAATTTAATCTCAAATGTGTCATTTTTAGCGCAGCGCTCGCAGGTGGTTATTGGTATCTGCCACAGAAAAACCTCTATGTCCTCTTGTTTTTGTTGTGGTTCCCGTACATTGCGCTCGCATGGTATGACTGGGCGTATAAGTGCACGCCGGCACTCGGACCGACACTGATTCCACTCGGTCAGTACTTTTGGCTGCCGTTCAAGCCACCCGGTTATAAAGAAGAGTATGCACAGGATATACAGCTTCAGGAGGCGTACGGACGCATGGACCACAAGGTGGGTTGGACAATCATCGTCGGGCTCGTTTCATTTTTGGTTCTTAAAAAGATGAAACGCATCTAGGACAATGGCCAAGTCCGAACTGTTGCTCGAAAGCCTGACGCGTTTTTTTGACCAGCCCGAGCATTTCGAAAAGCTGAACGATATTCTGACGCACCGCAAGGGTATTTCGCTTCGAAACCTCGAGTGGTTCGTGACCAATTATTCGAAGCAGCAGCATGTCACCTACCAGACGCCGAACGGTCGCCAGTTTACTGTTCACGTGGCCTACAAGTCGAGCCTGGATGGGTATTCCAAAAAGTTGTTCGATCCATTTTGTCGTACGGAGCGTATAGAGTTTAGGGGGTTTACGACGACGTGCGCCCAGCTCAACTTTCTTCGGTGGTGTCTCCAGAATGGAATTGTCGACTATATGATTAGCTCAAAAGTGTGCACCGACCGTCCTTCACACCCAAAGTCACATAGCCATAGTAAAACAGATTCAGAGAAAACTGAGATGCAATCTGTGGTGCATATGTGTCCAAAAATTTAATGTCCAAGTGGGACGTCTGTGCGTTGAGTGACGCAAAGTCGATTGAGCCGCCCGAGTTGTACACGGCTGGCCGTTCGCTGAAACAATACATGTACAAGCTCTTTGTCGGTATGGAAAGACCGTGATCTATTGGCTGTTTGAATGTATAATACAGACCGCCCGGAAAGTTTGAAAGGACGTTATTGTTGTTGAGGTACAATGTCGCGTATTCGATCGTATCAATGTACCTGAGCGACACACCGTTAAAGAACGTCACGGGCGTCGCACTCTGAATGTACTCGGACGTGTATCCGTACGCGTACCGTGATTCAAAATAATTTCGATTGTCCGCTTCGTACGCTTTGTTTCTGACGAACCAGACCATCATTGTCACTGGAAAATTGGCCGTAAAGTTGAGGCGGGCGAGACCGTTCGTGTACGTTTGCTGTGCCTCTTTCCATACGCGCGGAACCTTGAATTGTAGGGGTTGAGACCGGTAGTACATACGTTCTTCGGGTGTCAGGTGCACCTCCTCGATGAGTAACCGTGGATTTATCAAGTCGATCGGATTGGTCGATGCGGTAATCCAAGATTGTTTGTTGAATGTGAACCGGATGGATACGGTCGACAGCGTGACGGCGCACAGTGGAAAATAGGGCTTGTCGCGTTTTCGGCCATGTGTATAACGGTGACAAAAGAAAAAGTCGAGCGGCACAATCAGATTGATGGCCGATGTTGCATCGACGTTCGTGCCCTCGGGTATGCCGTTGCTGACCGCCTGGTACATACCGAGCTTCTCGTCCGCGTCGAGGAAGAGTTGGTCCTGAATCACATACCAATCGTCTGTAATACTTTCGTAAACAATGCCGTCGACCAAAAACTCCACCTTGTCGATGATCGCCCGACCGATGAGTTCCGTATAGGTGTTCCCGGCCGGCAAAGAACATTGGAGATACATGTTCGACAAAAGGTCACCGCACTCTCTCGGGAAGAGATCAACCTGTACAGTTTTTCCGAGATATCCTCCGACGTTCGCCAATGGCAACGAAACGCGGTGCGTCAGCGAAAATGCCGTGTGCTGCTTCACTTCCGGAATCCAATTTGATTGTCCACCGAACATGTAAGGTTCTTGGGCGCCGATAGCCGCCATGGAAATGAGCGCACCGGTTCCCGACCCGCGGTCGACAACCGTGTGATACACCTCGCGGCCCTCGCTCGTCGAGACGTTCGAATTGAGGTCGCGCACAATGTCGGCATCACCGACAATGTTTGTGTCGTCGTATATCCGGGCATCATAAAGACCAAAACTCGGTGCGGCCGTCACGCTCCCGGACACTTCCACATTGGCAGACACAGGTGGCGAAAGCGTAAAACGCATGATTGAACTCGGGCGAATGTCCAAGTTGGGCATGTCTGAAACAACGACAGCGTTCGAGACGAACGGGAACGAAACTGCCGGTGGACCCGGACTGATGAGCGCGTCCGAATACACATTTGCAGTATACGACTGAACTGTGACATTTCCGGAAATTCCGGAAAGACCAAGTACCGACCAACCGGGTTTAATGTCAAGCCCAGGTGTGGCTTCCGTAATGTACAATACAAAGTTCCCGGCTGTCGGGTCAAACGACGGTGTATAAAACCCTTGGACCGATGCGGTCGTCGGAAGTTGTTCGACTGGACGATTTCCACCATCGATGATGTTGTTCATAAAGTTGCGGTAGGCGGTCAACGAACGAAGACGATCCGCGTCATTTCTGGCAATCTGATAACTTTTGCGATATTGAACATAAGCCGGTGCAAGACCCGTCCGGCCAAACGGAGGCGCCACCGGTGTGTCTTGCGTCACTTGATTTTTGAGTGTCGTGAGACGGATCGCAAAGTCTGTCACGAACGCGTCTATGGCGGTTGATTCACTGGATGTGCCGAGTGCGTCCCGAAGCGGTTTCACGTCCAAAAAATACGAAAGCATAGGCAAGTAGTCGACGAACAAAATTTGTCGGTCCATCGGATCAGCCAACGCTTGAAACCGACGAAGCTCAGAAAGAACATCGTTCAGGGACGTCGGAGTGTGAACAGGTGGAATGATGGCGTCGATAGCGTCTCGGAGACCCGGAAGCAAGGCCAGCAGGGCTGCATCTGTTTCGGCCGCCTGCAAACCGACAAGCAGTGTCTGGATTGTCGAGTTTGGAACAGTCACTCGGAATGACCTTTTATGGTACAAAAAAATTTGTTCGAGTGACATGTCCGGACCGGGCACCGGTTTCAATATTGTATTTTGGGCCAGATTTCGAACCTGTAAAAGCGAAAGTGACATCTACAATGCGTTCAGATTTTGTTTCCATAGGTCCGACACACTCATGCCCACCAGGGCGTTATGCTCGGCCGTCTTCTGTTGACAGAGCGTGTCGAGCTTCGTCACCTCTTCCTTTGTGTACTGATACGTCTTGATGTCGAGCAACTTTGGCCAAATCTCTTCGGCGTACTTTTCCCGACGAAGCTGGTCGTGGATCCGGTCGATCGTCTCGTTGAAGACGTTCATCTTTTTGACAATTGCCACGTCACGAATGAACCGCGCCTTTTCGGACAGCCATGCAACATCGGCCTCAATCTGTTTCAGCATGTACGCCTTGCGTTTTGCGTAGACCCGTACGCGCATCTCGAGATAGTCGACCAGAATCTCCTCTGGACTGTTGTACTTTTTGATCGCCCCGGTCGGGCCGACGAGGTACATGTTTGACGTGTGAATGGGTCGAGAAAAGTTGAGGGCCTCGATCGGGCCCCACACTCGAAAGTCTGGTCTGGTTTCGGTCGAATGATTTTCATACTTGGAAATTGTTCCCTTTTCGACAAGTTCGTCGAGCGTCTCTTTGAAATCCTGAATCCACCGGCCAGGAGGCAGCTCGGTCACATGTACCACACCGCCAGACACTTCGGCAATGCCCGTCAAGACCCATGAATGGTCACCCTTTCGTGTTACAGTTCCACGAAACCCTTCATAGTACGGAACCATGGGAATCATCGCGCGTCCGTCGAGCGCGTTCCGAATGTTTGTCAGGATGTCCGCGAGCTTGTACGGCGGAACAAAACATGAAAATCCCGTACCGATGCCTTCGGCGCCGTTGACCAATACGGTCGGCACAATCGGTGCATACCATTCGGGTTCGACCGTCTGGCCATCCTCCTTGGTGTATTTGAGCACAGGGTCGTCCGACGGGTCAAACACATGACGTGTACAAGGTGCCAGACGCGTGAAAATGTAACGAGGGCTGGCTGCATCTTTTCCACCCATGAGACGTGTTCCAAACTGGCCACTCGGCACGAGAAACGCAACGTTATTCGAGCCGACAAAGTTCTGGGCCAGACCGATGATGGTGCCCTGAAGGCTCGCTTCGCCGTGGTGGTACGCAGTGTGCTCGGCGACATAACCGGCCAGTTGGGCCACCTTCATGTCGCTCGTCAGGTTACGCTTCAGACACGCGTAGAGCACCTTGCGCTGACTGGGCTTGAGACCGTCTGCGACGTGCGGAATGCTCCGGTGAATATCCTCGACAGAAAAGTTGGCAAGGTCACGATGGACAAAGTCGGTCACTGAGAGATTCGCGACATGACCGTACGGAATGCACGCCGGCTTGGTATCCATGTGTCGGACGAGCCACTCTTTGCGCGAATCGGCCATCGACTTGGCAAACGCGAGCGTCATCGACGTGTCAGTCTCAGGGTCTGCATCGAAGCGAACAGTCAGACGTTCAATCTGTCGGAAATACTCTTTGGCCTCGGCGCTCGTCGATGTACCGAGACCCTTGTAGTACTTGACCGCGCCGCGCGGCGCCGCCTCGCGAAATGCCGCCTCTGTGAAAAACCAAGTCGGCCCGGCCTTGATTACAGGCGTCACCATGGCGACGACAAATCCAAGTCGGATGAGCTCGGGCCAAAAGTGATGAATCATGTTGAGCACCAGTCCCTTGATGTGACTCCCATCCAGATCCGCGTCAGTCATAATCATGAGACGTCCGTACCGAAGTTCGCGGAGCGACTTGTACGTCTTGCCGTGCTGAAGCCCCAAAATCTTTTTGAGATCCGAAAACTCTTGGTTGTCCGTGAGTTGCTTGACCGACGCATCTCGAACGTTTCGAGGCTTGCCACGCAAAGGAAAGACACCGAACGAGTTTCGACCGACAACGGACAACCCTGCGACCGCGAGCGTCTTGGCCGAGTCTCCCTCGGTCACGATGAGGGTGCATTCGTGTGACCGCGCCGTCCCGGCCCAGTTTGCATCGTCAAGCTTGGCCACATTGACACGCGACTTTTTCGTGCCGTCCGTTTTTTTCAGTTCCTTCTCCGTCTTTGCAAGAGTAAGTGCAGCGATATCATCAGCAAGACCGCATGCGAGAATGGCTTTGACGGAGGCTGGACGAAAAACATAATCGGTCGTATCTTTTGATGTGCATTCAGTTTTAGTTTGAGAAGAAAACGTAGGTCGATCGCGCGTCGCCCGCATAAACACCCAGAGAGAAGCTCGAATCTGCGCCGGCCGAATATCCTTGAGACCGAGTGACGCAACAAGCTGTGTGACAAACCGTTCGACGTGCGTACCGCCTTGCGTCGTCGCAATGCCATTGACGTACGAAACCTGTTCAAACTTTCCCGTGTCGGTGTGCGCCACGACGATATCCTTGCCGAGCGCGACGAGCGGACCCTGTGTGTGCATCTTGGCATACGACTCGACCGAATCGACCGAGAGGCGCTCACCGTTGAGATAGACGTGCGCCTTGGGACAACACATGGCCGCGTCCCACGTGCGGCGCGTCACGATCGTCTGGAGGGCCTCTAGGTGTTTCCCGCCAAAACGAGCCCAGTCCGGTTCGAATGTGATTTCGACACCGCCGGCACCCTTTACATCCTTAATGTCCGGAGGGCCCACGACCGACATGTTCTTAGACCAATGCTGAATGTAACGTTTCCCGCCCGAAATAATTCGAACCGAAAACTCCTTCGAAAAGACATTCGTCAGTTTGGCGCCGTAGCCATTTCGACCACCAGTCGTCCGCTCCTTCGTGTCGTCGTAGTTTGATGACGTCAAAAGATGTCCAAAGATGAGTTCGGGCAGCCAGACGTTTTCGGTCGCGTGCTTCTCAACCGGAATTCCGTCACCGTTATTCTTAACCGTAATGTTTCCGACGGGACTCCATGAGACGTCGATGCGGGTCACCTTCTTGGGATGGAGCGTATGCTGGTCAATTGCATTGACCAGAATTTCATCAAAAATTTTAACAAGTCCGGGTGCGACCGTCACTTGGGCACGCTCAAACCCGTCCGGGGTGTGGCGCCACGTGTCCTGAACATCCGGAATGAGTGACCCGACATAACTGTCGGGGCGTTTCAGGATGTGCTCGACGTGTGAGAGCTTCTGGTACATGTACAAAAGGTGCGTTGTCATTTTAAGTCTTTGGGGGACGGTGGTGGTGTCGGCGGCGGCGACGGTTCCCGTGGCCTGATTGACGGCCGACGAACAACAACCGGCTTGGGAGGGTCAGTCTCGTCCATAATGTCCGCCCAACTCTGACTCTTCATCGTTTCTTTACTGCTTTGAGAACCTTTTTAACTGCCGGGGTCGAACGCGAGTTGTACTTGCCGAACAACTTTTCAAACTCCGCCTGGCGCTTCTCGCTCGTAGTCCGGCGTTTCACCTGTGCATTTCGAGCCCTATGAATTGCAGACTCTGGAAATCCGTCAGCGCGCATTGCATCCGTCAGCGCCTTGAGTGGTGGGCGTGTAATCGCCCGGTTAAACAATTCGGCGAGAGCCTCGCCACACATTGGACTATTATTATGTACAACCTGTTGTTCGACATGAATAGGTTCGGGAATGGTCTGGGCCCGCAATGCTTCGATTTCTTCAGGGGTTGAACCGTGACGCGCAAGCAGACGATAATAGTCATCGGAACGCCAAATTGGCGCAAGCATCTTCATTACATACACAGTGCATTTCTTCTTTACTCCTCGTCGTAGTTGTCCTCCTCTTCGGCTATCACAGCATTCAGTCGGTCGCGCAGTGAACGCCGCGGGCTCCCCACCGTCTCAAACTGCTCCGTGGCAGTCTCTGCCAGAGCGCTCCCGTGACTCTGGCACAACTCACAATCCGTGTGCACAGTGTCATCCAGGTCGTGCGTGTGTTCCGGAGCAGGCACGCGCGTCTTCTTCTTGGCCGGCTTCTTCTTTGGTGCCGGTGGCGCGCTGGGGCCCGCCTCGTCCTCGTCAACCACCTGACGCGTCTTCTTCTTCGGCGCCGGCGGCGACGACTCCTTCTTGGAGTGGACGCTGCACATACACATGCCCGCCAGTGCATTCAGACGGCAAGGCTTTCCCTTGGCCGTCACGGCCGTGCACTTGGTCACAGCCTCCGTCACCGTCACCTTGGCCGTGCGCGTCTTCTTCTCAATGGGCTTAGCCTCCGGACCCAGATACTTGTTCACCAACTCTTCAGCGTCAAGACCCTCGCCTTCGGCGATGCGAGCCACCAAGTTGCGCATCAGCTCGTCGAGCATGGTGTGGGCGTGGATGAGAGCCATTTGTGTGTTTGAGATGGTTTGACGACAACACACTGGTGGTGCTGCGGACAAAACCTTTTTTTGTCAGGGTCTCGTTTAAAAAGGTGGACCGATACACGTGTATGACACAAGAGGTGACATTTCAGGCCGTGGCATGGTCGACCCGAGAAGATGAAACGTCGTTGACGATTGACATTTTTGGTCGGACGGAGGATGGTCGGAGCGTCCACATCGAAACACCTTTTGAGCCGTACTTTTTTGTCAAACTGCCTTTTGGGAAATCGCCACCGCGGCTCAACACACTGGTCGAAGTGCCGACGCTCATCAAACGGCGCGACTTGTGGGGTTTTCAAAATCAGACTGAGCACACATTTGCAAAGTTGACGTTCAAGACGTTGTCGGACATGCGACGTGGCGAGTGGGCCTGCCGGAACCAAAAATATCAGGTGTACGAGGCAAATCTCGACCCTGTGCTTCGGCTCATGCACCGGACCGATATTCAATCGACCGGCTGGCTCGACGCGAAAGGTCGACCCGGAAACGCCTCGTCGTGCACGGTCGACTTGGTGGTGGGTGATTGGCGAACACTCAAACCGGTCAGTCGCGACGACATTGCACCGCTCCGAGTCGCGTCGATCGATATTGAGTGTTATTCCAAGTCGGGCGCGTTTCCGTCTGCGTTTGAAAAGTCGGACGTCTGTTTTCAGATTGCGGTAACGACCCGTGTGAACAGCGTTCCGTACGACCGTAAAATTTTTTGCGTCAAAGAGACGACATGTGCCGACTCGGAAAGTTTTTCGACCGAGCGGGCCATGTTTGAACGGTTCGCCGAGTACATTCGGGACGAGCTCGATCCGGATATTATCACCGGCTGGAACATTTTCGGGTTTGACCTCGAGTATATGTATACCCGGTCGGTTGTATGTGGGTGCCCACCGGATGCGTTTGTATGGGGTCGACTCCACGACGTGTCGGTCGAACTCGTCACAAAAAACTTATCATCGAGCGCACTTGGGTCCAACACGCTCAAAATGGTACCGATGATTGGTCGGTACGTGTTTGACATGTTTCAGGATGTGAAGCGCGAACACAAGCTGGAGAGCTACTCGCTGAACAACGTCTCCAAGGTGTTCCTGGGTGACCAGAAGATTGACATGCCGGTCCGTGAGATTTTTCAACGGTTTCACGATGGTGATCCGGTCAAACTCGGTGAGGTTGCCGAGTACTGTCTGAAGGACACTGAACTTCCTCACCAGATCGCCGAACATCTGTGCATGTTGCCCAACCTGCTCGAGATGGCCAAGGCGACGTGGGTTCCGCTGTCCTACCTGAGTGAGCGCGGTCAACAAATCAAAGTGTTTTCGCAGGTGTGTCGCAAAGCTCGACTTTTGGGATTTATGGTTCCGACGATGCGCGTCGACAGGAATGCACCACCGGAGGACCAGTATCAGGGCGCAACCGTTCTGGATGCACAGACGGGTGCGTACTATGGACCCGTCACGGCGCTCGACTTTGCGTCTCTGTACCCGTCCATCATGCGTGCACACAACTTGTGCTACTCGACGCTCGTGATGGAGAAGCGCTACATGGACCTTCCGGGTGTGACGTACGAAACCTACGGCCCGCACGTGTTTGTCCAAGGCGTCCCGAGCCTATTGCCCGAGATTCTGAATGAGCTCGCCGCCTTTCGCAAAAAGGCGAAGCGCGACATGGCGGCCGCTGAAGGGACGCCGCTCGAGGCGGTGTACAACGGCCGTCAACTCGCGTACAAAATATCTATGAACTCTGTATATGGGTTTACTGGCGCGTCTAAGGGCATGCTTCCCCTTCTCGCAATCGCATCAACTGTTACTTTCCGAGGTCGACAAATGATTGACGAGACCAAGACGTACGTCGAGGAACACTTTCCGGGCGCCAAAGTGAGGTACGGCGATTCGGTCATGCCATGGACACCTGTACTGGTTAAGTCTTGGTGGGATGAGGAAATTTCAAGTCGCACAATAGAGTCTTTGTGCACAAATTGGTTTCCATATGAACATTTCAAAAGTGGTCAGGCTGAACAATCTGAAGACATGATATTCGATGCAATGACACATCTAGGTTGGAAACCTATTCGCAGGGTCGTGCGACACAAAAGTCTCAAGAAAATTTACCGAGTAACCTCACCATACGGCACAGTTGACGTGACTGAAGACCATTCATTACTCGATAACAAGTTGAATATTTTGAAACCACAGGAACTCCACAAAGATACCATTTTACTGCATTATGGCCCTGACATACCAGGTGAAAATACCGTGACCCTCCTTCACGAGGCGTGGGATGGCTACGTTTACGACATCGAGACTGAAGCAGGTACATTTCAAGCCGGTGTCGGGCAGATAATTGTGAAAAACACCGACTCGGTCATGGTTGAGTTTGACGTCCAAGGTCGCAAAGGTCAAGAGGCGATCGACTATTCGTGGGCACAGGGTGAGCTGGCGGCTGAAGCGTGTACAAAACTTTTCCGGGCGCCGAACGACCTCGAGTTGGAAAAGGTGTACTGTCCGTACTTTTTGTATTCGAAAAAGCGGTACGCCGCCAAGATGTACGAGAAGAAGCAGGGGCGAGACGGTGAACCGTCTCGGGTTGTGTTTAAAAAAATTGACATCAAGGGCCTTCAGGTTGTTCGGCGAGACACGTGCGGTTACGTACGAGGTGTTCTCAAACATCTTTTGAACCTGGTTCTCGAATCGAACGACCCGAGACCGGCGATTGAGTATGCGCGCCAAAGCGGCCGGGACCTCTTGGCCGGAAAGATTTCGTCGTCCGACTTGCTCATGTCCAAACAGCTCGGGAGCGACTACAAGACGCGACAACCACACGTCGAAGTCCGTAACAAGATTCGAAAGCGTGCACCCGGTTCAGAACCACAGAATGGTGACCGTGTCCAATTTCTGATTGTCAAGGGCCCGGGACTGCTGTGTGAAAAGGCGGAGGACCCCGTGTTTGTGACCGAAAATAAGATTCCGGTTGACTTTGCATACTATTTCGAACATCAACTCCAAAAGCCCGTATGTGACCTTTTGGAGCCATTGGTCGGAGCCAAGGCGTTTGATACTATTTTCAAAAGTGTAGATTATTTGACAACTCGTTCAATTACGAGTTATTTCAAAGCTCCTGGTAGCCGGGCATAGCCTTGCCATCCTTGACGATGGTTGGATAACCCGAAACAAAGTTGGGGCACTCGCCCTTGTCACAATCCTTGAAGGTGTACTCGATCTTCTTCTCTGCAAAGTAGTCCTTCTGCTTCACGCACCACGGACACCCGTTGGTTCCGTACATGGTAATACCAGGTCCTTGTGGTACTGGGTCAGTTGGTGGAGCCTGGTAGTTCTCCACGCCGGTCGGTTCCACTACAGCCGCCGGGATGACTGCATTCCGGCCCTGCCACCAGGTCCAAATAAAGTACCCGAGGACGGCCATAATCACGACGATAGACAATTTCATGGCGACACCGTCCATTATTACATATCATTGAGTTTAATTTTTAGCCAAAGAGCGCATTCACAATTTCCTGTTTCGTGCCGTTCGTTTTCGTACCGGCGGCCCGAGCCATATTGGACAGCTCGGTCTTTGTTTTGGACAACAAAAGCGCCTTGTTTTTGCGAACTCGGCCACCTGGGCTCTTGGCCAGTTTGAGCGTCGATCGACGTTTGGCAATCACTGCCACGTTCGGAGCGTACCCACGCGCGTTGATGTTCACACCGAGCTTGGCCAAACGGGTCGCCTCGTTGACGTTGTGCCGGGACGTCTCCCACTTCGGAAGCCACTTGGCCACTTCGCGCTTAGCGCTCTCTGGTGCATAGCCGCGAGTGGTCAGATGAGCCTTCAGCATACGTTTGGTCGTCGTACGAGCGTTATGCACCTTGGAAAACAGGTTCAACAACGTACCGGCATTCACACGGGCTGGCACAATAGGAGACTGACGAGGCGAACGTGATTTGGGCCGAACAGGCGCCTTGCGCGCACCCATTCCAAGGGCTTCGCGCCGAAGCATCGCGATGTTCATGGGTGCAGGCTTTGAAGAAGTCACCAACGAACGACCTGTACCGGTCACGACCATGCGACGCGCGTTACCAGTCGGTACACGACGGGCAGTAAGACGCTCACGGTTTCGTCCCTTTCCTTTGGTCACGTCACGGACCATCACCGTCCGACTTTCGTTTCTGGCCCGGGGACCGGTCATGAACGCCGCGCGCGAACGAGGCGACATGCGCAAAAACTCGGCCGCGCTCGGACGTGAAGAACTGGTCGTGACAGTCACACCGTTCATGTTTGCCAGCATGTTTCGCGCAATGTCGGCCGCGTTCCGCGAGCCACTGGCACCGTTACCGACTGTGACCCGCGAGCCACTGGCACCGTTACCGACTGTGACCCGTGAAGGAGTTCTCGGTGGCACGGACTTACGCACCGGCTCCGAGTACGGCATGACATTCATAAAGTTGCGTATTTGCGGTGAACTGATCGAACGGGACGGCGATCGGAATTTTTTATTGGCCGCGGCCAAGAATGGATCGGCGAGCAACTGATCAAACCCGGGAAGACCCGGGAATCGCGTACCGACCAAACGAGACTCGTGAACGTACCGATCTGTGTTTCCACGATAGCCTTTAGGGACGGCCCGATTAAGGAACGCCATCGTTTCTTTCAGATTAAATCCGAAACGGAGAAAGTGAATACGGAGCGCATTCAAAAACAGGTGCGTGTCATACCGAACATCGGTCGTCGACGTAATGCCGTACGATGCAAACACACTCGAATTCACAATCGGGTTCGACCCACTGGCAGTCAGACGTGCCATACCAAAATCCGAAATGACGAGCCGAGGAAACTTACCAGTGTCGTCAACCAATATGTTCCGGAGATGGAGGTCATTGTGGCGAAACTCTGGATACGTGCCGTGAATTTTATTGAGTGCCGAAACAATCTGGAAAATCATTACGGCCATGTCCTTGTCGCGAAGACGCGACTGAACCTTGTTGAGCCAATCATCAAAGTCACCACCTGGACAATACTCTGAAAAGGTGATGTATTGTTGATGATAATCGTACACGCGAGTGTTTGGCGTCGAGTACGAAGAAACCGGAACGAAATCGGTAGACTTGTCGATGGCGTATGGAACGGCGACATGATTCGGTACAACCTTGAAAATCTTCTTTTGAATATCAAATTCAATTTCGGGAATTTGTTTTCCGGTAAGTTCCAGGTCGGTCGGCGACACCTTGATTACAATCTTCTCTTTGCAGGATGGTGAAGGACATCCGAGAAAGACGACACCTTGCTTTCCGGAACCCAATTTAGCCATGCCACGCTTCACACTCTTGCGACCACGGGTCACGTTGTAGACCGTCCGGAGGTTGGTCGAACGGGTATTCAGTGACGTCAAATGGTGACCGGTCCGGCCATTGTTCGTCGAATCCTGATAAAGATGCTTAAGGACGTTACGATTGAGTTTCATCGGGAAGACACGGTTCTTGCGAAGCCGAACAACATTTGTCACTGAAGGTGATCGGATAGTGCCCATAAGACGTGCGAGGCGGTTGTTCAGAAGATTCGCCTGTTGACTAGGCTTAAAGTGCTCGCGCAAAAACGCAGTGATGTTCGACTTGGTGCGAGGTACGCGTATGGTTGTTTTTTTACGCGGCGCGGGGCCTGGGCTAAAATGGACAATGGTGCGAGCGCCGCCGGGGGACGTGTATACTTTGTAGGCTCGGGTGCGAACCCAATTCGGTGTGACCATTACACTATACATATATTTTTGTCTCGGGAATCAGGGGTCTAGACGTCCTCGTCCTCACCACTAGCTGGGATATCAATCTCGTCGTCCTCCTCATCCTCGGTCGATGCCGGTGCGGTCGTCTCGACATCCACAAAGCTAAACCCCTTCAGTTTGTTCAGGGGTGCAAACAGCGCCTGCTGAAGTCGAATGCTCACACCAAACTTGTTGTCGACAAACCAAATCTGGTTAATCTCGATAATCGTGATGATACCCTGACCCTTCTCAAGGGTCGCCAGGTCAACCGGCTGCTTGGCCGAGTTGTACGCCTCGACCGCATACCCCTTACCGTCACGACCCGGTAGCACCTTCAGCTGGAGCGTCGGCGCGTAGTTGTCCTTGCCGGGCTTGATGGCCGACTTGAAGAGCGCCTCGCGCATAATGTCAACCGAATACTTTTTACCAAGGCACGCCTCAGAGTTGGCAACGACAAAGTCGAGAATCTTATTGTCGATCGACTGGAAAACGTTGCGGACCTTCTCGTCATCCAGAGAGAGGTTCATAGAGTAGGAGGTGCGGCCGGTCGCCTTGTCGGTAAACTCGCTCAGACCAAAGGGTGCGCGCATCTGGGGCAGCTGAAACAGAAGCTTCTGACCACCATTGCTGTTCAGGTATACGGCGCGACCACCCTTGTCATTCTTGCGGACGGCCGAGAATGTCAGGGAGTTGACGTCAAAGTCGGCAATCTTACGGATAGTGAGCGCCATTGCTGTGTTCTACTGTATTGGGGAGTGTGCACCTTAGATGCTTTTTTCTCTCAGTCTACAGTATGTCAGAGGCGAACCTCAAGAAGGCTTTGCGTAACGTTATAAATGCTCACACAACTCGTCCGTCTAACATTAATGCGACATCTATACAATTTCAGAATGTTTTGAAACGACGAGTCGCAAGTATAGTGACACCTGAAATGCGTGCCAGTCACGTGACCGGATCGAATAAAAATAATAAACTTAACGGAGATGAAAATCTCCGAAGACTCACACTTAAGCTCGTTGATGCACACTTGAATGCAAATCAAACACGAGTTGATAGTATTTCTCAAAAAATCACTGATGTTATTCGTAAACGTCTGGTGAGAAATACTAAACGGCCCCCGGAATTCGCACAGATGATGAAAACTCAACTTACAAAACTCACCGAACAACTCAAAAAACGAATGCAAAAAAAACAAATACCCATCACCGAAACATCTAATAGTGGGACTCAAACATCGACGAATATGATGGAATCTCAAGTCAAAAAACGAATGCAAAAAAAACAAATACCCATCACCGAAACATCTAATAGTGGGACTCAAACATCGACGAATATGATGGAATCTCAAATTATAAAACTCACCGAACAACTCAACAAACGTATCCAAATGGTTCCATTTAAATTGATACAGCAGATACAAGAGTTGAAACACCCGTTATTAAAAACTACAAGAATACAACGACAACTGAAATCTGGTAACCTGACAACAATTTTACAAGCCGTAGGTGCATTAACTCACACAAACTTTAATAGAAGAGTTTCTCCGGAAGTGATGAAAAAACTACGCAATATAGAAGGTAAATTGACCACATCAAAAGCGCCTTTGGCGATCGAAGCATCGAACGTGCCTCTGGCGATCGAAGCATCGAACGTGCCTCTGGCGATCGAAGCACCTTTGGTACTCAAAGCACCGAACGTGCTCAAAGCACCGTCACGGGGACAACAATTATGGAGAAGCGTAAATACTACTAGAACTAGAGGAAGCAGACTAATCGATACAGCAAAGAATACCGCTAACAAGGCGGCCGCCGAGAGAGCAGCGGCTGCAATGGCTGCGGCCAAACAGAGAATGAAAACACTCAAATTTAAGAATATAAACGAATTAAAGACGTTTAGGACGTCAGTAGGTTTGCCAAATAATAACGAAAATTATAGAGCAGCATTGAATCGTCTGCAACAAAAAAAGTCAGTCGAGGCTACGAAAAAGTTTGATAACATATACAATAATCTTATGCGTATAAAAGGATATGCTCAACCCCGGTCTGTCACCTCAGTGTCAGAAAGCCTGATACCACTGTTGGGCAATGTAAATCAAGCGAGAAAACAAAAATACAATAATGTTAAAAATATATCGAAATATTCAATTTTGATGGGAACGGTATCCCAGTCCAAAATTAATAATCCAAACGTGAAAGAAGCATATCATATAGCCAAAAAAGGCTGGAACTCAAAAGAACATACACCAAATCACGTGAGACAACTGGAGAAACTCCAGGAGATTTACAACAAGTACTATAATAATAAAGCTGTTCCTAAACTTGGAAAAGACCGTGGAATGAATTTACTTCGTGGGAACAAAACGTTGGTACGAGAAGCTGCCCGACCCATAATATTATTTGGTAACGAAATAGTTCGAGCAGCCATCTATCACAACAAAGCAAACTCAAGCAAAAAATACGCAATTCCACAAGGACGGTATACATTGTACCAGATTAATGGTACAACACCAAGTGGTAAATACAAAGTTACCCGAAAGAGACTGTTTGGCTCAAATAATATGTAGACTACGTAATAAATGGGACTTGGTCTTCAGGCTAAACTTGATTGCGGCTGCGGCTGCGGCGGCGCCAAAAAGAGCGACCTCGTCAAGTGGAAGTACTCTTTTTACTCAGCGCTCGTATTTTTCATCATCAGTAACCCGGAGCTGTACAAACTGACCGCGAAATTGTCGAGCAAGGTGGCATCGGATGGATGCCCCAAGCCGCTCGGTCTGTTTCTGCACTCGGCGGTATTCATGGTCATTGTGTTTTTGCTTATGAAGATTGGTGCCTAGAAACTTTTCTTTACGTACAATAAACATGTCGACCACGATTCACAACGCCCTCACGAGACTTGCAACTTCGGTCCAAGCCCTGAACCGCGCCACCAGAGAAGAAAATAATGCGGCTGTGCAAGCTGTGGCTAACCCCACACCGAACAATGTTCGTAATGTCAACCAGGCTGCCCGCAATGCACAGAATGTCCGTAACGTCGCTATGCGTGCCGCAAACAACACCGTTGCGGTCGCGACAAACCGTGTTAACGGTGCGGTTCGTAATGCCAATCGCGCAACTGCCAATGCGGTCCGTGCACCGACGCCAAACAACGTTCGTAATGCCAACCGTGCCAATGCCAACCTGAACCGTACGGCAAACCAGGCGGCCGGTGCTGTTCAGGCGGCCAACAGCGTGGCCAATGCTATAAACTAATAATCCAGCCACCACTTTTGATATCCGCGACAAGTCGAACGACCAAAACTTCGGCGCGGTTTGGTAAAAAAGTCCAATACCGCATAGCTTCGTGTTCATTTAAGAACATAGTTATGTTTTCACCGTCTACCAGTACGGTCGGACACACGTCCATCCTTGTCCCATGAAGCGTACGTGCGCTCTATGAGACCAGGTAATTCATCGAGTCGCTCAATCGTAGTGATTCGACCCTTGGCGGTCCCCCCTTTGTAGTGCACCGGAATCCAGTGCGGATGGTGCTCGATAGGCAAAAGGTTCTTGCGGACGTCGTCGACAAACACGACCGGATTTCCGTTTCGCAAGTGCGTGTACGCAACCGGTTGCGGCTTGTACCCAGCAAACTTTGAAGTATCGAGTCGAAGATCAATCGCACATGAAATAGGCCATGTCCACATACCCGGTGCGTTCGAAAATAAAGAAACATAGTGACCCTGATTCAAAAGGTCTCGGACGACGCGTGCATCCTCTTGAAACGTATCGGTCGTGAGATACTCGGCCAGCTCCTCCATCATAGATTTGTCGTACAACTGAACATCAAAGTCAGGGGTCGGCACACCGAGCGTCTTTCTGAGTCCACGACCCGTGTGACCGTACGTGCGATACAGATAATCACGGAGTTTCACCGGATCCTTGGCCCGCGGTACTTTGAACCCGACGTACCGCGCAATGTTGTCCCGGGTCCGCTCCAGAATCTTTGGATCGCGAATGAGCACGCCGTCCACATCCAGCAGCACGTTCATTACTTTGTCCCGAGAACTAAAACTCCTCGTCGAAGCGCACCGTGTCACCTTCGGTCACCATGTGCTTGGCGTAATCACCGACACGCTTCTCAAAAAAGTTCGTCTTGCCTTCGAGCGAAATCGTCTCCATCCAATCAAACGGGTTGAGCGACTCCCAGTACGGCTTGACACCAAGCTGTTGCAGGAGACGGTCCGCGACAAACTCGATGTACTGTGTCATTTGGGTCGAATCCATCCCGATGAGCCGGCATGGCAGAGCATCAGTGATAAACTCCTTCTCGATGGCGACGGCCGACTTGACAATATCAAGCACCGTCTGCTTGTCCGGTTTGGTCTGTATGTGACCAAACAGCGTCACGGCAAACTCCTGATGGAGACCTTCGTCCCTCGAAATGAGTTCGTTGCTGAAACTGAGCCCGGGCATGAGTCCACGCTTCTTCAACCAGAAGATGGCACAGAAGGAACCGCTAAAAAATATACCTTCGACGCATGCAAATGCCGCCAAACGCTGTCCGAACGGCACCCCGGTCCCAGTCCCATCGGGACTGGTCCCAGTCCCATCGGGACTGGTCCCCATCCACTTCATGGCCCATTCAGCCTTGCGACGAACAGCCGGTACAGTTTCGATCGCCCTGAAGAGATTCGCCTTTTCGGCCGTGTCCCGTACAAGTTTGTCAATCATGAGCGAGTATGTCTCGCCGTGAATCGACTCGTTAAATCCCTGGTATGCGTAAAACGCCCGGGCCTCTGGAATTTGAACGTCGCGCGTAAAATTCAGATCGAGATTCTCAAACACGATACCGTCGCTCGCGGCAAAGAACGCCAGAATCATTTTAACAAAGTGACGTTCGTTGTCCGATAGTTTATCCCAGTCTTTGAGGTCACCCGCGAGGTCAATTTCTTCGACCGTCCAGAAACTCCCGACCGCCTTTTTGTACAGAGACCACAAGTCCGGATACCGAATAGGAAACGTCGTGAAACGTGCAGTGCTCGGCATCAGGATCGGATCGTTGCTCATCTTATACTATCAACGACATAAAAGTTTAAACCTTTTTGAACACAGGATGGATTACGACGCACAGCTTCTCATCGGGCGGACCGTAACCTTGACGATTGCCAAGACGGCCCGACGGACGGTGTTTCGCGAGTGTGTCGTCAAACGTTTTTACGACCGGGAGGGCATCTGGATGTGTCGTGACGTGTACACGCGCAACAAGTACTACTTTGACCTGGCTGACATCATCGAAAACAAAGTGAACATTGTCGTCTAGTGTCGAATAGACACTCGAATAGACACGTACAACAAAAGAGCCAAGAGAATGACATTGAACACTATCCACATGATAAAGTAGGGTGTCAGCACATTATTCTCTAAAACAAGGTTAAGCATTTGCTTCGTAAGAGATTCATCGGTCTCGTCGGCCATTTCACTGCCGGCCATGGATGCGTTTCTTATTAAGAAATCCCAAAATAGTACCTTTAGATCTGACGCGATCACATGTGTTTACGGTCCGTCAGGTATAGGTAAGACTCATTTTGTGACCAAGTCTCTCCCGGGACACGTTCTGGTAGACTATGACATTCTCAAGTCACGACAAGGGACGCTCGACTTTTTCGAACGCCTGTGTGGTACAAACGTTCCGGTTGTCATTGACAACTGGGAAAGTATTTCAGACCTTATCGGTGTTCGTGAAATTGTAGGTCCCGTAAACCGTGCACCATTGATCATAATCGCACAGACACCGGTCGAACTGACTCGTACGACCGTCCTGTATCCGATGCCGATCATGCCGCCCGAGAAGATTGCCGAGTTGGCCCCGAAACACCCGGCGGCGCGCGAACTCGCAAAGATGTGCCGTGGCGACATTCGGAGTTTTTTGCGTAGTCTAGATCACACCTCAGATGCACCGGACACATTCGAAACGCCTCGAGAGTTTGTCGAACGTCTCTTGTCAAGTCGGACACCGGCCAAGTTTATATCACATACGATTCACGAACACGGTTACGTATGGGGTATGATAGAGGAGAACTACACAGACACATCTGGGATAACGCTCGAAGAATGTGCCAAGCTCACTGAATCGCTCAGTTGTGCAGATATTTACGACCACAAGATTTATCGGGACGGAACGTGGGACACGCTCATGCCGTGCTTTTCACTTTCAGCGTGCGTCATACCATGTGTCATAATGAATGGCCGCCTCGGTACAAAGCGACTCAGGGCTGGAAGTATGTGGACCAAATACCAAAACGCGTGCATGCGAGCCAAAAAGATTGCTACGACGCGCATGTCCCGTGAGGCCCTTGTAACCTTGCGTTCATACATCGAACACGAACAATATGCAGTGCTCGATGATTACCCACACCTCGATGCGTCAGTCGTTGACGTTCTCAACCACATTGTGATTGGTCAGAAACTTAAACCAAGATCGGTCGAGCGTGCCAAGACACATCTTCGTAAACGCGCTTAAATACGTTGACCGTTTTCAACACAAGAAGATGGAAACCGACAAGATCCCACCGGCACTCGAGTTTGTAAAGGTTGAGGGGTCGGACGTGTTTTTCTATTGTGATGTGTCACAGGAATCGATTGTTGAGCTGTGTGCCGTCATGAAGAAGCTCGAACGTGAACTGTTTGCCGGTCTGTACACGCTCGGTATTTATGATATGGTCCCGACTATCAACCTGCATATTCAAAGTGACGGCGGCGACCTGAATGCCGGACTCGGGTGTATGGACTTTTTACGCCGTCTCAAAGCCCGAGTCGTCACGATTGCAGAGGGTGTGTGCGCCTCGGCGGCGACATTTCTATTTCTGGGTGGCGACGAGCGGATCGTCACACAGAATAGTTATATCCTCATCCACCAACTTGGCTCTGAGTTTTGGGGCAACTATGAAAATATGAAAGATGAAATGAAGTTTTGTGAACAACTCATGAAACAGATGAAGAAGGTTTATCTTCACGAGACGTCCATCCCAGAGTCGAAGCTCGACCGGCTCATGAAGCGCGACTTGTACCTGTCGTACAAAAAGTGTGTCCGGTACGGCCTCACTCTTCCTTGACCTCATTCGTCTCCTCGACGACCGGTGCCGTGTTAATCATCGATGGCGTCGGGATAACCGGAGAAGGCGCCATCATATGTGCCATGGAGGTTGCCTGTTTATCCTTGAAACGCTTGTACAAGAAGAACACAGCGATTGCAATCACAGCGAGAGCAAGAATGTTGAACATACTGAAAGACTCGCCGCCCGTCAGAGACTCTATACGAGTCTGACGAGCAGCGTCGACTACGGGTGGTGCGGCATCCATTACAAAAAACCAGGTTTTTTCTCCAACGTCACCTGACGCGCGCAAAGTTTGTAAACACAATGGACGACATTTGGACTCAGGCTCTTCAGGCTCGGGCTGAGCAACAGGCTATTGAATCATTCAGATGTCCGAGTGAATATATATGTCAGTTTTGTTCCGGTGTAGACGGTCTCGTATGCGTTGAAGGGAATGACTATCTACCAGGTACTCGTGTTCGGAACGAAGATGGGTTGTATGTGTGCATCACATGTGGTCGCACAGACTGGGCATATGTTTCCGATGAACCTGAATGGAATAGTGGTTCGGGTGAAGGACCTGATATGAGCCGTGTCGGTGCACCTGTTAATACAACTTTGTACTCGGCCGCATGGGGTTCCGGTACAATCATGTCAACAAAAGGTGCATCATTTGCAAACAAACGTCTGGCTCGCATCAACTTTCACACTTCGATGAACCACAAAGACCGTTCGCTTCATCATGCATACGACGACCTGGATCGTGTCGGCCGCACCGTCCTGAACCTGCCCGAGGCGGTGATGTTACAAGCCAAGATTATGTATCGGAAATTCAACGAAGAGAAGTTGACACGAGGAGCGATTCGCGTCGGTATCAAGGCGAATTGCATCTTTCGGGCGTGCCGGGATGCAAATGTCTCTCGGACGACTCAAGAAATTGCAGAGGGGTTTGGTATTCCGGCACGTGATATTTCTCGAACGGCCGATATGTTCCGTGAGACGATTCCAGAGGTGCAGCAAACGGTGTCAGCGGTCACACGACCGTCAGACCTTGTTGCACGGTTATTCAATGACGTGACGTGTATTACAGTCGAAGAACGTGGACGTGTTCGGCAGAAGGTGATCCAGGCGTGTCGTGACCACGAGAAGAATGTGAAGCTCATGGGCAAAACACCAAAGGGTGTCGCGAGCGCGGTGATGTACGTGACGTTGCGCCAGATGGGCTACCCGGTCGACAAGGAGGAGATTCGCCGTATATGTGATGTATCTATGCCGACCCTGAACAAACTTGAAGCTATGTTGTGAATATTATTTTGTATGATCATAATAAATGAAGTACGATTACGAACGGATTGCTCTTTGGGCTATAGTCATTATACTTGTCGTCGCGGTGTTCTTCCAGCAGAGACGGTCAGGGTTTTCACTCCAGGCCGGTAACGAGACGTCATCTATATCGATGTTGGACATGATGGAGTTTAAGAGTCTTCCAGAAACCAAGCGTAGCATGTACAAACAGATGCTCACGAGTAACGCAGTTGCGTTGTCTCAAATGACGAACGGTATGCAATACAAAATGAAATTGGACGAAATCATGATGACCGCTTTGAACATGTCACCTACCATAACTAACCCCGTTGTCCCAACGCCAAAACCTCCCATACAAACCAGATAAGACCAGCAGCAACCCATGAGTGAACTTGATCCGTGATGGTCGATTGGTTCACGTGGACACGGAGCATAAAGGGAACAATGTATACCGGTCGTTGTGAAAAAGTGTTATGTCTTGTCCTACAAACATGACTAAGTGCAAGTGGTCAACAGATGTGTCTACCAATGCCGGCACCTGGAATCGCATGCGTTTAATAAAAACGTCTTTGCATCCGCTCGAGTCTGTTCTTGTCCCGTATGAGTTCCCTGATACGACGCGATAAAACTTCATACTTGATCATGTCTCGTTCGTTGTACGAACCGGAATTAATTTTGTTGCCTAATCTGTTCAATGTTCGTTGATGTACATTGGCTTCGTTATGAATTACACGCAACCGTTTCGCTATTGCGTTATGGACAACCTGTGGTGCCCATGTCAATGTCTTGGTCGCGTTTCCCATGTATGTATATGAATAGCGAACATTATTCTTCGCTACTCATATTTAAGAATCGATCAGTGACGACGGCGGAGAGGATGTGCTCATCACACCCGCTTCGAGACGCCGAATCACTCGTGCCGCCCCTCTGCCCCCCGGCTTATAATAATTATGCTTGAAAAATTGTTGTACTTTTATTATCTTGTCCTCATCTCTGCGAATCGTCACACCATCTTTACACAAGTAAACGTCCTCACCTACTGGATTGGGTTTTTGATATTTGACAACCTTGCCCATTTCATAGTCGGGTTCGGAAACGAACGGATCGGACATTTTTATTTATAAGACTCATGTCCTAATCTTCTTGTTCGAACAAATGCAGTGTATAAAAGACTGTGACACCGGTCGTTGTGAAAAGAGTGTTGTGTCTGAATCGCCAGCCAGCCAGAAACCCAACCAATATCTACAAATGACTCCCGCTCGGGCTGCGATTATCATCCAGAGAGCGTGGCGCGCCCTCGACGACGCACGGCGAGACGATTACTACAATTTCCAGGCGGAGCTCATGGAGACGTTCTACATCGAATGTTACACGCCCTACCAACATTACTAGAAACCGAGTAGTGAAGAAAGGAGGTGTTGTCTGCCCCGGGCAGTGCGTCACACAAAAAGGTGACATGTTGACTCGTAACCAGTTGTGTGATTTGCAGCAATCGAAGATTGACCGGGTCCGGTCGGCGCTGCGTAAGGGCGTGCACGATCCGAGCATGATGGCCGACATTGCACGGCTCAACACCATCATTCATATTGTCGTGGAATTTGAGAACAAGTTGTTCCTCGACAATATGGACATCTTCAACTTGAAGAATAAAACCGAGTAATGTCTACAACGTCATCTATTCCTAGACCCAAGACCCAAACAACAGACAAGGATGAAGAAGCAGTGCGTGTGCTGCGCGTGCACCGAGCACCACAAGGCGCCGACCAGTGAGGATCCATGGGTGAATTTGATCCGTGGTATGATTCGCGACGGTCGGTTGGTCCACGTGGACACTGACGAAAAGGGGAACAACGTCTACAGGGCTCAATGAAACATATCTTCAAGTTGAACATGATCATCTTCATCTTCAAGTTGAACATATGTTTGTCAAAAAAAGTTTAACAAGTCAAGTTGAGTAACATCAAGCATCGACTAACATCATGTTGTTAAAAAAAACTTTTATAAATTAAAAAAATATATCCATGTACATATTCACATCTGTGCAATACAAACTAATCATGAACATGTTGAGGTGCGGATTACCTCCGAATGAGAGGAAAAATTTTTGAAACATATGTTCAAGTTGATCATCTTCATCTTCAAGTTGATCATCTTCATCTTCAAGTTGATCATATGTTTGTCAAAAAAAGTTTAACAAGTCAAGTTGAGTAACATCAAGCATCGAGTAACATCATGTTGTTAAAAAAAACTTTTATAAATTAAAA